>ERZ773056.32-NODE-32-length-57688-cov-12.840664_pt1 | contig 57688 bp, 53 predicted proteins | sample MGYA00580857_ERZ773056 | MGnify/ENA primary metagenome ERZ773056 (study PRJEB29015, sample SAMEA2737996) | human oral metagenome | biome: human oral; feature: human-associated habitat; material: dental | place: China | collected 2114 ... | reverse complement strand
CCCCGCCTCTATAGCGACCTCTCGGTGGCCTATACGGGCTACCGCTTCCACATAGATATGAAGACCGAGGAGGAGCGGCAGCGCGAGCGCTACCAGAGCCGCTCAGCCTACCGCTCGGGCATCGAGGACCTCTCGGCCGCCTGGCATCTCAATTACTTCCAATCCAATAGGCAGCAGCTGCGCTTCGGCCTCGACTACATCCACCACCGCTTCCGCCCCGAGGCGATGTCCGCCTATTCGCGCAGTGAGCGTGGGGGGCAGGTAGAGGTCGAGGACCTGCCCGAGCTGCTGGGCAAGGCACGCGTGCTGCCCGCCCAGGACCTCTCGGCCTACCTCGAGAGCCGCAGTCAGCTGGGGCAGCTGCAGGTAGACGCTGGGCTGCGCACCAGCCTCTACGTGACCGAGGGCAAGCAGTACCTCTCGCTGCAGCCACGCCTAGCCCTCGGCTGGCGTCTGCACCCCGACTGGCTCCTGCAGGCTGGCTACACCCGTATGGCGCAGCACGTGCACCTGCTCACCTCCTCCACCCTTACCCTCCCCTCCGACCTCTGGGTGCCCGTGACCAAGCGCATACGGCCGATGTACGCCGACCAGCTGAGCCTCGGGCTGAGCTTCTCGGGGCTCCCTGGCTGGTCGCTCTCGCTGGAGGGCTACTATAAGGAGATGCACCACGTGCTAGAGTATAAGGATGGTGCGAGCTTCATCGGCAGCTCCGCAGGCTGGGAGGAGAAGGTCGCTCAGGGCGAAGGGCGCGCCTACGGCCTCGAGCTGATGCTGATGCGCCAGCTGGGTCGGACGACGGGCTGGCTCAGCTACAGCTGGGCGCATAGCCAGCGCCGCTACGAGGACGGGCAGATCAACGGCGGCGCTTGGTACCCCTACAAGTACGACCGCCGCCATCACCTCAACCTCGTCGTGACGCAGCACTTCAGTCGGCGCTTCGAGCTCTCGGCAGCCTGGGAGCTCTTCAGCGGCGGCGTCATCACCCTACCGCTGGAGCGTATGTCCCTAGCCCGTCCCGAGGGCTCGGACATCACCGCGGAGGCGCCCTTCGTAGAGCGACGCAATAACTACCGCCTGCCCGTGACGCACCGCCTCAGCCTGAGTGCCAACCTGCGCCGCGTCACCCGCCGCGGGCACGAGTCGATCTGGAACTTCAGCCTCTACAACGCCTACAACCAGCAGAACCCCAGCTTCGTCATCCCCTCGCGCGACTACAGCGTCGCGGGCAACGGGAGTGGGGATGTGTACCGCCTCAAGCTCTACCAGTACAGCATCCTACCCATCCTGCCCTCCGTGTCCTATACCTATAAGTTCTAGCCCCTACGCTCTATGTCACCCTACCGTATATTCCTCAGCGCCCTTGTGCTGCTCAGCCTCGGGACCAGCTGCCGCAAGGAGCTCCCCATCACCAAGAGCGCCGAGCGCCGCCTGACGCTCAACTACGTCACCTCCACCAGCGTCGGCGAGCTCTACGGCTCGCTCCTCTCCACCACCGAATACCCTGCGCTGCAGCTGACACGCACAGGTCAGGGCGCCGCCCGCTACGTACTGGAGGCAGGCATCCGCGTCGAGGAGGTCCGCTACGTGGCTTCGCAGCCGTGGCCGTTCCCCCGCTCCCTCATGCTCGCCTACGAGGCGAGGACGCCGTGCGGGCAGGAGGACGTCCGGATCGACGAGAAGGAGATCCAGGACGCCCGCTTCCTCTCCCGCGGCGAGCTCAGGCGGGCGCATGTCGTGAAGCGCCAAGACGTCGGCATGGCTGTTGAGCCACTCCCGGGTCCGGGGCGAGTAGTACGGGCGGTCCGGAGGAGTCAGCAGCGGCCGGACACGATCAGCCGCCGCCATCCCCTCCGACGGGGGCAGCCCCTTGGAGGCGTTGCCCCGGATCGAGTTGCACGAACGGCAGGCCACGACCTCGCTGCGCCACGTACCCGACTGGCCAGGCAGGCGATGGTCGTAGGTACCACCCTTGCCGCCCTTACGGTCGGCCCAGTTGACGACCTTCCCGCAGTAGCGGCACGCGTCGCCATCACGCCAGCGCACCGGCACGATGATCGACAGGTCCCCGTTGTTCGCCTTACGGTCGCGCTCCCACGCAACCTCCTCAGCGGTCTTGATGTGGACGAAGTCCGAATCCGCCACCAGGCGGAAGAAGCGTCTCCCGGACCCCGGCTCAACGTCCTGCACCCCGTAGCCGGCGAAGGCCGCCAGCTCGAGCAGCTGATCGGCCTGAGACTTCGAGCCGGCCATCTGCACCGCCGACGAGTACCAGAACACGTAGTCCGTCAGGTACTGCGCGCTCATCGCCGCCAGACGCAACATGAACCCGAACACCTCGTTGACCGACCTGTCATCGGCATCCGGGTGCTCCGCGACCGCCAGCACGATCGGGTGCGTGGCCGCAGTGTCAGTCAAACGTGCCCAAGGCATGAACGGGGATCTCTCTCTACTCACAAAACAACAGGACATCTACAGCACCAGGCGGATCCCGGCCGCGAGCGCGATGGCGTCTCATGGGGACTCCACTCAGAACGGGGGCTCGTCTTGGAAGGCTGCTTGCCCGCTCGTGGCCCACGGGTCGTTCTGGGCGCTGCCATGGGGCGTCTGCCAGGTTCCGGCCGTTGGCGACTGGGCAGGGGCCTTCTGCTGGGGCTGGCTGATGCCGGAGCCAAAGGCCGTGGGGCCGGCCTGGCCGCCGCCGAAGCCTCCCTGGCTGCCCCCGCGGGGCTGGCGGGTGACCTGGGCCTTGGCGTAGCGCAGTGAGGGGCCGATCTCATCGACCTGCATCTCCACCACCGTGCGGTTCTCGCCCTCACGGGTGGTGAAGGAGCGCTGGACCAGTCGGCCCTGGACGATGACGCGTGTGCCCTTGGTCAGCGACTCGGCCACGTTCTCCGCGGCGTCGCGCCAGATCGAGCAGCGCATGAACAGGGTCTCCCCGTCCTTCCACTCGCCGGCCTGGCGGTCGAAGGTGCGCGGCGTGGAGGCGACCGTGAAGGAGGCCACCGCTGCCCCGGAGGGCGTGAAGCGCATCTCGGGGTCCGCGGTGAGGTTCCCGACGATGGTGATGATGGTGTCTCCGGCCATGGCGTTGTCTCCTCGGTGAAGTCGTCTTAGGTGATTGCCCGATAGCAGAAGTATTCGAGCTAGCTGGGTGACCTGGGGCGGCTGCACGACTCAGTGCTGCCTACCACCGCGCGCAGGTCATACCGCGAGCGCGGTGGTGATGGTTGTGATGATGTCGCGGGCGGTGGGTGGGGTGACGGCGTTGCCGGCTTGTTTGACTTTCTCTCCTCTGTTTCCTCGGATGATGTAGTCGGTGGGGAAGGCCATGGCTCTTGTGATCTCGTCGGGGTTGAGCATCCGGAAGTGGACGTCGTCGATGTTGACGGTGCCGCCGGTCAGTAGTGACTGGTGGCCGGCGGTGGTGATGGTTCTGGCCGGCTCGTCGGTGGGGGTGGTTAGGTGTGCGGATCCGTGGGAGCCGCCGTTGTTGCGCATCAGGAGGCCTTTGGGTGCGACGGCGATGCCGTGACGGTCGCGTGTGGTGACGGTCGGTAGTGGGCGCTGTGTGGGCACTGCGCTTTCCTGGGTTCCGTAGTAGGGGGTGATGAGGGCGTGGTGGTTGCCGGATGCGGTGACGGTGGCCAGTGGGGCTGTTACGGGGCGGGCGGTGGATCCTCCGCCGCGGAGCTCGGCGATGAAGGGTGCCCGGGGTTCCGTCGAGCTGCTGCTGGTCTTGGTGTTCCATGCCTCGGGGGTTGGGGTGGTTGGTGGTTGCCAGGTGCCGGTCCAGTAGCGGTTGATGCCGGTCTGGATTCGGGCGAGGGTCTTGGCTGCCAGGGGTCTGGAGCGGTCTCCGATGCGGTCGCCCAGGTCGGTCCAGTCGATGATGGACGCGGCGGGGATCGTGGGTGGTTCGACGACGTGGTTGCGGCAGGAGACCTGCGGGCAGCGGTAGGTGTACTGGGAGCGGTAGCGGCCGACCTTGCGGTGGGGGTTCTTGAAGGCCTGCATGGCCTGGATCCAGCCGTGCTTGGGGCACCATGCCTGGGGGCGGGTGACGTGCTCGACGTCGGGGGCTTTGTCGCCTTTGCGCCATAGGACGACGTAGAGGCGGTCCCGTGACTGCGGGGCCGGCAGGCCGGCTGATGAGGCGTGCATGGAGTTCAGGGAGAGCAGGCGCATCTGGTAGCCCAGGGCTACGAGGGCGGCTCTCCAGGCGGGGAAGAGGACCCAGTGGGCGGCGTCGATGACGTTTTCGACGATGATCGCCCGGTAGAGGTGGTGCTCGGCGAAGCGGACGACGTCCCACATGGTGGCCCGTGACCTCATGGCCGCGTCATCAGACAGGGGCTTGCCGGCCTCCAGCAGGCCGAGCAGGTCCCGGCGCCGGGCCTCATCCTGTCGCTGGCGGGCGACGCCCTTGGCGATGCTGTGGTTGGTGCAGCTCGGGGAGGCCCACAGGATGTCGGTGGTGGGGTAGCGGCGTGGGTCCACCTGGCTGAGGTCGGCGCAGTCGTGCGCGGTGCTGGGGTGGTTGGCCTGGTGAGTCTCGATGGCCAGGGCCCAGTGGTTGGCGGCCATGACCACCTCGATGCTGGGCACCATCTCCGCGCCGGTGCTGGAGCCGCCAGCCCCGCAGAACAGGTCAGTCAGCGTCATCATGAGTCGGCCTTCCACAGGCCCCGCGCGGCGGCGACGGCCGTGCACACGGCGTCGCAGGCGAGGGCGGCGAGAGTGAGAGCCTGGCGTGTCTCGGCGGTGTCTTTGGTGACGGCGTTGATCTTGAGGGGTGCCGGCCAGTTCTTGGACACGCCACCGAGGTTTGTCAGGAGGGACTGCACCCGCAGGCGCGGGTCGATGCCTAGGTCTAGCGCGTTGGGCCGACTGAAGGGCTCGTCCACTCCGGACACGATGGCGTCAAGGATGTCGCGCATCGCTACGTCCTTGGACACCTCGAGGTCGGTGAGGGCCTGGAGGCAGTGAGCGGCGACGGTGAGGGCCCTTCGCGTCACGGCGCTGGACAGGTCGAGCGAGGACTCGCCGGCGGCGGCCCGGGGGACGGCCGCCAGCCACTCACTGCACAAGCCGGCCACTTCGTCAGCGAGGCGAGCCAAAGACAGTCCGGGAGTCTCAGGGGTTGCCTTCTTGGGCTTGCGGGTGTTGTCCATGACGCGGACGGCGCGCTTGAGCATGTCCTCGAAGTCTGCTCGCCGCTGCTCCATCGTCAGGTCGGTCATGCTGCCGCCTCCTCGATCTCGTGGGCAGCCGTCAGCATCGCCCGCACCATGTCCTGGGCCTGGTGGATGACCGCCCAGTCGGCCTCCGAGATGAGGTGGAAGTGCTTGCCGTTCAGGACCTCAGTCACCTGGAAGGACGACCACTCGGAGCGGTCGATCGTCGTTGTCCCATCTTCCCTGATACCTGGCCCAATCAGCTCGGTGTTGATCAGGCCGTTGCTGTCGTCGACGCTGGCGACGACGCGGGTAGCCCACATCCTGGTCAGGTGCCCATGCTCCTGCGGCAGGACTGCTGTCTCCGGCAGGTCGAGCTCCACTCTGGCCTGTGCGGTCATGCGGCGGCCCTCCCCTGCTCGGTAAGAGCGAGAAGACAGGCGCGCGTGCCGGACGAGTCGCCTACGCACTCGCCAGTCTCCGCGATGAGGCCCCGGTCCATGAGCTCACGAGCGGCGAACCAGGCTCGCGTCGGAGAAAGGGCATCCCGAGTCATGTCCACAATGTCACTGAGAAGGAAAGTATCGCGTGAGCAGCCACGGAGTCGTTTCAGTATCTTTTTCTCGGCCACATACCATGAGATAGCCTCCGCTTCCTGATAGTACAGATTGTTTTTCAGGGAGATACTCATGTGAGCCTTGACGAGGGATTCGTCAGTAAGGACTTCTCCGAAAAGGATTTCCTCCATTATGTCCTCTGATGATGCGGTCATTGGTCTTCCTTTTTGTGAGGGGTGGACTAGTGAGTAGGAGCGGGACACACTTGGTGTTATGCCACGGCGTGCCTATTTGGGGGGGTGTTTAGTCGTTGAAGTCAGCGATGGTATGGATTAGAGCACTGATTTTTCGTTGATCCTCGGATTCATCCCCTTCTACTGGAAGGGTGATGACGGAGTCATAGCGCCCATTGAAGTACACCTTGACGGACGGGTCACCCTCTTCGGAGCTGGCGACAAGAATGTCTCCCCCAGCATACTCTACCCCTGGTGACCATGCCGCTAATCTAGTCCACTTCTGAATATCCTTGATGAGGTTGCGGGCTATTTCGCGTCGGTGTAGCGCTGACTGGACAGTCTTCTGCATAGTGTAGACATCAGTTGATGCTCCACGGTCACTACCTCGGCCGGTCTTATCGCCAGCGAACGCCTCCACTGCGCCTCGACGAGCACGAAGAGTGAAGTCATTAACGGTGACGACCCAGAACCCCTCCGAGTCCCTGGACGCCACGGCGCCTTCAGTATCTACGTTGGTTCTCGTTAGCGCCTCGATCATCCGATCCTTAAGTGTGACACCCATAATCTACCTCTCTCTGTGTGGGTGAGGCGCCTGGCGAGACGCACCTTTCCTTTGTGGCGTGTAGTTGAACAGCCGCACACTCCCGTTAGTTCTTCTGTGGGGAGGACATTACATCTTGCAGAACGCTCAGGGTCGACAGGATATGCTTAGTTACTCCTTCCTCGAAGAATTCCTCAACTCTAAGGAGCTTAGAAATGGAAGCGACTGGAGCTGACGGGTCGAATTTAACTACAGAAATGTTCCTGGTATTGTTTTCGTTTAGTGCTGCCGCCAAGATTGGCTGGTTGGCACCCCATGGAGAACCCTCTATGAAGCAGTCGTGAATACTCTGCTGACGGATGTCCGCAAACGACACAAGAGGTGTCAGCTTTGACTCTTTGGCTGCGTTTATGTCATGAGGGTGTCCGATAATTATCGGACTGCCGTCCCAGCTATGGAGGGTCCAGTGTTGCGACCTGTCCGAAAACCTCAAATTTTGGATTCCCCACACTCCCTCAGTGCTTACGTCTCCGATATTGTCGCCCTGCGGTAGCTGGGCAATAGTCTCTCCGTCACTCTGAAACAAAATTAACGGCTTGTTCTCTGTTGCGCCTCGACCACATAAAGCAACCAGGAGCCCAGTTATTGGGTCTCGCCAACCGGCGAGCCAGACTCCCGAACGTGCCAACACCCTGACTCCCTCTTTGTCTCTTGATGGACCTATAAGTCCTTCCATGGTCGCCGTTCCGTCAACATATCTAGCAAGCCACATGGTCGTCTCTCCTTTATCTGTCAATGTCTCAGTCGTTTATGGAGACCTGCCTGTCACCCGTGAGCAACCATAATCGCGGGTGACAGGCAGGAGCATTAGTGGCGCTTGGTCTTAGCCAGGTGCCCGAGTGCGTAGTGGAGAGGACCGCTGACCCCGTCCAGCTCGACAACCTCGTCCCCAAGCCCCTCGGCCGCGGCCTGCTCGGACAGCTCAGCGACCTCGGACGCGCTCTGCGCGCCCTTGGCGGCCTTCAGGTAGTCCTGAGCCGACCAGCCCTCAGAGCGGCCAGCGGGGGCGGCAGGGGCTGCCTCGACGTCGGCAACGATGTTCTCCAGAGCGTCAGCGAGGTCGACAAGCGCGAATTCCGTCCGGCCACTGTCCTGGATGGTGCGTCCGTTGAAGCGCACCTTGACCCCCAGTACGCCTGCACTGCGCGCCTGAGTGTAGGCGTCTTGCAGGGCCTCCATGTCACGCGCCGCCGCAGCGGCATTGATGCGCTCCCGCAGCACCTCGACCTCATCCGGGTAGGAGGCTCCGGCCTCGCCGTCACCCATGTCCAACGCATCCTGGACTCCTTGCCCCTCAACCTGCTGCACCGGCTCGTCGGCAGGGTCCTGAGGAGTCTCCGCTTGCAGAAGGCTCCCGCGAGCGCTCATGGCCTGGTGGAGGGGTTGGCCGTTGGGGGTTTCCTGGATGGTGTAGTGGCCGTTGTTGTTGGTGATGGTGACGGTGGCCTCGAGGGCGCCGGCGGTTTTGGCTTCGGTCCATGCTTCCCTGAGGAGGGTTGGGTCGTTCCAGGCTGCGGCGATCTTGTTGAGGATGTTGTCCTGTTCGGGGTGGTTGTGGTTGGGGGTGAGGGACTGGGAGGTCATGTCTCCCAGTCCGGTGAGCATGGTGACGGCGGTGGGGCCGATGGTGTTGCCCCAGTGCTCGATCTCGTCCTGGTCGCCTTGCATGTAGGCGTTGTAGGGGATCGGGGTGTTGAGGATGTCGCAGGCGCTTTCCAGGGCCCTGCGGGCGAGCTCGTAGGACTTGGCGGCTCGGTCGGGCTGGAAGCCGTGCCCGTAGGCGTGGGCCTGGACCTGGTCGGCGAGGTGTAGGACGTATTCGACCAGGCCCATGATCTGGTCGAGGGTCATCTCCTCGGGTGCGTCTGTGCGGACCCATTCCAGGGTCCAGAACGCATTTACCATGCCGACCCAACCGAGGTTGAGGCGGCCGTCGTTCAGGCGGGGGGTGAACATTGAGGGCTCGCGCCCCTTCTTGGGGGCGGTGCGGGTGCTTCCGGTGGTGGTAGGGGTCGTGTCCTGGGGGGGCGTGAGGCGCTTGAAGGCGGCTTCGACGGCGGCGGTGACCGCCTTGGTGAGTTCGTCTGAGCTGATGGTGGCGCCTGCGCTGGTGTCAGTGGTGGGGACGAGGGTCGCGTGCTTGCGCCACTCGTCGGTCTCGGGGTTGGTGCTGCCGAGGAACTGCCATCCTTCGGGCGCCAGGTTCCCCCAGATGTTGCGCTGGAGGTATCCCCACTCGGTGGGGATGGAGGTGCAGTCGGTGGAGACTGTGCCGTCGACGGCGGCGACGACGGTGCTGGCGTTGCGGCCTGCCTCGACGGCGTTGCCGGGGGCGAACACCTTGGGGGAGTCGGCTCCCCGCAGGCCCTGGATGGGGGCGGTCAGGCTGACGTAGGCGGTGCCGCCGCCTTTCGGCTTGGCCCGCCGCTTTACCTCGACGGTCAGCGCTACGGGTCGCTGCTGGGCGTAGGCCTCCCGGAGGACCTCGTAGGCGGGGTTGTCTGGGATCCGGATGGAGGCCGTCACGGCCTCCCGGAAGCCCCCGCTCTGGTGGTCCATGACCACCCGTGCGAGGTCGGGCTGGTTGCCTGACCGGCCGCCCTCCTCGATCCGGGTGATCCCCATGGGGGGGTAGGAGGTGACGAGGGTCTGGGAGCGCACAGGCTCCGTGCGACCCCTGGGGCTGGTCGTGGTGAGGGGTTTCGACCAGGCGATGAACCTGGTCGTATGCCCCTCCTGGGGGGCCTTGATCCCGAAGTAGCCCGTGGTGCTCGCGTTCATGGTGGTTGCTCCATGCTTGGTGGTGCGCACCCTGTGCGCCTGAACGGTTACCAGTTTATGTGCAAACGGGGTAGAGTGCAAGTGTGTTGAGCGGTCGGGGGAGCGAGGCTCCCGACGGGACATAGCATCCACGCACGGATGCCGGCGTCGTTGCGGAAGGGAGAGTGCCGAGATGATGGGATACGGTCACGCCACCATGGGGGCGGCCGCCTACCTGACCCTGACCTCGACCAGCGCGCTGGCACTGTCGGCGACCCCTCAGGACGTTCCGACCATGGCCACTGGGGCGCTCCTGACCGCGGGCGCCGCGCTCCTGCCGGACATCGACCACCACAGCGCCACCATCGCCAAGACCGTCCCCTCAGCACGGTTTCTGCGGTGGACCCTGATCGCCAGCCCCACCGAGAACGTGGCCAGGGCCGTTGAGCGAGTCAGCGGCGGGCACAGGCACATGACTCACAGCCTGATCGGGATCGCGGTGGCCACGGCGGCCGCGATCCCTCTGGCGCTCCTGCACCTGCCGGCGTCCTGGGTGACGTGGCTGCTGGGATGGGTTGGGGTGCACCTGCACCCCAACCAGGTCGGGGGTGGGGCGGGAACCAACCTCGGGGTCCTGATGGTCTCCGTGTTCCTGGCCGCTGTCGCCTCCAAGGCCCTGGAGCTGAAACAGGTGCAAATGGCGGCCTTTTCAAATAAATATTCATTTTGCCAACATTCACTTGCTACCCCTTTTTTCATCAAAACAAACCTTCGCGAGAATCGTTTTTTTGCAGCAAGGTGGGCAATTGGTGGACGAAAAGGGCACTCATAATGTTAAAAAACCTGCCGAAAAATAGACAAAAAACGATTATTCCGCATACACGTGCATAGGCAACGGCACAGAGAACATACCCGCTTACAACTGCCTGCGCAAGCGGTTGCAGGGCATTCAACAAGAAAGCGAAAGCCAGACTAACGAAAAATAAACGGCGAAAGCCTTCTCTCCATGTGATACAAACAAAAAAAGACCGGGTGCATCACTGCAGCCGGCCCCCAAAAAATTAGAGAGTTATAAAAAAATCAAGTTGTTTATCTGTGTCTCAGAAATTCAAATTTAGCTTTATCTTGCATCACTACATGACACACGTAGTTGTTTTCGCACTGCATCATTGTTCTGCAATGATTTGCTTACCCTGCTCAACAGCCTCCATATTCAGCGGTATCAGGTTGTGATAGCGTTCGGGAAGGGTTTTAAACAGTGCCTTATTCAAGCCCTCGGTGCTAACCACAGGGCAAACTTTAAGCAGTCCGCCAAGTACAATCATGTTGAAAACTTTGGCGTTCTTCATTTCAGCTGCCTTGTCCATAGCGTCCATCCGATACACCTTAATGTCGGTTCGCGATGGTGGAGAGGCTATGCCGTTGCCGTCGTAAATAAGTATGCCGCCGGGCTTTACGCGTGGTTCGAACTTGTCGAGCGACGGTTGGTTCAGCACAATGGCCACGTCGTACTTGCTCAGAACGGGCGAAGAGATGCGCTCGTCGCTTACAATGACCGTTACGTTGGCCGTTCCGCCGCGCTGTTCGGGCCCGTATGCGGGCATCCACGTTACCTCCTTATCTTCCATCAAGCCAGAGTAGGCCAATATCTTTCCCATTGAAAGCACTCCTTGGCCACCGAAACCGGCGATGATTATCTCGTATTTCATTCTTTCGTTCTGTCTTTTAAGTCGCCCTTCTTATAATGGTCGAACATGTTATCTTGCATCCATTTGTTGGCATCGACGGGCGACATTTTCCATCCGCTGCTGCAAGTGGACACGATTTCTACGAGCGACGAGCCTTTGCCAGCCATCGAAGATTCGAATGCCTTGCGTATGGCACGTTTGGCTTTATTGATGGATGCCACGGTGTCCACACTCTGTCTACTAACAAAACACGTGCCTTCTAATTGCACGGCAAGGTTGGTTAGGTCGATGGGATAGCCGTGAAGTTCGGGCGTTCTGCCTGTGGGGCAAGTGGCCGTGGGCTGTTCGAGCAGCGTTGTGGCCGACATCTGCCCACCCGTCATGCCATAAATGGCATTGTTAACGTAGATGATGGTGATGTTATCACCACGGTTCAACGAGTGCAAGGTCTCGGCTGTGCCAATGCAAGCAAGGTCGCCATCACCTTGATAAGTAAACACAAGGCGGTCGGGCCAAAGCCTTTTGATGGCTGCTGCCAATGCCGGAGCGCGCCCATGAGGGGCTTCTTGCCAGTCGATGTCGATGTAACGATAGGCAAACACGGCACAACCAACGGGGCTAATGCCCACCGTTTTCTCCTCCATTCCCATCTCGGCGACAACCTCGGCAACGAGTTTGTGTACCACGCCGTGCGAACAACCGGGGCAATAGTGCATGGTTGTGTCGTTCAAGAGTGCCGGTTTGGCGTAAACTAGGTTCTCAGGACTGATTATATCTGTGGTCATTGCAACTTCTCCTTTAACGCTTTTACAATCTCTTCGGGTTCGGGAACGATGCCGCCTTGCCGGCCAAAGTGGGCTACAGGTAGCGTTCCTTCAACGGCCAAGCGTACGTCTTGCACCATTTGCCCTGCGTTCATCTCTACAACGAGCAAGCCTTTCTTGCCTTGTGCAAGGCTAGCCAACTGACGTTCGGGGAATGGCCATAGCGTAATGGGACGGAAAAGCCCAACACGTATGCCTTCTTCGCGAGCCAGCTCTACGGCTTTTTCGGCCACGCGCGCCGCACTGCCAAAAGCTACGAAAACGTATTCGGCATCGTCGGTGAACAGTGTTTCAAAACGCACTTCGTTGTTGCGTATTTCTTCGTACTTGGCTTGCAGTGCCCTGTTCTTTGCTTCCATCAACTCAGGACGCAGTTCGAGCGAGGTGATGATATTGGGTTCGCGGCCACGAGTGCGGCCTGTTGATGCCCAAGGGCACTCCTTTATTATCTCTTCTTCGGTTCGGCGAGGTTTCATTGGCGGAAGAACCACCTTCTCCATCATCTGTCCGATAACGCCATCGCTTAGTATCATGGCCGGATTTCGGTACTTAAAGGCCAAGTTCATGGCCAAGTCTACGAAGTCGGCCATCTCTTGTACCGAATTGGGAGCAAGCACAATGACATTGTAGTCGCCGTTTCCGCCGCCACGCGTGCTTTGGAAATAGTCGCCTTGCGAAGGCTGAATGGTACCCAAACCAGGGCCACCACGTTGCACGTTAACGATAAGTCCCGGTATCTCGGCACCCGCCATATAGGATATTCCCTCTTGCATGAGGGCCACACCTGGCGACGACGACGAGGTCATTACGCGCTTACCCGACCCGCCGCCGCCGTAAAGCATGTTGATGGATGCCACTTCGCTTTCGGCTTGCAGCACCACCATGCCCGTGGTTTCCCAAGGGCGCAGCTGGGCCAATGTTTCAATTATCTCGCTTTGAGGGGTGATGGGATAGCCGAAGTACCCGTCGATGCCGGCGCGAACGGCCGCATGGGCTATCGCCTCATTACCTTTCATTAGTCTGACTTCACGCTCTGCCATCACTATTCTCCTTCACTTTCATTCTATAAACGGTGATGCAACCATCGGGGCAGACGGTTCCGCACGCGGCGCAACCCACACATGCCTCGGCTTTCACGGCTTGCGCGTAGGCATATCCGCTAGCATTCACCTTTTTTCGAGCCAGTTCCAACACGTCGTATGGGCAGGCCACTACGCACAGGTCGCATCCTTTGCACCTGTCGGTGTTGATAACCACGGCTCCTTTTATCTTGTTCATAACTTCTTTCTTAATATGCTGCCTTGGGCAGTACTTTCGTTGTGGCGTCGCAACCGCATGCGTTGCGATTGAATTTTCTTACTTGCAACGGCAACAAAAGCTGTTCGCCAATGCGCAGTAATTTGTTTTTCAAGGATTAAGGGCGTCCTTAGAGTAGAAGCCCAAGATGCTGTTGAGCATCTCCCGCGCATGAACCGCAGGACTTTCGGGGTCCAATTCAATGGCCTCCGCATAGCATTCCAACGCCTTTTGCCAATTTCCTTCTCGGCGGTAGGCATTGCCTTGTTCGTAATAGGCCTCGCTATTCATTGCCTTTTAGGGAATGGCGAACCAGGCACGAAACCTTGTTCGCCATCCACACCTTATTTATTTATAAAATTCTTTCTTACCTGCCGAGAGGGTATTCTTCATCAACGAGCAGATGGTCATTGGGCCAACGCCGCCCGGAACAGGCGTAATGAAGGAACACTTGGGCGCAACCTCGTCGAACTTAACGTCTCCGCTCAGTCGGAAACCGCCCTTACGCGAGGGGTCTTCCACACGCGTGGTGCCCACATCAATAACAACGGCACCTTCTTTCACCATGTCGGCCGTAACGAAGTCGGGGCGTCCGATGGCTGCCACGATGATATCGGCCTCGCGACACTCGTCTTTGAGCGACGGCGAGTGCGAGTGGCACACCGTAACAGTGGCATCGCCGTATTGCTTTTGCATCATCAGCTGCGCCATTGGCTTACCAACGATGTTGCTACGGCCAAGCACAACGCACTTCTTACCCGAAGTGGCGATGCCGTAACGCTGCAAAAGGGTGAGGATACCCAACGGTGTGGCCGAGATGAAACACGGCAGACCGATGGCCATGCGCCCCACGTTGATGGGATGGAAACCGTCTACGTCTTTGCGATAATCCACTGCCTCGACAATCTTTTGCTCGTCGATGTGCTTGGGCAAGGGCAATTGCACGATAAATCCGTCCACGTCTTCGTCCTTGTTCAGCTTGTCTACGCAAGCCAACAGTTCGTCCTCGGTAACGTTTTCCTCAAAGCGGATGAGGGTAGACTTAAAGCCACATTGCTCGCAAGCAATCACTTTGTTCTTCACATACGTTTCCGAACCACCATCATGACCCACTAGCACCGCGGCCAAGTGCGGTTGTTTACCTCCGTTAGCAACGATTTGCCTTACTTCTTCGGCAATCTCCGCCTTGATGGCAGTGGCAGTTGCTTTTCCATCTATTAACTGCATCATTTCTTAGTTAGGTTTTAAAGTTTCGGCATTCCGGGCATTCCTTTCATCTTGCTCGCCATGCCGGCCATCTTAGCCATATTGGTTCCGGTCATCATCTTCATCATCTTTCGTGTTTGGTCAAACTGTTTTATCAGTCTGTTAACCTCTTGGATGTTGGTTCCGCTGCCCTTCGCAATACGTTGTCGACGGCTGTTATTAAGGATTTCAGGATTAGTTCGTTCTTTGGGCGTCATGCTTTTGATGATCGCTTCGATGCCCTTGAAGGCGTTATCGTCGATGTCTACGTCCTTGATGGCCTTGCCAACGCCTGGTATCATCGACGCCAAGTCTTTAAGATTTCCCATTTTCTTTATCTGTTCAATCTGTTTTAGGAAATCGTTAAAGTCGAATTTGTTCTTTTGTATCTTCTTTTGCAGGCGCTTTGCCTCTTCTTCGTCGAACTGTTCTTGGGCTCTTTCAACCAACGACACGATGTCGCCCATGCCCAAGATGCGGTCGGCCATACGTTCAGGATGGAAAACGTCGATGGCTTCCATCTTCTCGCCCGTACCAACAAACTTAATGGGCTTTGTAACAACCGTGCGAATGCTTAGCGCAGCACCACCACGCGTGTCGCCATCTAGCTTTGTCAGCACCACGCCGTCTATGTCCAAGCGGTCGTTAAACTCGCGAGCGGTGTTCACGGCGTCTTGTCCCGTCATCGAATCCACCACGAAAAGGGTTTCGTCGGGGTTCAAAGCTTGTTTCAAACGATAGATTTCGTCCATCATTTCTTCGTCAACGGCCAAGCGTCCGGCAGTGTCCACAATCACCACATCGTTGCCTTTGGCTTTGGCCTCACGAATGGCGTTGTTGGCTATTTCCACCACATTCTTGTTGTCGGGTTCGCTATAAACAGGCACGCCCACTTGTTCGGCCACCACCCTAAGCTGCTCGATAGCCGCAGGACGGTACACATCGCAGGCCACGAGCAAGGGGTTCTTGTGCTGTTTGCCTTTAAGCAGGTTGGCAAGCTTACCGCTAAACGTGGTTTTACCCGAACCTTGCAAGCCCGACATCAATATGATTGCAGGACGATTTGTAAGTTGCAGGCCTACGGTTTCGCCACCCATGAGCGCAGCTAGCTCGTCGTGCACAATCTTAACCATCAGTTGCCCTGGCTTAACGGCCGTAAGAACGTTCATGCCCAGTGCCTTTTGTTTTACCGTATCGGTGAAAGTCTTGGCCACCTTATAGTTAACGTCGGCATCGAGCAAGGCTCTACGCACATCTTTAAGGGTTTCGGCCACGTTGATTTCGGTGATTTTTCCTTCACCTTTAATTATTTTAAAAGACCTTTCAAGTCTGTCGCTAAGATTTTCAAACATTTAAGTGTGTTGTCTTTTTAATTGGTTTTATGCAAAGATAGTGATAAATGGGAGAATAGAAAATACTTATATCCAAGTTTTAAGAGAATTTAAATTTGTTGTCGTTTATTTATGCGCATATACATGGCGTATGTGCAACCAATAAGCTTACAAACCAATTTGTCAGCTTTACTGTTCCGTTTGTGTCGTCCGTAGCAAATAATTCATCATACTTTACACCCAATTGCAGTGTGATTTTACGCTTTTTTACACCCCGACATGTCCCAAAAACCATCTAATCTTCGGGCTTTGGCCACACGCCAACCGCCTGATAAAGGTTAAAATTAATTTGATTTACACCATTTTCCAGAATATCATTTGGCGCAACAATTGTCTCGCATCTTGTCTAACTGGCTAAGTTTCAGCATCCATTGCCTACGGACGAGTTAGCACCTACAAGGGTTTAACACCAGTACAAGATGCTTGTACTGACACTACAAAGGGACTTGTACTGATGCTACAAGATGCTTGTACTGGCACTACAAGGCGCTTGTAGCCACACTACAAGACGCTTGTAGCGTGACTACAAAGATGTTTGTAGCCGCGCCACAAATAATTTTCACAGACCCATTGACGGCAAAACGGCGGTGTACGAACAGCATTCTAAAAAGCCATTCTTTTAGGCTACAACAACGCCGACACCGCCTTTCAAAACTAACATAAGTTAAAAAGACGGAGAACAGATAGCCGTTTGCCCGAAATTTGCTATTTTTGTAAAGCTAAAATCGCAACAAAGGCCAAGCGCATTACAATACCAAGCCTTCAACGTTTTGGCTGCCACAGCGAGGGCACAGCAACAAGTGGGCCTCGCCCACCCCCTGCAACCCCACACCACGGCAACGCGAAAACGGCGACAATAGAGATACTAGAAGACATTTACAGTTATGAATGAGAATTTGAAAGAAGAAAGCAAAAATCACAACAACCCCTTTTTCGGGGAATATAAAACACCGCACGAAACCGTGCCTTTCAACCTGATAAGAACCGAACACTACGAAGAGGCATTCTTGGAAGGTATCAGGAGAGACGACGAAGAGATTGAGAAACTTATAAACAACCCCGAAACGCCCACCTTCGAAAACACCATTATCAGGGTGGACAACGAGAACGGAGACCACTATTACGACCTGCTTAACCGCGTGTCGAATGTTTTTTCGTGCATGCTCAGCGCAGAAACCAACGACGAACTAGATGCGCTGGCACAAAAGATGAGCCCCATTCTTACCCAACACGCCAACGACGTGCGACTGAACAAAAGGCTCTTTGAACGCATTAAGTACGTGTACGAAAACCATCGCGAACTAGATGCCGAGGAACAGATGCTCTTGGAAAACAGCTACGACGGCTTTGTGCGTAGCGGCGCACTGCTCGACGACGAGGGTAAAGAACAACTTCGCAAGCTAACAGAAGAGGCCGGCGTGCTATCCTTGCAGTTTTCGCAAAACCTGCTGAAAGAAAACAAAGCCTTTACACTGCATGTCACCAACGAGGAACAACTGGACGGACTGCCCGATACGGCCCGCGAAGCCGCCGCTCTTGCCGCTAAGGAGCAAGGCAAGGAGGGCTGGGTGTTCACACTCGACTTCCCCAGTTACTCGCCCTTCATGACTTATTCGTCGCAACGCGACCTGCGCAAGCAACTCTACATGGCGCGAAACACCGAGTGTACGCACCAAAACGACACCAACAACTTTGAGATTTGCAAACGCCTGGTGAACCTCAGAAGGGAGCTGGCACAGCTTTTGGGCTACGACACATACGCCGACTACGTGCTTAAACACCGCATGGCCACCAACATCGACAACGTTTATCGCCTACTAAACGACCTCATTAAGGCCTACAAACCCACGGCCGAGGCCGAACTGAAAGAAATGGAAAGCATGGCCAAGGAGATGGAAGGCGACGACTTTGAGTTGGAACCTTGGGACACGGCGTACTATTCGCACAAGCTGCAAATGCAGAAATACAACCTCGACAGCGAAATGTTGCGCCCCTACTTCGAACTGTCGAAGGTTATCGACGGCGTGTTCGGACTGGCCAATCGCCTATACGGCATCACCTTTAAGCCCAACAACGACATCCCCGTTTACCATCCCGACGTGAAAGCCTACGAGGTTTTCGACCGAGACGGAAGTTATCTGGCGGTGTTCTATGCCGACTTCTTCCCCCGAAAGGGCAAGCAAGGCGGTGCGTGGATGACCGAATTTCAGGGGCAATGGGTAGACCGAAAGGGCAACAACGTAAGGCCACATGTTAGCGTGGTGATGAATTTCACTAAGCCAACTGCCGAAAAGCCCGCACTGCTTACCCTTGGCGAAGTAGAAACTTTCTTGCACGAGTTTGGCCATTCGCTGCATGGCATGTTCGCCAACAGTCGCTTTGAAAGTCTTAGCGGCACCAACGTATGGTGGGACTTCGTTGAACTGCCATCGCAATTTATGGAGAACTTCGCCATAGAAAAGGAGTTTTTACGAACTTTTGCCTTCCACTACGAAACAGGCGAACCCATCCCCGACGAGCTTATCGACCGCATTGTGAAAAGCCGAAACTTCATGGCGGCATCGGGATGTATGCGACAAGTGAGCTTTGGATTGCTCGATATGGCCTACTATACACAACGAGAGGCTTTCACAGCAGACATCATTCCCTTTGAGAAAGAGGCGTGGAAAGAGGCCATCATCATGAAACAACTGCCCGATACGTGCATGACTACCCAGTTTTCGCACATCATGGCGGGCGGATATGCCGCAGGATATTACAGCTATAAGTGGGCCGAAGTGCTGGATGCAGACGCTTTCAGCATGTTCAAGAAGAACGGAATATTCGACCAAGCCACGGCTCAAAGCTTCCGCGACAACATTCTTTCGCGTGGCGGAACAGAGCATCCGATGACGCTTTACAAGCGTTTCCGCGGTGGCGAGCCCACCATCGATGCGCTGTTAGAACGCGACGGCATCATGGCCAACGGCTAATCACAGCTACATTTGGCTTTAGCCGCTAAACAAAACGCCACAACAACAAACATTCAACCACCCATATTATATAAATGTGTACCGACAACAAACAAACCGTTCTAGACCTGCGCTACCTGCGCATGGCACGCATTTGGGCCGAAAACAGCTACTGCGTTCGCCGCAAAGTGGGCGCACTGGTGGTGAAAGACAAGATGATTATCAGCGACGGATATAACGGAACGCCCAGCGGTTTTGAGAACGTGTGCGAAGACGACAATAACGTTACCAAGCCATACGTGTTGCATGCCGAGGCCAACGCCATCACCAAGCTGGCCCGAAGTAGCAACAACAGCGATGGTTCAACGCTTTACGTAACGGCCGCTCCCTGCATAGAATGCTCAAAACTCATCATCCAGTCGGGCATCAAACGTGTGGTGTACGGCGAGAAATACCGCTTAGAAGAGGGCATAGAACTTCTTCGAAAAGCTAACATCGAAGTGATTTATCTCAATCCAGAACAGAATGAACCCTAACAAACGAAACAGATACATGCCCTTGCTCATGGCCGTGTGCGTTGCATTCGGCATTGTGATTGGCACTTTCTATGCAAACCACTTCTCTGGCAACAGGCTTAACATCATCAATTCGGGTAGCAACAGGCTCAACAACCTGCTGCACATTATCGATGACCAATACGTCGACAACGTAAACATCGACTCGCTGGTGGATAAGGCTATCCCACAGATACTATCCGACCTCGATCCGCACTCGGTTTACATCACAGCCAAAGACATGCAAGCCGCCAACGACGAGCTGAAAGGCTCGTTCTCTGGCGTGGGTATCGAGTTTAACATCCGCGAAGACACGCTGCACGTACAGAACGTGATAAAGAATGCGCCTGCCGAAAGGGCAGGATTGCTGGCCGGCGATAAGGTGGTGAGCATAGACGGCAAACCCTTTGTGGGCAAAATCGTTACCAACGACGAGGCCATGCGCCGACTGAAAGGTCCGAAAGACACGAAGGTGCGCATCGGCGTACTGCGTTATGGACATAAAAAGCCGTTGGAATTTACCGTCACACGCGGCGACATCCCGCAAAAAAGCATAACTGCCACCTACATGCTCGACGACGATACGGGCTACATCCGCATTAAGAACTTCGGCGAAAGAACTTATCCCGACATGCTCATCGCCTTGGCCAAGCTGTCGCAAGAGGGGTGCAGGAACCTCGTTATAGACCTCCGCGACAACACGGGTGGTTTCCTCCAATCGGCCGTACAGATGGCCAACGAGTTTCTACCAAAGAACAAACTGATAGTGTACACGCAAGGGCGCAAGTCGCAAAGGCAAGACTATGTGAGCGACGGAAAGGGTAGTTACCAGCGTATGCCGCTCGTTGTGCTCATCAACGAAGGCTCGGCATCATCGTCCGAGATATTCGCAGGGGCAATGCAAGATAACGATAGGGCCACCGTTATCGGTCGTCGTTCGTTCGGAAAGGGACTAGTACAACAGCAAATGGGCTTTACCGACGGCAGTCTTATTCGCCTTACCATCGCCCGTTACTACACGCCGTCGGGCCGTTGCATACAAAAGCCGTACACCACCGGCGACGCTGCCGACTACGAACAAGACATTTACAGCCGCTATCAGCATGGCGAGTTCTTCTCGCAAGACAGCATCAAGCACACGGGGCCTGCTTATCACACGGGCATTGGCCGCCTAGTGTACGGCGGTGGCGGCATTACGCCCGACATCTTCGTGGCCGAAGACACAATCGGACTTACCTCTTACTTCAAACAAGCGGCCATGAGCGGGCTTATCTTGCAGTTCGCCTACAACTATACGGACAACAACAGGCAAAAACTTGCCAAGTATAAAACCCTCAAAGACTTGACCGACCACCTGGGCAAGCAAAATTTGGTGGAACAATTTGCCACTTATGCCGACAAGCATGGCCTGCAACGGCGTAACTTAATGATACGCAAGTCGCACAAAATGCTTTCGCGTTTCATCATCAGTCGAATCGTTTACAACATGCTCGACGACGAAGTATGGACCCAATACCTTAACGAAGACGACCCCGTTATAACTGCCGCCTTGAAGGTGTTTAAGAATAATGCCGCTTTTCCCAAGCTCACGCATGCCGACAAGGGTAAGGCCGCACCCCAACAAAAGCGAAAATGATGGACAAGAAGGCGTTAAGACAAGAGATTAGGCTACGCAAGCGACAATTCAACGGCGAACAATTGCGTCTGTTGTCGCTTGCCGTAGTGCAGCGTTTGCTGGCTCATCCACGAGTGGTACAGGCCAATACGGTGATGTTCTACCACTCGCTGCCCGACGAAGTGTACACGCACGAGGCCGTAGACCAACTCGTAAAGATGGGCAAAAGGGTGCTGTTGCCCGTGGTTATCGACGAGCAACACCTCGAAATACGCCAATATCAAGGTCCACAAGACCTTAAACTTGGCGCAATGAACATCCTAGAACCCGCAGGAAAGCCCTTCACGACCTATCAAGAGATAGAAACCATCTTGGTTCCAGGCATGAGTTTCGACCCTCACGGCAACCGACTAGGTCGCGGAAAGGGCTATTACGACCGTTTTTTGGCACAAGTTCCGCAAGCCTATAAAATAGGTGTGTGTTTCGATTTCCAAAAGGTAGACGAAGTGCCAACCGACGACAACGACATAAAAATGAATGAAGTGGTGTAAGGAATGGTGCCAGTAACACCCGGCAAAGCCACTCCCCCTACACCTTATTATATATATAGGCTATTGTATTTAGGTAACAATAACACCACAATCAGCAGATAAAGAAACAAGCAGAGCAGCATCACGCGTATTCATTAAACACTGCTCATGGGGCATAATTGCCCATATACACTTTTGGGGAACACAGTAAAAACATCGTAGAGGCGATGTTTCATGGGGCTTAGCTGTCAACAAGACAGCTAACTGTATGATGTATCCCATAAAGCAACTTACAAAGAACGAAAAAAGCGTTAGCGTTAAGCCCAAAACAAAGACAATCACGTTTGTTGGGCCTTAAAGGCTAGTGACACGCACTTTTCGAGAAAGGCAAAAAGAATGCTTTACAATAAATAAATATCTGCTTATGAAAAAGAACGTTTTTTATTATTACATCCTTGTCCTTGTGGCCGCACTTTGGCAAACGCAAGCAAGGGCAGCCGACTATTATGTGGAGGTTGGCGAAGTACACATAACCTCCGACAACTACAAGAACATCTCCGCTGCTGGAGGTTTTCCGGCTGTAAAAAAGGGAAAGGTTACTTTCGACAATTCTACGCGTACACTTACGTTGAATAATGTTTTGATTAAACCTGCTGAGGGTAAGCCTGGCATCTCTGTGTTTATCGACTATGAATGGAAAAAAAGGCCGCTCATCATCAAGTTGATTGGGCACAACGTCATTGAAGTAACAAAAGAAAGTTCCGTGTGCACAAATAGCATTCCAATAGTGATAACAGGCAGCGGTTCGCTAGTAGCATCCGGTAACGTATCAATCTTCTCTGGTAAACAGCTGACCATTCAAGGTGGATGCACCATCGAGGCCAAGTCACCCATTTGGGCAGACACCATCACCATCAACAATGCCCAAGTGCATGCCATTCGTGTTCTAGAAAATGAGCCGTGCATGTCTGCGTATTGGGGAATTAAGCTTAAAGGCGGTAGCTATTTGGCCAGTCCGAAAGGAGCAACTTGCGAGGAACGCAGCAATATGTACCACGCTAATTGGGGCTGGGTGTTTGTAAAAGGCGAGGAAATATGCGGCGAAGTTCTTATCAAACGCGGCAAGAACACAGGCATCGATAACGCTGCAACGCCACCACCAACTAAGGAAGACGTGATTTATACGCTCGATGGCGCACGGATGAAACTTCCCTTTGAGCGTCTACCCAAAGGCGTATACATTGTTAATGGTAAAAAAGTGAAGAAAGAATAGTTGTTTCCTTGCACCCCGTTATATTACGCTATCGCATTATAATCTCTAACTAACTTTGTCATATCCCAGACTGGAATAGATGCGCAAATATAAAATGCAACTAATTGCGAAGCAGATGGGAAAGGAAAGATAAATGTATGTCATTTATGGCTGGTTCTAAAAAACACCTTTGGTGGCTTTTAGAACCAGCCTATGCTAGATTTATGGAACAGACACCAGCCTGGTATGTGCCTGAATACACAATGGATCATACGGTTTATTTCATCCCATGCGAAATGCCATCTGTGATGATGCGTCCTTTTCGTGCATCAATAATGGTATAGCGAGGGAGTGTTAAGCGCGTGTTAAACCAACTTATATTCCAACAGGGAATGTTCTCTTCGTTAATATATCGGTCTATGCTGGTACGCTCGTCATAAAGATCGATATTGCGTTTTTTAACAAAGTCCAAGACCTTTTGCCAAGAATAGTTCTTGTAAGGCTTGTCCATATCTGTTTCTTTGATGAGATAACCTTTCATATCATATTCTCGCCATATCCCACAATTAAAACTTTGATAATAATATTGGCCAGACTTTTGAATGTTACCATTCATGAAATAACATCGATACTCACCAAATAGACTCCCTTTTTTCAACTTTGTCGTAACATATCCAACTTCGGTTTTTGTCACAGTTATGACATTTCCCACAGAGTCAGTGTATTCGCACTGGCTAGGTGGATACATAAATTCTTCTTCGGGAAATTCCTGCTCTTCCTTTTTCCGGTATTCAAAAAATCTTTTGTTGGCGTCAGCTGTATCGAGCTTTTCAAAACAACGAATATTGCTCCTCTTCTTTTTCGCCATTCTCTTTGGGGGCGTATGTGTCGTACACGCCGCCAAGAAAACGCACATTAGCATTAAACACCTTACCATTTTCATGCGCATATATACTTAGACATACTATTTTAAATGTTCTTCCATTGGTATTCCATCTTGCGATAGTAGGTATTCCAATCTATATCCGAGTGACATATCATTTTATCTCATGAAACAGGATTGTACTAAAATCACGTTCCTCCTAAGCCTATTAACTTACACATGCTCTACCAACATCGGCAAATATAGGCGCGTTTGCAGTTCGGCAAGCCAAGCAGAATGGGCTATTAGGGCGTCTATCTGCTCCGCAGAAAGAGCCACAAGACTAGTGCCTACATGCCGAGCCACGTCTATGTTATCGGCACTAGGCACGCTTTCTTCAAACTTACTCCACCCCACACTGGCCTTAATGTGCTGCAAAATAGCCTTTTCTGCCTCGGTTCATTGTGCGCCTTTTGCCTTCAAACTGGCAACTTCTGCCTCGCTTATGCCGTGTGCCTGCCACACATCGGGATGTACATTGCCATTGCGAAGGTTGTTAACAAAGCCATGCAATGGGCGTTCGCTGCAATCCCATTCAAGTGGCACGTAAGCAAAATGTTCCTTATTGGCAAAGCCTTCGTAAAGGTTGTCGCTGCGTTGCATCTTCTTTATGCGGTTCATCATCATACTAATAGTATTCATGGCGAGGTTAAAGAAGTGCGTGGTGCCTGCTGCACTCACGCTGCCATTACCTGCATCGCTCACTACAATGTAGTCGCAACGAAAGCGGCTCTTGTCTTGGCTTAGCTTGTGTGCTCCTTGGTTGTCGTACACGCCACCATCAATCAGTTTGGGTGGTTCGGGCTTTTGTTCGCAATCTTCGTACTTGCCGCGCACAAAAGCCGCACCAATGGTTATCGGCGTAAAGCCGTATGGCACGCACGAAGAGGCCATAACGGCGCGTGAAAGTGGAAAGCCGTTGGCATCGAACATGGATTGTCCGTTGATGCGATAGGCATATTCGCCCATCATTCCGCGCGAAAAGGTGAATGGCAGCTGCGTGGCAAGGTTGGTAGAATTGATACAAATCAAGGGTGTTTGGGGCAAGTCGGACAGTGTTTTGCGCTCGAAAAACACTTTATCGTAAAGCTTTGAAATAAGTTTGCTTGTGGGCAAGGCCGTAAACGAATTCTTCAAGATGCCCAAAAGCGCAAGGACTAATGCGAATACGCCTACCAATGCGGCCACGCTACCTGCCCAAATGGGATGGTTAGGCCATAAAGTGCCCATCACTAGCGATGTGATATAGCCCAAGGCTACGGCGAAAGCAAGCACAAGAACGCCCAAAACACCTACATAAAGAAACGAAGACCAAAGCACACCACGCTGCAAACGCGCGATAAAGCCTTCTTCAAATGTGTCGTAATCGTCTTTATGCAGGGCATAATAGGCCGTGGTTATCGACCCGCCTGACACCGAAGAAATAACATCTACCTTGTTGAGGATGCCCAATTTGTGCAATGCCCGCAACGTTCCTACATGATAAGCGGCAGCGCGATAGCCGCCTCCCGATAGGGCTAAGCCTATTTTCTTTTTGTCTTTATTCATCGTTAGTTTTTATTAGGAGTAATCAAGGGATAGGTAGTAAAGGGAGTAAGGAGTAAAGGGAGTAAGAAGGTAAGCTAGTTAGGTGTAAAGCTAGTTAAACCTAGAACACCTAGAATATTTAGAAAGCCTAGAATACCTAGAAAACCTAGAACAACTAAAACAACCTAGCCTATCAGCAATCCGCCCCATCTTCTCCTCTTTAAAACACTTTAATTTCAGTAATAACCAACGCCCCAACCTGTTCGTTTAGTCGTCGCATCAGTTGCGTTCGCATCATCGCGAGGTCTTGGCGAAGTGCTGGATTGGTTATCTTAACAAACAAAGTTTGGTTCTTAATGAACTTCTCTGTGGTGTAACGCGCCACCATAGCGCCTGCCACCGTCTCCCATGCGTCAATCAGTCGTTTCTGTTGTAAAGGCGTTTCAAGTCCTTCGTCACGCAGAAGTTTCATCAATATCTCGCCCAAAGGTTTCACATCGCGCCTAAACATTGTCGTCTCCTTTCTCGGTTATTTCCCCGTTTTCTACATAAAAAAGCTTATAATCAGTAGTCCCCGACTGCAATATGCGGTCTAGGTGCTCTCGGTTAGTGTCTGTTATAAATATCTGCCCATAGCTATCACCCGACACCAACTCCACAATTCGTTCCACACGTTGGCTATCCAGCTTGTCGAAGATGTCGTCGAGCAACAGCAATGGCGTGGTTTTAGATGCCGTTCGCTTTAAGAAATCAAACTGCGCTAGTTTCATCGCCAAGGCATAAGTCTTGCTCTGCCCCTGACTACCCTCGCGTTTTAGTTGGTAGCCGTCAATCAACATCTCCAAATCGTCGCGGTGAACGCCGTGCAAAGAGTAGCCCACAGCCCTATCCTTATGCCTGTCTTTGCGTATCACATCGAGCAAGTCGCCCCGCTGACAATGCGAGATATAGCGCAGAGAGACACGTTCCGACCCACCCGAAATGCGCTCGTGAATGCTTTGGAACACAGGAATGAACTCTTCTACAAAGGCTGCGCGCTTGGCATATACCACTTTTCCTTGTGCCGCCATCTCCTCTTCCCACAGCTCTAGCAAAGCTAAGTCGGGTTCGGCCTCCATTCTTAGCAGGGCGTTTCGCTGTTGCAAAGCCTTGTTACATCGGGTTAAAGCCTCGATGTAAGTAGTGTCGTATTGCGCGATCACCATGTCCATCAGTCGCCTACGCTCCTCGCTGCCACCATCAATAAGTGCAGCATCGGCAGGCGAAACCAGCACCAAGGGTATCAACCCAATGTGCTGCGACAGCCGTTTGTAAGCCTTCTTGTTGCGTTTAAACTGCTTTTTCGACCCACGTTTCATGCCGCAATACACGTTTTCGGCCTCGCCAGCCTCGCTGGTATAGTCGCCCTCAAGCACAAAAAAGTCCTGTTCGTGGGTAATAAGCTGCGAATCAATGGGGTTGTACGCACTTCTACAAAACGAAAGGTAGTACAACGCATCGAGAAAATTGGTCTTTCCCGACCCGTTTTGCCCAATGAAACAATTGGTTTTGGGCGACAGCTGCAAGTTGACAGCACGCAGGTTTTTATAATTGATAATTGAAATGCAATTCAAAATCATAATCGAAACAAACAGTTAACTCTCTTGCAAAGTTACGCCATTTGGGTATGAAAAACGAAAAAAGTAGCTGATATGTTTCACTATATGCGAGAAAATCAGTAATTTTGCCCCACTTCTTAGAATAATAACAACGTTTAAATATATAATGGCAAACAAAAACAAACAAGGCGTTGCCGAAACTTTCGACGCATCGCAAAGCTCTGACGCATTCTTCTCGAAGAACAAAAAAGTGATACTTGGCTCTGTTGCGGCCTTGGTTCTCATCGTGGCTGGCTTCTTCCTGTATAAGTCGCTCGTGGCTGGTCCACGCGAAGAAAAGGCTAGTACGGCCTTGGCCAAAGGGCAAGAATACTTTAATCAAGAGCAATTCGACAAGGCCCTGAACGGCGATGGAGCAGGTTATGTGGGTTTCGCACGCATTGCCGACGATTACAGCAGCACCGATGCAGGCAACTTGGCCAACTTGTACGCTGGCCTTTGCAATGCAAACCTCGATAAGTGGGAAGCTGCAAAGAAATTCCTCGACGCCTATTCGCCTGCCTCGGATGCTATGGTTAGCCCTGCTGCTGTTGCGGCTTTGGGCAACGCCTATGCACACCTTAACGACTTGGACAAGGCTGTTGACAATCTGAAAAAGGCTGCAAAGCTGGCCGACGGCAAAGACGCCGATGGCGCAAACAGCACACTTTCGCCCCTGTTCCTTATCCAAGCAGGCGAAATCCTTGAGTCGCAAGGCAAGAAAGAAGAGGCTTTGGCCATCTACCAAGACATCAAGAAGAAGTATGTTAACTCCATACTCGTACAGAGTTCGGAGATTGACAAGTATGTGGAACGCGCATCAACGAAATAATGGCTACCGCATTACACAACCTTTCGGAATACGACCTGTCGAAAATTCCCGATGCCAGCAACATGTGTATCGGCATCGTGGTGTCTGAATGGAATCCCGAAGTGACGGGTGCTTTGCTGAACGGAGCCGTTCAAACCCTCGAAAGGCATGGCGCATTGCCAGAGAACATACACGTAAAAACTGTTCCTGGCAGTTTCGAATTGGTTTATGGCGCACACCAAATGGTGCTTAACGGCGGCTATGATGCCGTTATCATACTGGGTTGCGTTATCAGAGGTGAGACTCCGCACTTCGATTACATCTGCCAAGGCGTTACATATGGCATTGCAAAACTTAACGCCACAAGCGAAATTCCCGTGGTTTATGGCTTGCTAACAACCAACGACCAGCAACAAGCACTTGACAGGTGCGGCGGAAAATACGGCAACAAAGGCGACGAATGCGCCATTGTAGCCATAAAGATGGCTAAGTTTTAGGTCTCTAAGCCAAAGCGAACTAACACAAAACAAGATAAATATATGGGCGGAACAGGTGGATTGTTCCGCCCATATCGTTATAAACACAGAGAAAACAATGAAAGATTTTGCCGCCATAGACTTCGAAACGGCCAACTTCAAAAGGGAAAGCGTGTGTAGCGTGGGCCTTGTTCTGGTGGAAGAAGGTAAGGTTGTGGGCAGCTATTACCATCTTATACAACCCACGCCCAACTATTTTGAAGAGCGGTGTGTTACGGTTCATGGGCTTACCACTGCCGATACAAATGGTCAGCCCACGTTTCCCGACGTGTGGGCAGAGATTGCGCCGCTGATACGCAACAAGCCGCTTGTGGCGCATAACAAGGCTTTCGATGAGTCGTGCCTTAAAGCTGCCTTCGCCGCTTACGACATGGAATATCCCGATTATCCCTTTTATTGCACGCTATTAACAGCACGTCGTAAGCTGAAAGAAGCAGGATTGGCCGATTTTAGACTTCCTACCGTGGCCAGCCATTGTGGATACGAACTTGATATGCACCACCATGCCTTGGCCGATGCCGAGGCTTGTGCTGCCATCGCATTGAAAATACTCTGATTGGGAGCATCCCTCCCCCATCGTTTACCCCATAAAACAAAGCACGAATGAAACTGCAACAACTTTTACAACGTTATCAATTCGACGACCTCATGCCCGTTGTCGCTGACATGTTCCCTGGCACAGGCAAGTTCCGCGCCGCTCTCGAACAAGGCTATAACATCCTGATGAGCCTGCAACCCGTGGCTTCTAAGAAGAACATCCGCTACCGAATAATGCCCGACCCCAACAGCGACGCATCGTTTATGGGTGCCGAAGATGCAGCTTTCGACACCACATGGGAGGTTTGCTTGGGCAAAGAGGTGGTGAAAGAAAAGGGTGTAGACCTAACCGACATCGAACTTGCGGCCAACTGTCTTGTTAATGTCTGTCTCATCGGCCGACATCCCAAAGCCTTCGACGAGGCCTATCGCGCATTGAGCAAGGCGTAATTGCAGGCTGACTAGGTCAAAACACTAGGGTGATTGCTTATTACCATATTACAGTAAGAGTAAGCAATCACCTTTTATTTAACAATTACATTATACTTTGTTAGGCGTCTCATTACCATCACATAAAAAGATACGTAATATTTTTCCTTTTATCCGCTTGCGAATATCAAAACCAAAAGGTATATTTGCAAAGTAGAAAATACATTTGGAGGAAAAGAGATGGTGGAGAAGAAACAATGAAAGTTTTATGGCTGTAAAGCACAAGAGACAATAGTACATCAAAAAGTAGGAGAAAGAAATAATAGAAGATTACGAGAGACTTACAGGGAAAATCCAACTTCTTTAAGGTACTATGAACGATTTGCTTAATTGAGAACATCAATAAAGAATACTAGACATAAGGTTTTTTACTGCACAACCTGTGATAATATAAGGGCTACAAACAACTCTCTTAGCCATTAAGAGCCCTTTAATAATTGCTAATCAAGCACCAACAGCATGAGTCAATACATTTTATTTACAGCAAAAGACAACACAGGATTCTGTGGAATTGAGGGCATGCCGTTCTACCAAAAATATGCCAAAAACCTATTTGGAACTAGCATTGACTGTGAGATATGCACGTTTCCAAGTTTCGACCAATTGTGCATGGATGCTCAAGATGCGCTATTAGATGGTACACCAATCAGCAACACCACACTTTTCAGTTTCATACGCACTCTGAAAGACGAAGAGTTCTATTCTTGGTACGGCTCAGAATGTGGCGATTTAACCGAGTTCAGCAGTTTCAACGCGCTTGTTAATCACATTGAAAAGAGCCTAACCACTGCATCAGGAGAATTATATATACACTATAAGAAGAGTAACAACACACCTACTCCAACATAAAGTAAAGAGTCGGCAAGTCGGTCAAAATTATATCCCTGCAATGAAACCACGACAAATACCAAGAATTGAGGTTAATTTCAACGAACTAGTTGAAGATTTTCAAGTGCTACTATCAAAAGAAGACAGTATCATTGATTGCGATGGAAACATCATTGTACTACAAGAAGGGTTGGAGATTGAGGTTTTTGAACTTGACTTTGACGAGAACAATAAAAGGGACGACATTGAAGCAAGAGGTTATGCAACAAGATACAGCAATCCATTATACGAACAAGTAAAGTGGTGTTGCAAAATAGATGAAAAAGGGATTACCCATTCAAAGGGCTGAATCAAAACTAAACCACACCACACCTGCAAAACATTGAAGTAGTCAACACTGAGCAGCACATGCTGCTGTCATTGCTGCCCACCATAAAACACCTCATGCGCGAAGGGTTTACAAGTCAAAATAACCTACAAAACTACTTCTTTTTCAATCGTGCAAATTCCTTTTTAGCCTTGTCCAACTGCTTTCTGAAGGCCTCATCAGCATGCAGGCGCGCCACGGCAGCACTTGCAGCAAGGCGTGCAGCATCTACATCGCTCTGATAATGAAAGCCGGCAATCACCCTACTTTCGCCATATTCGTAGCCACGCACAAGTATCTCGTCTTGTCTTTCGGGGTTAATCTCGGCCAAAACCAAGGCCATTGCCCAGCCGCGAGCCGTATGACCAGAGGGGAAAGAGCCTGTATGGCGCAGTTCTTCCTCTTCGTGTGGCACGGCTGTTCCCTCTCCAAACTGCACGTATGGGCGCTTACGCATGTATTTCTTCTTCGCACTACGCACCGAAAGACTGCCATCGTTCTCCACTCGCTCCATCAAATAGTACAGTTCGGGCGTTGTTTGCTTGCTAATTGGCATGCCGAACGCCTCTGAAAAGCCATAAAGTACGGAGTCGATGTCAACAGACGCATCGTAAACGGCTTGCTTTCCACGCGCTGTATTGCGCATAGACTTACCCCATTGATAGCGATTAAAGTCGTTAAGGTAGGCAATGCTCGACGTATCGGGCGGCGCGGGGATGAACTTTGTGGCATCCGCAAAATCCGTTTTATTTAGAAATGAAGGCCTACGATTAGCCTTAGACGTTTCTTGAGCATTCAAACACAGCGTGCCCAATAGGGCAACGAAGATAAAAGCTGTTCTCTTCATTATGGTTTTCCGTTAAGTGTCATCTATAAATTAGCCCTTTCCAACACCTGCGCAATAACTTCGGGAAAGTGGGCTTGCTCCAATTGGTGTACTTTCTCGGCAATATCGTCGGGCGTATCGCTGTCTGTTAAAGGAGTAGAATATTGTGCAACAATCTCGCCAGCATCGCAATCGTCGCTCACCCAATGGATGGTTATGCCCGTTTCTTTCTCTCCTGCGGCCTTAACCGCCTCGTGAACATGGTGCCCATACATGCCTTTCCCACCGAATTTTGGCAGCAAGGCTGGATGAATGTTGAGCATACGTTGATGAAAAGCAGCGACAAGGAAGGGCGGAATCATCAATAAGAAACCGGCCAAGACAATGAAATTCACCTCGTGCGCATTCAACAAGTCCATCACTTTGGTTTCATCGTTAAACTCGGCTTTGGTTAATACGGCCGTAGGCACATGGTGGTTCTTTGCCCTAACAAGGGCATAGGCATCGGGCTTGTTGCTCAACACCAAGGCGATATGCACGTTGGCATCATCGGCAAAGTGCCTGATGATGTTCTCGCAGTTGGTTCCGCTACCCGAAACAAAGATGGCAATGTTGGTCATAGGGTTTGTGTATGCTTTATTGTTTACGTTGGTTAATGTTGTTCTCTGTACAAAAAGCGCATGTAAAAACGCCTGCCGTAAGCCTACATACGCCCGAAAAGGCATAAAAGGCTGGCTTATAATCTACTTACAATCAGCTTATTCGTCGCCCTCGTCCTCATCGTCGAACCCGAACATCACGGGATCTACAAAGGCATCCAATGCGCGACGTTCCTTTTTCGTTGGTCGCCCCGTGCCGTGCGCCCTATCTATAAAGCCACTGATGCGGCTCATCTGCAACAGTTCGTACTGCTTTGGGTCGGTAACATTCTCGTAAATTTCGGGCAACAGCTTTGCTCCCACACGTTGTTCGATGGTTTTCAGCACCTTGAACGAGTAGGTTACGGGCGGTTTTTTCACGCTCACCACGTCGCCTTCCTTAATCGTTCGACTTGGTTTCAGGTTCACCCCATTAAGCGTTACGCGCCCGTTTTTGCAGGCATCGGCCGCTATCGAGCGAGTTTTAAATATCCGCGCGGCCCACAACCATTTATCTATCCTAGCCTCGTTCATCGCCAAAAGTTATGCGTTCTTTTTGTTAAACTGGTTCATCGTCACCGTTATTCCAGCCAAGGCAAAGCTCTTAATAATCTCAATGCTACGCTCAATGGCAGGCTGTAAGGCTTTAAGTTCCTCGTCATCGTATTCGCCCAACACCCAATCTACCTGTCCTCCGCGCGGAAATTCGTTACCGATACCCACGCGCAATCGGGCATATTGCGGTCCGATAAGCTGCTGGATATGCCCCAACCCATTGTGTCCGCCATTGCTGCCATTGCCTTTCAGTCGCAAAGTACCAAGCGGCAGGGCCAAATCGTCTACCACAACGAGCAGGTGTTCTTGTGGAATATTCTCTTTATCGAGCCAATAACGCACGGCGTTTCCACTGAGATTCATAAACGTTGACGGCTTTAACAGAACCAACTTGCGACCTTTTACCATCGCAGAGCTGACAAAACCATAACGCTTATCCTCAAAAACAATATTGGACGCCTTTGCAAAAGCGTCCAATATCATAAATCCAGTATTGTGACGGGTTGCCTCGTATTCTCGTCCGGGGTTTCCCAAGCCTACAATTAAATATTTCTCCATTCAGAAAAGTGGTTTTCAATACCCACCGTTTTTACTTACCTGCGGCAGCGGCAGCAGCGGCAGCAGCGGCAGCACGTGTCATCTTAACGGTGCAAACGATAACATCTTTCGGTGTTACCACTTCCAAACCTTCGAACGAAAGTTCGCCAGCCTTGATGCTCTTACCGATGGTCAGTGCAGTTACGTCAATGTCTAGCTTTTCAGGAATTTGCTTGTAAGGAGCCTTAACCATCACCTTACGGATAGAAAGGCTAAGACGTCCACCATCGCGAACACCCTGAGCCAAGCCCACGAGGTTAACGGGAATACCGATAGCGATGCTCTTTTCTTCGTTTATTTCGTAGAAGTCTACGTGCAGCAGGGCATCCGTTACGGGGTGGAATTGCAGTTCCTTCATGATGGCGGTGTGCTTTTGGCCATCGATGTCGAGGTTAACCACATAGATGTGGGGCGTATAAACCACCTTGCGAAGTTCGGCCATAGGCACGGCGAACGAAAGAGCCTCGGGCAGACCGTCAGCGTTTTTCTTCTCGCCGTAAAGGTTACAAGGAATCAATCCTTCTTTTCTCATCTCCTTAGAAGCCTTCTTTCCCAGGTTGCTTCTGCTCTTACCTGCTACATTAATTTCTCTCATAATGTGTTACTCTAAATTAAGTTGTTAAACAATTGTGCTTAATTCGCCATCACACGAAATATCAATTTCTTGATTGATGCGCCTTAAAAAGCGGTGCAAAGTTACGTCTTTTCTTTGAATTACGCAACGCATGGGTGTTAAAAGTGCACCTTTCGGGCGTGCGATTTAGCCCTTCTCGTTTCCTTATTTACTTGCTTGCACGATTTAAACGCAGTCCGCAGAGCATGCCGTCCATACTTCCAAGCAGCGAAGTGGCGGTTTTCAGCGAGGCGTTCCCGCTAATGCTGCCAATGGCTTTGAGGTAAGTGAGCATCTTCGAAGCATCCATCACGATGAGCAAGTCGTTGCCGTCTACCTGCGTTGTGCCAACAAGTTGTTTTATTTCGCCTGCATATTTCAGCACCACTTCTTTACCCTTGATGGTGAAGGTGCCGCGCAAACGTCGGCCAGCGATGGTTTGCGTAAAGCGCCCGTTGCGTGTAAAGGTCATTTTCATTGCCCCTTTGGTAATGCCCACCTTGTTAAGTTGCGTTTCAATGGTCTTTTCTATGGCACTCGATGCCAGCTTTCCGCCAGCCTTTTTCAGCAAGTTCTCGCTCATAAACACCACAGCGGGTTCGGTGTAAGCCCACTCGCCAACAAGATCATCGATGGTGGCCACTTTCTTATCAGAGAAGATGGAGGTTATGCCCGAAAGCAAATCGTCGGTTGTTCCGCCATTCGATAATATGTCTGCACCGTTTTGCAGTATCTTTCCAAAGTCGAATTGGGCGTACGCTTTGTTGCCCATCAGCGACATGGCAGCAATGGCCATGCTCACAATCATTTTCTTATTCATTGTTATACCCTAATTTTCGTGGTGCAAAGTTACGCAAATTTGTGGGAAAACAAAGTTTGGGGATAAATTTTCTAGGGTAACTACGAGGCTTAGAATAATTAGAATGGCTAGGATAACTAGGATACCTAGGGCTACTAGGATACCTAGAAAGCCTAGGATAACTAGAATACCTAGGGCTACTAGGATGCCTAGAAAGCCTAGGATTACTAAAGCACCAAGTACCCCCTCACTCTTCCAGCCCTCGCCTCTCCAACTCAGCTTTCAGCCTTTGCACTTCGGCCTTTAACTGTTCGTTCTCCGTTTTCAGCCTTTCCAACAAATCGTCTTGAGCCTGCCTATACCCCGTGCGAGCAGCGTGCATACGTTCTTTTATGCCGCCCTGTTCCACAAACCGTTTCTCTAATACTTTCAGATAACTGCACATCATCTTATCCGTTATGTGGCAAAGCGTAAGCAGCGTATTGCAAAACTCCTCCGCCGTCCATTTGTTGGCGTAAGGCAAATAGCACTCTGCCTTGTTGTTTGCCCTGCAAAATTTGAGCATCGAGTTGTAGCGAGGATGCGCATTGTCCCAACAAGTAAGGCCGCGCGTATGCACAAAATCTTCATAATCTTCGCGCAACTCGCGAAGTGAACCACGAGCCACATTGAGCAATTTAAGTTCCATCTCTGTCGAAGTGTTGCCGTCTTCAATTCCCTCGACAATGTTTTGCTTACTCGACCGCGCCGCCTGAACCATTTGGTCTACGGTGCGGTCGCCATACTTAGGTAAGAAACGCTTGCAGAAGATATACGTTAGCTGGAATATGGCATCCGTCTTCTGATAGAAGTGCAAGTCGGTGTATTTCGTGTTTCTTCGCAGTACGTCTTTTGCTGTCTGTTGTTTTTCTTCTGGTAGAAAGGTCATAGATTGAGTATCTTATCTTGTCATGGTGAAAAAGATTGACGTTTGTAAAGCAGTTGCCTGCTGTAACGCGCATGCAGACATCAGTACAAGGTACCTTGTAGTGTCCCTACAAAAGGCTTGTACCGACACTACAAGGTGCTTGTAGCGCAAGTACAAGAGCCTTGTAGTGCGAGTACAAGGTGCCTTGTACTGATGTGTTGCTGTGCTTAGATGGTGCGTTTACATCGTCAACTCCACCACATAATCAATGTCGGTGGGCACTTTGTCCAAATGCAAAGTGATGCCATCGGCATGCTTGGTAAAGTTAACACGCTTGCCAGTGGCAAACGCTGTGGCCGACTTTGGCATGCGTTTGCCCAATGGCAGGTAAAGACCTGCCTCTTGCAAGTCTAATATATGTATGTAAAGCTTGTTGCCACGCTGCGTACTTACGCCCCAATGATGCGGTGCAACCAGTCCGCCACGCGTGCCATAGATGGTGTTGCCATACTTAGATAGCCATTGACCAATCTCTTTCAGACGAGCCACAGCCACAGAAGGGAGTTCGCCGCCTGGTTCCGGACCAACATTCAACAGCAAGTTGGCATTCTTACCAGCAGCCCTAACCAACATTTGTATCAGCTCTTTGCCCGACTTATAGTTGCTGTCTACAAGCGAATAGCCCCAATGTTCGTTGATGGTTTGACACGACTCTAAGGGCAGATGACTAATGCTTTGACCCGAAAGACCTGCCTTATTCTCGCCAGGAAGGTCGCGTTCGAATATCTGAATGTCCTCACCAGCGAAGGGCACTTGATGGTGATTGTTGGCTATTAAGCATTGGGGTTGCAGCTTATGTATCATAGCATATTGCTGCGGAAGTTCCCAATCGAACGGCGTTGGGTCGCTATCGTGGTCCCACCAGCCATCAAACCAAATGGCACCAACAGGCCCATAGTTGGTCAGCAGCTCAGTAAGCTGCGTATTCATAAAGTTGTAGTAGCTCTTCCAGTTAGCTGCGTCCTTGGGTCTCCCCGTTCCTTTACCCGTTCTTCCTACGGGATAGTCGGTGCGATACCAGTCTAGATGCGAGTAATACAAGTGTAGCTTAATGCCTTGGCGTGCGCATGCATCGGCCATTTCTTTGATAATGTCGCGCTTAAAGGGCGAACCATCCACCGAATTGTACGTGCTGGTGCCCGTCTTAAAGAGCGAGAAACCATCGTGATGGCGCGTGGTGATGGTTACATACTTGGCTCCTGCGGCCTTAATGGCAGCCACCCACTCGTCGGCATTGAAGTTTGAGGGGTAGAAAGTCTGCGCCAACTTGGGGTATTCCTTGTAGTTGATGTTGCGATTGGTCATCACCCATTCGCTTTCACCAATCATCGAGTACAGTCCCCAATGCAGAAACACGCCAAACTTTTGGTCTTGAAACGCTTCGCGCGCGGCAAGGTTTTGAGCCGTTGGCGTGTACTTGGAGGGTGCGTTGTTGTTTTGTGCCACCGCCCCTACGAAAGGAAGTAGGGCAAAGGCAAGTAAGATTGTTTTTTTCATTGCGTAAGTTAGTTTAGACATACATGTATGTTATATATATAATATGGTGTAAGGCTTGTGCCCCATACGTTGTTTTTAGTTGCCTTTCTTAGGCTTTCGAGGCGGCATCGGTGTGCGCAATGTGCAGATAAGTACACAGCTTAAACAGCTTGAAGGCCACGAGCGAAGGCTTGAAACCTATGATGCGCCGATGCAACAGGGGCATCAGCTTGTTTAAAACCGAACGCACTGCCCCATCTAACCGCCATCGGCGCAATCGCCGTTCGAGCCGAATGATAGGCGAAAAGTCGGCCAACTCGGCACGAAAGGTGTAGAGGGTGTGAAGTCCTTCGATGGTTTTACCCACGAAAACCACGTTGCTATCGTAATAATTAAAGCCAATGGGGTTGTCGATATGTGCCACCTCAATGCTTTTTTGCGCCAACGACATGCCCCAAAACACGTCTTCGTAGCCGTAGGTGAGAAAGCGACTGTCGAACGGAACGGCTTGCATCACCCGCTTTGACACCAAGATGTTTGACGTAGTGAGATGATTATAGGGGTGTTTGGCGCGTTGTTGGGGCGTAAACTGCCGCTCGGCGGCCTGTTCGTAGCGCACTCTCAGCAGGCGTTCGTCGTTCCATGCACCGCCATTGGTGGTGTTTCCGCCGTAAACCACGCCCCATTCGTCGGATGTTTGCAAGTAACGCTCCACAAAATGGGGCGAAACAACGCGCATATCGCTGTCAATAAATAGCAGCCAAGGCATGTTGGCCATGTCGGCCAAGTGGTTTCGGATAGCCGCACGCCCCACATTTTTCTCACAAACGATATGCTTACAATGGCTCAGTGCCGTTATTTCGGCATTTCGGGCGATGTCGTCGGGCTGGTCACTGCCGTCTTCGGCCACCAATATTTCAAACTCCAAGCCACCCATTTCGCTTGCCTGCCTGTGCAGTTCGCGCACAAGGGGCAGACAAACGTAGTTGTAGGTGGGGATGAGGATAGACAATTGCGTTTTCATTCTTGTGCTTACTGCTGTTGAGATGGGGCTTTATGGAAACGTGCTTTGGCCAGAAAGCCGTTAGCTAACCGCCCCTACCGCTCCCAATGTCTATGCGTTACCTGCTGGCTTGTTGGGCTTTCGGCGATTATGACTACCCCGCGAACGGCCACTCTTGCCGCCTTGGGCGTGTTGGTTGGTGGGTTTCGCGTTGCGATTGCGCCCTCCACGCGGTTGTCCTTGCCGTTGTCTGCCGCCGTGCGAGCCTCTCGAACCACCCTTTTGCGGTGCTCGCGATGCCGTTTTGTATTCGGGACCATCGCCTATACCTTCGGGCAACGGCACCTTTTCTATTTCTTTTTCCAAGAAACGCTCAATCTGTTGGAAGTAATAAACGTCTTGGTCGCTGATAAGTGTAATGGCAACGCCATCGCGTTCGGCACGTGCCGTTCGGCCAATGCGGTGCACATAGTCTTCAACATCGTGCGGAACATCGTAGTTTATCACCATCGTGATATCGTCGATATCAATGCCGCGCGACAATATATCGGTTGCAACGAGCACGTCGGTTGCGCCACTCTTGAACTTGAACATCACCTGGTCGCGTTCCTCTTGCGAAAGGTCCGAGTGCATTTCGTCGCTGTTTATCTTCATCCGCACCAAGGCGCGGTTAATTTCCTTCACCTTTTGTTTCTTGCCAGAGAAGATAATCACGCGGTTAAGGTTGCCTGCCTTAAAGATGTCTTCAAGCACTTTAAGTTTCTGCGGCTCGTAACAAAGGTAAGCTTTCTGCGCTATTTTCTCGGCTGGCTTACTCACTGCGAGCTTAATTTCAACGGGATTTTTCAGCAAAGTCTTGGCCAACTGCTCTATTTTAGGCGGCATGGTGGCCGAGAACATGATGGTTTGGCAGGTTGGCGGCAGCTGCTTGGCAATGGTCATGATGTCTTCCGAGAAACCCATGTCGAGCATACGGTCGGCCTCATCCAACACAAAGAACGACACTTTGCTCAAATCAACATTGCCCAACTGTATGTGTGAGATGAAACGACCAGGCGTTGCGATGATAATGTCGGCCCCCAAGCGCAGCGACTTTATCTCTTGGTCGTAGCGGTTGCCGTCGTTTCCGCCGTAAATGGGCAGACTGCTCACGCTGTCTAGGTAGTAGCCAAACCCTTGCATGGCCTGATCTATCTGCTGTGCAAGTTCTCTTGTGGGCGACATGATGATGCAATTGATGGCATCGTGTGGGAAACCGCCATCGTCGAGCATCGACATGATGGGCAATAAGTAAGCGGCCGTCTTGCCTGTGCCTGTTTGTGCCACGCCCAAGATGTCTTTTCCTTCTAGAATCTGGGGTATGCAATGCTCCTGAATAGGGGTACACGTCTCGAAACGCATATCGTAAAGTGCGTCGAGAACGTTGTCGTTTAAGTCTAATTCTTCAAATGTCATGTTGTGTAAGGCACGTTTTCTTCTTTCCTGTGCCGCTGTTTTTTAATATGATAATCTTCTTGCCTTGGTTTGTTTGCTGACTATTGGCTGCCTGCCTACTCGGCGTTAGTTGGGCGCGCTGCGGTAACAGAAGTAGGCCACAACAGCAAAGAGCAGGTTGGGAATCCATGCGGCGAGCATGGGAGGCGTATTGGCATTGACGGCAAACGTGGCCGAAACGGTTTGCAAGAGAATGTAACCGAAACTCAAAGCCAAGCCGATGCCGAGGTAAAGTCCCATTCCACCCTTGCGCTTACGCGACGAGAGCGACAGGCCGATGGTGGTTAGGATGAACGATGCAAAGGAGGCGGCGATGCGTTTGTGGTATTCCACCTCGTATTGCACCACGTTGCTACTGCCCCGCCCTATCTGTTTGGAGATGTAGGAAGAGAGTTCGGGATTGGTGAAAGTCTCTTGTTGTCCCTTAGAAAACACCAAGTCGGCTGGTTCCATCATGATAAGGGTGTCTCGTTTGTCGCCGTAAGTTATCTTCTCGCGCAAGGCTTTCATCTCGCGAATGCGCCAATTAGACACCTGCCAGTGGTATTTTGAATCGCTGATGGTATCGTATTGTATCTCGGAGGCCGTCATGTGGCTCACCAATTTCTTGTTTTCAAACTTGTCTAGCGAAAAGCCATAGCCCCGTTTCGTCTTGTCGTCGTAGTGTTGTATGTAGGCAATCACGCCGCGGTCTACCTGCAACTGCACGTTCTGTGCCGACGTATTCTTCTTGCTGTTCTTGTACATCGACTCGAAGTTCTGCCTTATTACCGTGCCATGAGGTATCACATAACCGCTAAGATAGAACGAAAGACACGATATGAGCAAGCACGACACCATGTAAGGACGCATCAAACGATTGAAAGAAACGCCTGCGGCCAACATCGAAATGATTTCGGACGTGCCAGCTAGCTTGGAAGTAAAGAAGATAACGGCAATGAATACGAACAGCGGACTAAACAAATTGGCGAAGTAAGGCACGAAATTGGCGTAGTAATCGAACACGATGGCCTTCAATGGCGCATGAAACTGGGTGAACTTTGCCAAATTCTCGTTCACATCGAACACAATGGCGATAGAGATAATGAGCAAAATCGAGAACACGTAGGTGCCAATGAACTTGCGAATGATGTACCAATCGAGTATTTTGAGGTAGCGCGTGGGCAACAATACGCGCAAAAAAGCCAAGCGGGCAACGAGCCATGCCACCCACTTTTGCCTCATACACCGTAGCCTCAACAGCTTGATAGAGCGTCTTATTTGCATTCGTTACATCGTTTTTTGCGCTTTACACGCGTCGGTTAAGGTTGTCGATAACGCTGGCTTTCCACTGAACAAAATCGCCTTGCTCGATGTGCATGCGCGCATCTTCCGTTAGTCGCAGGTAGAAAGCCAAGTTGTGGATGCTTGCTATTTGCATGGCGAGCAGCTCTTGCGCCTTAAACAGGTGATGCAAGTAGGCTTTAGAGTGGATGCGGTCTATCTCGCAGCCGTCGGGATCGATGGGCGAGAAGTCGTCTTCCCACTTTTTGTTGCGCATATTCATCGTGCCTTGATAGGTAAACAGCATGGCGTTACGCCCGTTTCGGGTGGGCATCACACAGTCGAACATGTCTACGCCGCGTTCGATTGCTTCGAGAATGTTCTGCGGTGTGCCTACGCCCATGAGGTAACGGGGCTTGTCTTTGGGCAAAATCTCGTTCACAACCTCAATCATTTCGTACATCACCTCGGTTGGTTCGCCAACAGCCAGACCGCCAATGGCGTTTCCATCGGCGCCTTTATCGGCCACATGCTTGGCCGCCTCTTGGCGAAGGTCTTTATAAGTGCAGCCTTGCACGATGGGAAAGAGGCTTTGCTGATAGCCATACAGCGGCTCGGTTTCGTTAAAACGCTTGAAACAGCGGTCGAGCCAGCGTTGGGTTAGGCCCAAACTTTTCTTTGCGTATGTGTAATCGCTATTGCCCGGAGGGCACTCGTCGAATGCCATCATGATGTCGGCACCTATTATTCGTTCGGTGTCCATCACGCTTTCGGGCGTAAACACGTGCTTGCTGCCATCGATATGCGAACGAAACTCGCAGCCATTCTCGGTTAATCGGCGTATGCCTGTGAGCGAAAACACTTGAAAACCGCCCGAATCGGTAAGTATAGGCCTATCCCACGTGTTGAACTTATGCAGTCCGCCTGCCTTTTTCAGCACGTCTAATCCCGGGCGAAGGTAAAGGTGATAGGTGTTGCCGAGTATGATTTGCGCCTTCACCTGCTGGCGCAGTTCGCTGAAATGCACACCTTTCACCGACCCACATGTGCCTACGGGCATGAATACGGGTGTCTTTATTTGTCCGTGGTCGGTGGTGATAATGCCCGTTCGGGCGTCCGATGCCGTATCGGTATGTTGCAATTCAAATTTCATCTCGCTATCAATCCTTTTTCTTCTCTTCCTCAATGTCGAACTTGATGGCGTTTTCCACCACCTCGTTGGTCAGTGCGAAGCCCCAAACGTCTTGCACATTCTCCACGTAATGAAACTTAACGCCCGTGAGATATTTCTCTGGAATTTCTTCTATATCTTTCTTATTGGCGCGACACATCATTATATCGGTGATGCCTGCGCGCTTTGCTGCCAATATCTTTTCTTTTATTCCGCCCACGGGCAGCACCTTTCCGCGTAGCGTTATCTCGCCAGTCATGGCGGTGTTCTTACGCACTTTGCGTTGGGTTAGTGCCGAGGCGATAGACGTGGCGATGGTGATACCGGCCGAAGGTCCGTCTTTGGGGGTGGCTCCTTCGGGCACATGGATGTGGATATTCCATTGATCGAACAGGCGATAGTCAACGCCAAGCTTGTCTACATGGGCCTTAACGTATTCCAAAGCGATAACGGCCGACTCTTTCATCACGTCGCCGAGGTTGCCCGTAAGCGTTAGTTTTGCCCCACGACCTTTGCTCAATGAGGTTTCGATGAACAAAATTTCGCCGCCAACGCTTGTCCAAGCCAAGCCCGTAACCACGCCGGCGTAGTCGTTGCCTTGGTAGATGTCGCGATAATAAGGCGGTTTGCCCAGCAGTCCTTCTATCTCGGCAGGCGTTATTTTGGCAAAAGGCAACTCGCCGTTAAGTGCCCGCAGGTAGGCCATCTTGCGCAAAGCCTTGTCTATTTGCTTTTCAAGTTGCCTCACACCACTCTCGCGGGTGTATTGCTCAATAATCTTTTCCAGAGCCGCCTTGTTGAAGTTGGGTTTCTCTGTGGCGTTTTTAGCCAAGCCTGTGTTCTGCAATTCGCGCGGCACAAGGTGGCGTTTGGCAATTTCTATCTTCTCTTCGGTGATGTAACCGCTCACCTCGATAAGTTCCATACGGTCGAGCAATGGGCGCGGAATGGTGTTGAGGTCGTTGGCAGTGGCAATGAAAAGCACGCGCGAGAGGTCGAAATCAACATCGAGATAGTTGTCGTGGAAGGCGTTATTCTGCTCTGGGTCGAGCACTTCGAGCAAGGCTGATGAGGGGTCGCCGTGCAAAGTGTTCTGCGTTACCTTGTCTATCTCGTCGAGAATAAACACGGGATTGGACGAACCTGCTTTCTGTATGCTCTTGATGATGCGGCCGGGCATGGCGCCAACATAGGTTCGGCGGTGTCCGCGAATTTCCGATTCGTCGTGCAATCCGCCCAACGACATGCGCACATACTTACGGTTCATGGCCGTGGCGATGCTCTTTCCAAGACTGGTTTTACCCACTCCAGGAGGTCCGTAAAGGCAAATGATGGGCGATTTAAGGTCGCCGCTAAGCTGCAACACGGCCAAATGCTCCAAGATACGGTCCTTCACCTTTTCCATTCCATAGTGGTCGTGGTCCAATATCTTTTGGGCGCGCTTAATGCTGAGGTCGTCTTTGGTGTATTCGTTCCACGGCAAGCCCACCATTGTTTGCAGATAAGTGAGCTGTATGCTGTAATCGGGACTTTGCGGATTAAGTGTATCGAGTTTATCTAATTCCTTATAGAATATCTTGCTCACCTCTTCCGACCACTTCTTGCCTTTCGCTTTCTCCTCCAACTCGCGGTGTTCGGGCGAACCTTCGCCGTTGCCCAGCTCCTCCTTGATATTCTTTATCTGTTGTTGCAAGAAGTATTCGCGTTGCTGTTCGTCGATGTCTTCGCGCGTTTTCGAGCGTATGGTTTGCTTAATCTGCAACAGCTGCATCTCCTTGTTCAGGGTTTTGAGGGCGATATACACGCGTTCGAGCGAGTTGTCGGCCTCCAACATGTGCATTTTGTCGTTAAGGTCGAAGGGCATGTTCGAGCAGATGAAGTTAGTAGCGATAACATCGTGGTGTATGTTTGCTATGGCAAACTGCGCCTCGTCGGGCATTTCCTCGTTCATCTTGATAAATTCCACGGTCTGACTGCGAAGGTCTTCCATGGCCGTATGGTATTCGCTCGTGTCTTCGTCGATAAAAATTTCGGGTTTCTTAGTGGTCTGCGCCACTAGATAAGGCTTGCGTTTCACCACGTCTTCTAGCTGGCAACGCCCCAATCCCTGCACAATGGCAGTGATGTTGTTGCCTGGCCCCGACATTTCGAGCACCCTAACCAACTTGGCATACACGCCTATGGGAAAGAGATCTTTCTTTCCAGGCTCCTCAATATCGGCGTTTTTCTGGCAGAACACGGCAAAGACCTGCTCGGGGTCTTTCTTTAATTTGTTTACAAGACTTACACTTGCAGCCCTTCCCACAAGTATCGGCGTCACCACACCGGGGAACAATACGAGATTACGAGTGGCCAAAACAGGTACCACATCGGGCGTAGGGGTGTCGAAAAGCGTGCTGATATCGCCCTCGTAGTCGGCAATCATTTGTATTGAAGTATTGTTTCTTCTGTCCATTTATTATTCTTTGCTCTTTATTTAAGGCTACAAAGGTACGAATAAATCGTGAGATTAGGGCATTTCGCCCACATTAATAGTGAGTTCGAACACTTTGCCGAAATAAGATAAACTATCGTTTTTAAAGCCAAAGATATAAATATCGGCCCATTCGTTTGGTTGTTTTGTAATTAAAACCTACCTTTGCCAACAGCTATTTATCAATAAAACATACATGACAAAGCCTACATCTGCACACGCAAACCTTCTTTACCACGTGGTGGCTTTCGTTACTGTGGCCATCTGGGGTTCTACATTCATCTCCACCAAGCTCCTTATTTACGCTGGTCTTTCGCCTGCGCACATCTTCACCTTGCGTTTTCTCATTGCATACGTGTTGATGTTGGGTTTCACGCTCGTTGGTCCGCGCAGGGCAGGAGGCCGCAAATTGCTGTGCAACAACCTTTCCGACGAGGGTTGCATGATGCTATTGGGCATCACAGGCGGCTCTGCATTCTTCCTCATGCAGAACGAGGCGTTGCGCTTTTCCACAGCCACCAACGTGTCGCTCATTGTCTGTTCGTGTCCGTTGTTCACTATGGTACTCATGCGACTGCTGGTGCACGGCACGCGTTTAGGCACCTTGCAGGTAGCCGGAACGCTTTTCTCGTTCGTTGGCATGGCAGCAGTGGTACTCAACGGCAAGTTTGTACTTCACCTTTCGCCGCTAGGCGACTTCCTTGCGCTATGTGCCTGCCTGGCATGGGCTTTCTATTCCATCATCATGAAACGCATGAACGAACGCTACGACAGCCTGTTTATCACCCGAAAGGTGTTTTTCTACGGCCTGCTTACCATGCTACCTTACTACATACTGGTGCCGCAGATGCCGCCACTGCATGCCTTGACGCGCCCCGACGTTATCGGACACTTGCTTTTCCTCGGCGTTTTGGGTTCGATGATCTGCTTTCTTACATGGACCTGGGTAATGGGAAAGCTAGGAGCCATGCGTGCAACAAACTACATTTACGTCAATCCCATCACCACCATTGTTTTTGCATGGCTCGTACTTCACGAAACCATCACACCCTATTTCATTGTGGGAACGGTTTTTATACTCGTGGGATTGTTTCTTAGCAGTAAGTCTAAAACCACATGACAACACTTGGAACGCTCCTCATTTCGCTTTTTACGCTGGTTCAACTCAATTGCGAAAACCTCTTCGATTGCCGTCACGACAGCCTGAAAAACGACCACGAGTTTCTGCCCACAGCCTATCGCCATTGGACGCCCTCGCGATACTGGAAAAAACTAAACCGCATTGGGCAAGAGATTGTGGCCTGCGGAGGGGAAGGAAAGCAATGGCGACTGCCCGACCTCGCGGCACTTTGCGAGGTTGAAAACGACAGTGTGCTGCACGATCTCACACGCCGTTCGCTACTTCGCACGGCTCGATACGAATATGTAATGACACATTCGCCCGACCTTCGCGGCATCGACGTGGCCCTACTCTACTCTCCCTTCACCTTCGCACTTGTTAAAAGCTATGCCCTTCGCATAAAGCCGCCTACGGGCATGCGCCCCACACGCGACATTCTTTATGCCGAAGGCGTGACCTTTGGGGGCGATACGCTGCACGTTTTTGTGCTCCATGCACCTAGCAGAGCTGGTGGCGAGGCCAACACACGCCCTTATCGCATGGCCGTGGCAAACCGATTGTGTACCGCCATCGACTCGATTAGGCAAGGAACCCCGACGGCTAACATCGTGGTTACAGGCGACTTTAACGACTATGGCGACGCGCCTGCTTTGCGTTTGCTGGCTGCCAACGGCCTAACAGACGTGTCGGCCAACGCCATTGGCATCAACGGAGCGAAAGGAACTTATCGTTACCAAGGCGAATGGGGTAGCCTAGACCATGTTTTCGTTAGCCAAAAGATACACGCCAAGGGCGTTTCTTGCCACATTTTCGATGCCCCATTCCTTATGGAAGACGAGGAAAAATATGGTGGGAAACGCCCTTGGCGAACTTATCAAGGCCCTAAATACCTTGGCGGTTTTAGCGACCACCTACCCTTGGTGGTTACTTTCGGCATGCCCAATGCAGCAAGTAAACCCTGATATGAGGAAGAAAACTGCGCAACGCCCCTATAAATAAATATGGCTGCCTGCTAAAAGATATGAAACAGCAAACATGGTGTTCAGGTTGCCGACAAATAAAAATTGGTTTTACCTCTCCCCAAAAGCTAGCCCCTTTCTGTTCTTCACAAGCACGATATGGCGTACTGCCGATTGGGGTTAAAGGCGCAACTGGGTGAAACGTGAATGTCCTGCGCGTTTCGTTGCCCTATATCATTTACGTCAGTAAGGGCTTAAAATTGTTCTTTTCTCGTTACTCGAAAAGTGCGTTTTCTCGCCATGACAATGTTCGAGCAAGCTCGACATTGTTCATTTGGCTTAACGAAAACGTTCGTATCATTGCGCCCATCCTGTTTAGCCTTATCGCTTGTGCCGGCGCATAGCTGTTGTTCTTATCTCGGAAAGTAACTATTAACGATTTATTAAAATGGTAAATACATCTTACAAAATATGTTCTTCGACCAAACCATTCTAGAAGAAAATAACCGCTAAAAACCATATAAAAGGCACCCATACGATAAAATTCCGGCATTTTTTTAGTGCTTATCCCCGCTGTTTTTAGCCATTTACTATGTTTTTGCATTTCTCTTTGAAGAAAATTTCTCCCAAATTTGCATCCGCAACTACTAGAAAATGGAGGTTAATCGCTAGTTGTTGCAACGCATTTTGCACCAAAACACATCGCAATATGCACCAAAACGCAGTGCATTTTGCACCAAAACGCAATGCAATTTGCACCAAAATGCAGTGCAATTTGCATCAAAACGCAGTGCAATTTGCACTAAAATGCAAGGTAAATGCTTCAAAATGCACTCCAAAACCCATAAAAAGCACCATTTTAAGCGTTATTTGTAGGCATTTTGGCCATTTGGAATGAAAAACCGCTTGGTAGATTTTGGCGGTGAATTTATTGATGTTTTGCACCCCTAATACATGCTAAAAAGCATGCTTTTGCGCCTTATTTATCGTAAACACCAATGAGTCAAGTGGTTACAAACTTTAAAAATACGCGCGAAAATCCGACCGATGCTTGGAAATTTTACGGCGAGGGCACTCATAATGTTAATTTTTGGTGAAAATGTTTTACAATCTTGTGACCGTTATTCAGCACCATTGCGTGCCTGTGTTGAATTTAATCCTTGTGCCAGTAAAAGAGCACTTACACGGAATAACTTTGGGGATGAAGGATAGTTTGAAAGGGGGGCTTACTTTTTCGAAAACGAAATCCGCAACGCCTATTGATGGGCATTGCGGATAGAGGAGCCAAGCCGATTTATAGTTTAGCGGCCAGCAACAATAAATAAAACGGTGTAAAGCAGCAATAGACAATGCACGTAGTAGCAGTACAAGGTACTTTGTAGCCACAGTACAAGGTGCATGTAGCCCAATGAATCTGTTATCAACGTTTTTTCTTTGTGGCAGTTTGGGCTTCGCCGAACATCACTTTCGTCTTATCGAAACCCAACGAATGCAGCAAGCTGGTGAACTGTGCGCAAGCGTTTTCCTCGGCCAACGCCATATTGGTAGGGGTTAAACAGCGTTTGCGCATCATGGCATTAGCCTTATAATAAAGGCGGTCGCGGTCGGCATCGCTCCATGTTCCTGTTGAGAAAAACGATTTGGTGCGCGCCTCGTCAATAAAATTATTGTCTAAAAGCTTTACGGGCGGTAGCGTAGCGCAAAGCGTGTCGCCCTGCATCGACAGCCAACGTGGGCCTGCCTCGCGCAGATTAACGCCCAAACGCAACGTACCATAATAAATACGCACCAACTTATCGTCGCCAAAGAAACCGTATTTAATGGTGTCTACCAACTCTTCGTCGTCGATAGACAGAAACTCCCACTCGCCAATGGCCTCAATTTGCTGTATCTGGTTGGGCGTAAGGTCTATCTTGTCGTTGCTCACCACGCTTATACTATTATCGGTTTCGCACCGACAAACAGCCACACAAATAACCACGAACACCACAACCACCAAGCCCAAGTACAGCCAAAAGCGGAAAGGAACTAACGAAAGCAGGGAACGAAACTTACTCATTGCCAGTCCTCCTTTCTGTATTGCCAAGCAAAAGGCGAGTGATGTCGCCGTAATTAAAGTCCTTACGGAAGTTCACCGTTATGTTTTCTTCCTTAAATCCCATCTGTGCCACCATCGGGATGATAACGTTGGCGGCGTTTTGGCGTGCCTGTTCCATCACTTTCATTTGCGGGATAGACTTAACAATCGACTCTCGGCCCTGCCTTTCGTAGGCCGTCAGTTCGGCATCGGTGAAGTTAGAGCGCGCAAAATCCACATATCGCTTAATACCTTTGTTGTCTATGCGCGTGCCAGTGAGTTCCACTTGCGGGTCGGGAAGGGTTATCTCGATGCGGTCGCCACGCCTCTTCACATTGTCTTCGCTAAACTTACCGAAGTCTACATACGCCTTCAAAGTGGCCTCCATAGGTATGGCCACCTGCCGTTTGCTTAGTGGCAGGTTGATGTTGAACTTGTTACCAAGGAACGAGCCCTTAATTGTTTTCTCGTCGTTGTGCGTGATAATCTTATGCACGCGTATCTCGGTGGTGTATAGTCGCGAACATTTTTTGAGTTGAGTCACCATCATCGGCACCGTGTCTACAGCCTCCTGACCCGGCTCGGACTTGTTGCCCGAACAGCCCAAGACTATAAAAGCCAGTGCCAAAGCCATTAAAATAGTTCTGTACATGCGTCTGAATGTGTTACGTATGCTGCAAAGATAGTAAATAATGCGCACATCGTTTCGTTTTTTACACTAAATCTTCTTATCTTTGCGCGGTAAAAACCCTATAAGTAAATGAAACAACATCTTTTGGCCCTCGTTACCATGAGCGTGGCCATCTGCCTGTCTTCGTGTGGAGGCAAAAAAGAAAAGACCGACATCGTCGCGCGCAAGCCCATCGTTGTGCGCGCCACTGAAACGCGTGCTATGGGCGACCATAGCGAAAGCCGAAAGGTAGAATGGATTGGGGCAAGCTACACCATCGACACCCAATTTAAGGCCGACAAGTCGCTACCCCTCATCAACGACGGCGAACAAAAGTATTACGACAACCGTGCCACGGTGAAAATACTGCGCAAAGACGGCACGGTATTCTTCAACCGCACGTTCTCCAAGGCCGACTTCATCAACCAAATTGACGCCAGTTACAAAGGTGGTGCCTTGCTGGGCGTGGTGTACGACAAGTGCGACAACGACTACTTGTACTTCGCTGCCAGCGTTGGGTCGCCCGATAAGTCGAGCGACGAGTATGTTCCACTCGTTGTTAAGGTTTCGAGATTTGGCGAAGTGAGCATCAAAAAGGATGCCACACTAGACACGCAAAGCGAAATGGGCAACACCAACACGGCCGAAGAAGAGGAGGAAGGGGTATAGACGGGCGCATTGCCAATGTGCAAATGCTGAACAACTTTTATTTTTTATCGCCCAACGAGGTTGAAAGAAACATGGTTATGTTTGGCACAACAAACGTTTCTTGCAAACATTTTTTATCAGCAAATACACAACCCATACTTTACAAGTTGTGAATATAGAATATCGAAAGGCCCTATAAACCAATCATAGAAAGCGGTTTATAGGGCCAATTCTTGTTGTTATCGGATGTTTGACGGTTTCTGGCAGGTTCGCCATTGAAGACTTTCCTGAGTTGATTTCAACCCAACCGTTTGGTCTGATGAAACCTCCATACTTCGGAACAGTAGTACATTCCCCTTTAAACAGGTGGAACCTGAATTCGGGCGAGGCCTAGAAACCCATCAAAAATGGCTTGCAGGAAGCTTTTAGCGTTTGCCTTTTCGTGACCAACCAAATTGAAGGCCGATGATAAACAACACTAATAAGACTTCACCCAAAGCTACAAACGAATCGCCAGGTACACGCAACCATCTTAATGTCTGCATGATATCTTGTTGCATGAACTCGGCCGACCTTGCCGACCAGTAAGCATTGGTGATGCTTTCGTGGGCTTGCAAGATGCCGATGGGCAAGATACTTACCACCGTCATGAGCAACAAACCAATGTTTATGCACCAGAAAGCAGAGCCAATAAGCTTGTTGTTCCACTCGTAATCGGGATAAAGGCCGCGCAAAACAAACAGCATCAAGCCAATTCCCAAAATGCCATAGACCCCGAAAAGGGCTGCATGTCCATGAACGGCAGTGGTGTTCAGTCCCTGCAAATAATACAAGGCAATTGGCGGATTGATGGAGAAACCAAAGATACCTGCACCCAAGAAGTTCCAAAAGCACATCGCAATGAAGCAATATATCGGCCACTTGTAGGACTTTATCCAAGGCGTGGAACGGCTTAACTGGTAGTTATGGTACGCCTCCATACCTATAAGTACGAGCGGAACAAGCTCCATCGCACTGAATGTAGCCCCTAGTGCCAGCACAGCCGTTGGCGTTGCACTGAAATACAAGTGGTGGAAGGTTCCTAGGATGCCACCTGCAAGGAACACAATGGTGGAGAACAACACCGAAATCGTGGCACTCTTTATCTTTAGCAGCCCCAAGCGGCAGAACAAGAACGATGCAACCACCGTGGCGAACACCTCGAAGAAGCCCTCAACCCAAAGATGAACCACCCACCAACGCCAGTATTCGGCAATAGCCATGTGGGTTTGGCGACCATACATCAAGCCTGCGGCATAGAAGAAAGCAATTGCCAACGAGGCAATTACAAAGAGAATAAGCAAATGGCGGCTTTCGTCCTTACGCTTGAGCGCAGGAATGAGGGCACGTATCATTAAGAATAGCCAAAGAACTAGCCCCGTAAGCAACAATATCTGCCATAGGCGACCCAGTTCGACATACTCGTATCCCTGATGTCCGAACCAAAAGTTCTCTACCAAGCCGAGCTTCTGCATCACTCCGAACCATTGGCCAGCCAGCGAACCTGCAACAACGAACACCAATGCGCCAAAGAGAACGTTAACACCTAATGCCTGATATTTGGGTTCGACACCCGAAACAGCTGGAGCAATGTACAGACCCGTAGCCAACCAGGACGTTGCAATCCAAAGGATGGCTAGCTGAACATGCCAGCTACGCGATACGGCATAGGGGAAAATATCTTGAATGGGCAAGCCAAAGAAGGCATCACCCTCTACGCCGTAATGGGCGGTTATCACACCCGAAATCATCTGAACCAGCATCAAAACGCCTACCACCCAAATGTATTTCAGCACGGCACGCATGGACGCAGTGGGTTTAAGCTCCCTCATCGGGTCCGTTTCGGGCGCCTTCGACACATGCTCCTCCTTATGCTGTGCATAGTAGTAAACCAAAATTCCCACACAGAAGAGCAGCAACAACACACTAAATCCCGACCAGAGATGCAGCGAGGTGGGTGCAATGTTGCCTATTACGGGGTCGTGTGGCCAGTTGTTGGTATAGCTAACGTCGCTGTTGGGCCTGTTGGTTACACAAACCCAGCTAGACCATGCGAAGAAAGCGTCCATCTTATCAAAACGCTGTTCGGCCGAAAGACCGCCTACCGCCTCAACAGATTTCTCGCGCATAGCATACGCATTGCGCAACTTAGCCATAGAGGGGTCGTTCAAGAACAGCTTAGCATAATAGTTATGCAACTGTTTGGCCACCCTAGCGCGCATGTCGCTAAAAGTGATGACGCCCGTTTGCGCATCATAAGTGTTCTTACGGAGCTCTTCTTGCAACAGCACCTTGTACTTAGCCTTGTCCGCTTCGGCCAACTGGGCATACACTTTACCATCTTTCTGTGCCAATTCGGCTAGCATCAGCTCCGACTCCCGATGCAAATAGTCGGCCGTCCAATCAGGGGCAACGTATGCGCCATGCCCCCAAACGCTACCCACTGTCTGGCCTCCGATAGATTGCCAAACGTTCTGTCCGTCCTTAATATCTTGTCCTTCGAACAACGTTTCGCCACTCTCAGTCACCACCTTGTTGGGAAAAGGCGGCATCTCTCTGAAAATCTCAACGCCATAGAAGCATAAAACGGCGAACGACCCTATAATGACCGCCGCCAAAGTCAACCATAATTTCTTTGGTGTCATGTTCTTGATTTTAGTTAATGTTGAGTTTAAATCTTTACAACTTATATTAGATTAGGGCATACCACGCCCTTCTCTCAATATAATGAACAACAATGCGTGTGCCATAAGTCCGCAAAGCATATACGAAAGAAAAGAAAAAACCACATTAGGTAACATTTGTTGCTTTTGCACAATGCGCATTGGGTAACAAATGTAACCGATAAGTGTGACGCGTGAGTTATGCCACGCCACACAGCTTTTCAAGAAATTCCATCGTCATAAACGAACGACACCATCCAACAAAAACATATATGCAACAAGCGTGCCATGAAAAAATCGATGGAAACCACCTCGAATTAAACACAAAAGTAGAGTTCCTGATACATTAAAGGTTACGCTTGTACCACCCATACTATCTTACCTCAAACAAAGCATCATCAATCCGTTCCACCAATCTGTTCGAACCTATCCTTTCATCTTGTCAATACTAATCTATCTAGAAAATCTTATTGCTGTACACAACACCTGCTTATAGGCATTACGTTAGGATTTCCTGCTATTTATATTTTTGGGGACAGCAATTGTTTAAAATATGATGTGTATCACTCTTAAGCCGTAAGCAATAAGATAAGAAAGAACGATAATAAAGCAAAATGACAGGTACATGCCAGATAAAAGCAGAAAGAAAGTGAAGAGCAATACAAAAAACGACAGCTGAACCTTAGCGGGGATTTGTTAGAACATACCGTACTTAATTTCAATATTTAATTTCCCGGTGTTTACTTCTTTTACTCCAAGGAATCTCATCAATAAGCTTATCGTTCTTAAAAACCCGAATTTGGGCAATGTGTTCTTTCTTAGCTAAGGCAGTATCCCAGTCTTGGAACTCGTCAAACAATTTTATATGCTTGAATTCTGCGGGTGCTAACTCAATGGTTAACGAATCAGAAGGATAGTTAACCCTTATTGCACGAGGCTTTCCTGGTTTTCCTGCAACTACCATTAAGTTGGAATAAAAGCGATGATAGAATAGAAAAAAGCCAACGGTTTTTCCAATAAACTCCCCATATTTACCTTGTTTGTGTACAGGATTGTAGGCAATTGGCTGCAAGGTCCTCGTTGTTGTATCAAGGCAAAGTTTCAATTCGGTAGGACTAACCACACGAACCTTCCACGCAGTTTCACCAAGAACCAATGTTGTATCGTTCTCAAATCTCCAACGTTCTGTCCAAAACAGGCATCGCTCAACATGCTCATGTAAGCTGTCTTGCGGGTCTTGGTCTAAGATTTTCCATGTCCCGTCTTTATTAAAATAGAAACACAAATGCCATCTTTCATCATTATCAAAATCTACATACCAAACCCGATACTCGTCTCCATAGAGAATATCGGGAAGTTTATCTCGCCCGTCTGCACAAGAAGCCATGAACCCTCCAGCAAGAGTAAAAGCCATTAACATTGTTGTAACCCTCATTGCTCGCATTAAAACTTTGCCGTCCATATATTTTAGAAAAGCTTGGTGGCACACAATTTCTAGTTTCTCGCTGGTCGAGAGAATATTAAGTAACATCTTCTTCATCCTAATTCAGATCCTTTTCTTATTTATTTGTGTTGCATGTTTTCAGTTTGTCGTAAACCTTACAGGGAAAAGAGCCAGTATGGGAGTATCTCCTTCAAGGCCACTAATGTCGCTTTCCGCATCACGAACCGCCTTCAACAACATCTCTTTATATTCTTTTGGCAATACGTCCGTCAGCCTTAACTCCGCTATATTCAATTTGGGAACAGCCAATAAAAGGACTATTCCCCGTACGTTTGTGCAGTTAGTATAGTCAAAACGTATTTTATCCAAAACTTTATCTGCCAAAGTTGATACCCATTGCGTATCCAAACACCATGTGGCATTCTCAACTTTCTGCCCACTTCGAGTAAGATAACAACACCTAACAACCTCTCCATCTTTCCTCCAAACTTGCTTATAAGCAATGCCTTCTACATCATACAACACCTCTGTTTCTAACTTACTCGGTTGCAAACCCGCCCTATTCTGTCCCCATAAATCAACAGGGACAAGGCTTAGAAAGATGCAAATACACAAGAATAACCTTTTCATACCATCACCTCACTTTCTATATATAAACATACTCATTATGCACATTTTATCTGTATTGAACAACGTTACAGCTCATTTCCCCTACTTTGCCGTTGAATCCTCTTTACTTATCGCCAGCCTTTTCTGTCGCAATTCGCGGCGAAATATCTCAGCCCAACTTTCTTTTGCGAAAAAAGAAAATGGTAATATGATGCTTGATTCGAACGTTTCCTTCGTTTCGATGTCCCTTTCAGGCGTAAACGGGAGACTTTTAACGAACGACAAGAAAACGTTATAAAAGTCTGCATAGGTGGCAGAGTCTGGCGGTGTACGCTCATACTTGGCCATAACCGCCTTACCATCTTCGTTCAATTTCAGCTTAACTACCAAGAGCATCGTGTCGGGACATGCTTTCTTCTCACGATAAGTACAATAAAGTGAATAGGCCATCTCCCGCAAAGAGTCCTTAGACACGCCCATTTCAGGGTACCTCCTATCATATAGACTCAATGCAGGCTTTAATGGAGAAGACTGGTCTTTACTTTTTATAAGCAATCTATTCTCTTTTGAGTCTTCCCACTTTACAATCAAAGTGTCTTCAGTCAGTTTCAAGATATCTCCTATTCGATACAGCGTTGTAGGAACAACGCTATTATAACGAAACACCTTTAACTTCCTTCGCTTATCAACAGAGAACGAGGTTAAAAAGCCCATACATGTTAGGGTTAGGTACTCTCGATGTCTCCCCTCGTCGTATTCCATATATTCAAGACCCTGTTTCTGTAAAGCCACGCCCCATCTACCACTTTCATAATCCCAATACTTAATGCTGTCGGCCGTTAGGAGTGAGATATACCCAGCCACTTTCTGCCCACGACTTTGCTTATTAACCTTACTCTGCCCCCATAAGACAAGGGGGATAAAGCTTAGAAAGATGCAAATACACAAGAGTAAGCTTTTCATACGCAATGTATTATAATTGTTTTCCGGTCATTTTCTATATTCTCGCCCATTATCACTTACAAGGCAATACAACACACTTCTCTCCTCGGTTCGTTGAACTTCCCCTTTTCATTTCTCTACCTTGTATACAGTAACCTTGTTGTATTAAGTCTTCCGTGCACTATTTTGCGAGACATTCGTTTTAGGTAAGAGATAACGCACAATGATTTTGAAGATACAAATCCCAACCATTGTTCCAACAAGCGTGACAAAGAAGAAGTTAAATAGGGTTGGTTCAGGATGGTAACCCGTGTCAGACGATTGCTCGAACAACAGCTCAAACACCTTTCCTCTATCGCACTTACCAACATCATAGCCACACTCATCACCTATGACACATGGAACAACTATAAGATAGTTCACTAAATGCGAAATAAGTATAGCGCCACCTATTACTATATTAAACGCCAAAAATCTTTTCATACGCGATATTGTAAATTAAACTAGGCCTCTTTAATTACACGTTCAACAAATTGTGCTTTTAACATGGAGTTCTTAATTTATGCTTGCCATTGACTAAAAGACTAGACGTACATTCTATCAATCTTACTCATAGAGCAACATTTCCACATTGAAATAAGCAGGTCAGTCATAGGTTTTATGATTAATTTCTTTAACTTCATGAGATAACAAATTGGTTAGTCAGTAATTTTTAGGCTATGCGTTTCTGAGTCCTTGCGCTTGCAAGGTTGTAAGTAGATGGTATATTGCCGTACAAGGCGATAACTTGTGGAGCAACTTACCAACTACGCAACAATGGTTCTAAAATCTACCAACTCAGAAACTCATACTTTGAAAAACCAAGAAACTCACCAACTTAAAACTCACCAACTTACACTTACTTCAACTCGAACTTAGCCATTGCGCGCACATCTGTTTCGCTAGCGCAAACATAAGCAGTGAATGTTCCAGGTTCGGCAACAAAGCCGTGGGTGCGTTCCGACCAATATTCAAGGTCGCCAGACGTGATGTCAAAGCTTACCGTTTTGGTTTCGCCAGGCGCAAGACTTACCTTAGCAAAGTTCTTCAACTCTTTCTTGGGACGTTCTTCGCTACATTTATCATCGCCAATAAACAACTCAATGGTTTCTTTACCAGCCCTGCGACCCGTGTTTGTAACGGCAACAGAGAGCGTTATCTTGCCGTTCTTGTCCATCGTTTGAGCCGAAAGCGTGGGCTTGCCATATTTAAATGTGGTGTAGCTAAGCCCAAAACCGAAAGGAAATTGCGGTGCAACACCCTTGGTATCAAACCATCGATAACCCACATAAATACCTTCATCGTAATACACTTGCTTGTCTACACCGGGATAACCACGCTTGCCAAACTGGAAACAAGGATAGTCGGCCTGTCGTTTGGCAAAGGTTATGGGCAGCTTGCCACTTGGATTTAGTTTGCCCGAAACCAGTTCGGCCAGCGTTTCGCCCGACATCGAGCCCAAATACCAACAGTGCATCAAGGCCTTAACGCTGTTTATCCACGGCGTGGCAAAGGCGTTTCCGCCGAAAGTAAGCACAACGATGTTCTTTTGAACCTTGGCCAAATCGGCTATCAGTTCATTCTGTCCGTATGATAAGTCGTAGTTCTCGCGGTCGCCGTTTTCGCAATCTTGCCTACGGTTCTTATTTAATCCGCCCACAAAGATAACGAGGTCGGCCTTTCTAGCGGCTTGCAAAGCCTCTTCTTTCAGTCGTTTAAGCGAGTCGGCCGATAAAGGTTCCACCGCATCGTAAAGCGGTTTGCCCGCATAATAGCCACGTACAAAGGTGATTTTATCACCGTAAACAGACTTCAACCCATCAAGGGGCGATATGTCGAACTGTGTTTTCAATTCCGAACTTCCGCCGCCTTCACTCATGTTGCGCACGGCATTATCACCCACCACTAATATTCGCTTATAACGATTAGGGGCAATGGGCAATATGTCGTCTTGGTTTTTAAGCAGCACAGCACCTTCTGCGCCAACGCTCTTGCATACGGCGTAATGTTCGGGCGAACATTGGTTACCAATAGTTTTATGGCTATTCATGGACGTGCGAAAGATGGTTCGCAACACACGTTCTACCTTATTGTTGAGCACCGACATGGGTATGCGACCCTGCAAGACGAGTTTTTCTAGTGGGCTAGCCATATAATTGGCATCGTAACCTTGCGCGCCGTCTTCGGTTTTGCGGTCGACAGAGGTACCCATCTCGATATCAAGCCCATTCATTGCAGCCTGCCACGTGTCATGAGTGCCCTCCCAGTC
>ERZ773056.30-NODE-30-length-58240-cov-12.656870_pt1 | contig 58240 bp, 81 predicted proteins | sample MGYA00580857_ERZ773056 | MGnify/ENA primary metagenome ERZ773056 (study PRJEB29015, sample SAMEA2737996) | human oral metagenome | biome: human oral; feature: human-associated habitat; material: dental | place: China | collected 2114 ... | reverse complement strand
GCAAATAAAATATATAAAAAAGATAAAAGTATTTTTATTGTGTATTTTTTAATTGGTGAAAAATATTCTTTTATTCTATTTTTTTCTTTTTTGTATGATTCTTCTTGTATTGATAATAAATTTTTAAAATAATTATCTATATTTGGTTGAGTTGATTCTATAATTTTATTCATTTTTCAAATTTAATTTCTTTTCTATTTGGCCAAAAAACTTTTTATTTTCAGAAGTTTCTAAATTGGGAGCAATAACCAAACCTGTTGAGTCAAAAATAAGCATATTTTCTGTAATTGAATCACTTAAATCAGATTTCAAATCCTCAATCATTTTTGATTTTATTTTAGAATAATATTCTTCTTTAGTATACTCAATTATTTCTTCAGTTTGATTAAGTAAATAACTTAAAAATCCTTTAAACAAAACAAATACACCAAGAAGCAAAGCTATCAATGGAGCATAAATAGAGAAAAGGTTTTTGAATGCAGTAGCAGTTTCAATCACACTGCTTGTATTTTCAGGTTTTACATTTCCATAAGAATCAGTTAAGATTTCTAAGAAGTGATTATTGAAAAAATAAAATAATCCAGCTGTACCCAAAAAAGCAAGGGAAGTCAGAACACTTCTAGTTAAAATATGTGTAGGGTAAATAAATCTAGTTCTTGTTATCTTTTTGTTTTTCTGGTAATCTTCTTCATATTTATTTTTAAAAGCTTCAAAATAGCGTTCAATTCTATCCAATTTAAGCTCTACTAAGTTATTTGTCATATTCTTTTAGCTCTCTTTCTACTTCCCCAAAAATCTTTTTGTTCTCATTAGTACTTAGATTAGGTGCAACAATTAAACCATCATTATCAAAGATTAGCATATTTTCTGTAATTGAAGCAAGTAATTTATCTCTTAATTCATCAAGCATTATTGTTTTAATTTTTTCATAATACTCTTTCTTTGTATATGTCACTTCTATTTCATAAGAGCTTTTCATGAAATTCACAAAACCTAATAGCAATAATGATAGAACCACCATTAAAACAATAGGTGTAATCATTGTATTAACTAGTTGACTTATTTTCCATACTTTGCTATCACTTGTACTTATCGGTTTTAAATCATTCATAAGAAATAAAAAGCTTGGTACTATAAACAAAGCAAAAACACCAGGAAATAATGTTGTGTAATTGTGTCTAACACGAGTGCCTTTTATCTTATTATTTCTATATTCGTCTTTATATTTCTTCTTGAATTTCTCAAAGTAATCATTTACTCTATCGTACTTGAGTTCTACTAAGTTGTTTTCCATTTTTAAGCTCTCTTTCTATTTTGTTTAATTGTTTTTCGTCTTTAATATTAAGCCCCATTATAATATAATTTTCATCAAAAAGCAAATCTGATTTATTAACTCCTAAATATCTTGTTACTATTCTGACGTTTTTAGTTTTATAGAAATGCTTGAAGAAATTCTTTTTTGATTTTTCAAAACCATAATTCCAAAATACAGCTTTAAAGAAAATTAAAATTGTTAGCAAAATCAAAATTCCTAAAATTGCAAAAAATACATAGTTCCAAAAGTCCCTATGAGTAGCTTCTGCCATTAAATGAGAAAATCCTAAAACTCCTAAGACTAAGACCCAATAAAAAGGCTCATGGTCAAGACCTGTAAAGAGGTAATTATCATAATACTTAAGTGATTCATATTTTTCTAATTGTTCTCTGTAATAATCATCAAAATATTTCTGAATTTCCTTATATTCTTTTTTAACAATTTCATTCATGGTACTTAATACTTATACTCCTTTTAGATAATCATAGATTTCTAAAGCTGCATAAGCACCCTCCCCTACTGCAATTGCTACTTGTCTATATTTAGGATTCTTTAAATCACCAGCAATAAATAATCCATTACCATTGTGATAAGTTAATAAATTATGAGTTGTAACAGGCAATAAATAATCATTGAATTTTTCAACATTATTCAAATATAAAGAATCAATGTAATTAGTATTAGGACTTGCTCCAATTGCAGGGAATAGACCTGATACTTCAAGAATTGTATCATCTTTTAATTTGACAGCACTTAACACACCATCTTTACTAATCAATTCTTCAACTTCATTATATATAATTTCAATATTTTCTGTTTCTTCTACCATTTTTAATAAATGTGATTTTGCTTTAATCTTATCTCTAATCAAAAGGTATACTTTATTAGAAAATTCGGATAGTAATAATGCAGATTCCATAGCACTATCCCCTCCACCAACAACTGCTGTATTTTTACCTGAATAGAAAGCACCATCACAAGTTGCACAATAACTAATCCCCATTCCTACTAATTCATCATGTTGCTCAAGAATTAAATGATTATGTTCTGTACCTGTTGCTAATAAGATAGCTTTTGCATAATAAGTATTCTGAATGCTTTCATCATAAGTTTCAGTTGTATCTACTTTATATAAATTATTTTCTTTACTAATTTTAATTACATTTTCAAATTCGTTTAATTCTGCCCCAAACTTAGCACCATCTTCTCTCATTTTATCTGCTAATTCAGAAGCATTTATGGAAACACTGCCCAAGTAATTGTCAATATGTTCTGTTTCGTATAATTGAGAAGCAATTACATTTTTTTCAATGACAAGAACTTTCAAATTTGCTCTTGAAGTATATAATGCTGCACTTAATCCAGCAGGGCCACCCCCAACAATAATTACATCATATGTATTATTCAATGTCTACTCCTTTTACTCTTTTTATTTTTATTATTCTTTTATTTGAATGAAAAAAGATTAGTTCATTAGAACTAATCTTTTCTTTTAGTCTCATATGACACTATAATCATATCTGGCTTTGGCCCAATTGTAATTCCATCATAACCCATCTTTTTAATAATTACTGATAAATCTTGATTTCTATACATATGTCTTTTGTCTATATTATGTTCTTTTGCTAGCTCTTGTTCAAACATTTCAAAACTTGGAACATCTTTAAATGATAAAGGTTTAGCTGGCATTTCTTCATAATCAACAGTTCTAACTTTTCCAAACTTAGAAGCGTATTTTTTGTTTGTCGTAGAGTATCTTCCTTGTCCATACATAGCGGTACCTGTATTATGGTCTCTATTATCTTTACTTTTCTCGCCTCTATAAGCAGATTTATATATAGCTTGACGAGAGAAATAATTTTCTTTATACAAGTAATTACTTCTTAATCTTTCTATACCTTTCGGGATTGACAAGAATTCTTTGTTTTCAAATTCTTTTAAGTTTTCAGCTAATTTCCTATCTTTCTTAGCTGCTTCTATTTCTCTTTCCTTGATTAATCTTTGTCTTTCAAGTTCTTCTTTCGACGGCTGAGCTGTTGGTATACCAGCATCTTCTTCTAATCCTAAAGATTGATTTAGCAATCTAATTTCTTTTCTTAATCTAATTCTAGCACCTGGTGTCGGAGCATTTTTGAACTTTTCAATTAAGCTTTCCTTGTTATTTAGATTATCTAAATATTCCATTCCATCAGATTCTTTTTCAAAATGTTTACCCCCTAATGGACATTTGCCAGGTTGGGCTTTACATACAGTTAAACTTCCTTTAGTTGATACATGATAAGCCATTAACTTTCCTCTTTTTAGTTAGCTATATCAATCCTCAAATATGAGAAATCCTCTAAGTAATAATCAATTAAATCCAAGTCATAAGGAGCTAAAATTTCTTCCAATTGATAATAAGGAATAGCAAATTTGTAATTATATAATTTAGCCAAAGCTGAAATTTTTCTTAATGCTCGTACAAGCATTTGTACATCAACAGTTTGGTCCTTATTCACTATTGTGCAATAAACATTCCTATTTTTAATAGTAATTTTTTTATGTCTGTTATACAATTTTATTTTTTTGTATTGTGATAGCTCATTTTTTTGTTGGTCATTTAATATATATTTTTTATCTAAATCAGTAAGTTTTAGATTGCTATCTGTTAAGAATATATTAATAACATTCTCTTTATCTTTTATTTTTTTATATTCATCTAAGCTAATTGTTTTTTGTTCTTTAGTAATTGGTAATTCATTTGTCTTGTAGAATCTTGAAAACAACTCAGAAAAAGGTTTTAATTTTGATTTTGGATAGCCAAAGCCTTTTTCTGTAATTTGAGACCCATTTTTCATGAATTCTTGTGCTGAAACATATCCATGAATTACAACATGAGTAACTTTATTCAAATCAAAATCTGATTTGTTTTCGGTTAATGGGTAAATAGACAAATAAACATAAAAATCAATAGGTCTCCATTCATGTACCCATTTTTTTATAAGCAAATTCTTACCATTTGCATTATGATTAGTTTTTAAATCTATGCTCTCTTGTGTTCTACTGCAAAAGAAATCACCCATATCAGACTTTTTGATAGCTGAAGATTGATTATGTCCTTTATTAATCAATTCTCTTTCATCATCTGTATAGTATAAATTATTAGAATTTAAATATTCTCTAAAAGCTAATTCTCCTAATTCTCCTGCTATTGCATTATTAAATGATTGAATTTCACTTGAGTTTGTATAGTCACCACCATAATGTTGAATTTTATTTCCATTTCTATTTTTCATAAAAGTAGCCTGATTATAAGCTTTTAATTTCATAATTGGGGTTATTGGTATAATTACTTCATTCATGATTCGAAAGTCCTCTCTATATCATGCTTAGACAGCAGCACTTTGCTTCTAAGCAGCTTTATTGTTGTTTGTGTCAGATTATATGTATTTTCCTAAACTGTTCATAAACTGTCTTAAACTGCGTTTCTATGTAGAGAAAGGAAAGCAAATAAATCATTGCTTCCCTTTAAATGATTTCTTGAGTTTTAGCATAATTTGCTTCAACTTCATCTTTTTCGGATTCCCACCATTCTTGATTGTCTTTATACCATTGAATAGTCTGCCTTAACCCCTCTTCAAAGTTAGTATATTTTGGCTTCCAATTCAATTCCTTGTACAATTTAGTAGAATCAATAGCATAACGCAAATCATGTCCGGTTCTATCAGTGACATGGTCATAGAAATCATTAGGCATGTGCATTTCTTTTAAGATAAGCTCTAACACTTCTTTGTTATTTTTCTCCCCATTAGCACCAATTAAATAAGTTTCACCAATTTTGCCATTATTAAGAATAGTCCAAACTGCAGAAGAGTGGTCATTTGTATGAATCCAATCTCTAACATTTTTTCCATTTCCATATAATTTAGGTTTGATTCCACTTAAAATATTTGTAATTTGTCTTGGAATAAATTTTTCAATATGTTGGTAAGGGCCGTAATTATTAGAGCAATTAGAAATTGTAGCTTTAATTCCAAAGGATTTAATCCATGCTCTAACAATTAAATCTGAAGCTGCTTTAGTAGATGAATAAGGAGAACTAGGATTATACTTTGTATCTTCAGTAAATTTTTCTCCTTTAAATTCACCATGCCCAGGTAAATCTTCTCTTAGTGGTAAATCTCCATAAACTTCATCAGTTGAAACATGATGGAAGCGCAAATTATATTTACGAGCAGCTTCTAATAAAGTATATGTACCCACAAAGTTTGTGTAGATAAAAGGTGCTGGGTCATTAAGAGAATTATCATTATGACTTTCAGCTGCATAATGAACAATAGCATCAGCTTGTGAAGCCAATTTATCTACTAGCTCCTTATCCATAATGTCACCAACAACTAATTCAACTCTATCACCGAGAATGGATTTAACATTATTTTGATTTCCAGCATAAGTCAATTTGTCTAAAATTGTAATATGTACATTAGGAAAGTTATTATAAACATAATGAACAAAGTTGGAGCCGATAAAACCAGCTCCACCTGTAACTATAATATTTTTGTATTTAGTCATTTGTTTCTCCAATTAAACGAAGTAAGTATTGTCCGTATTCGTTCTTCTTTAATGGTTGAGCAAGTTCTAAAACTTTCTCACGAGTAATATAACCCATACGATAAGCAATTTCTTCAAGATTAGCTACTTGAATATTTTGTAATCGTTGGATTGTTTCAATGTAACGTGAAGCTTCTAATAAACTTTCGTGAGTACCTGTATCCAACCAAGCAAAGCCAGAATTCATCAATTCTACTGATAGCTCATCATTTTCTAAATATGCTTTAATTACATCAGTAATTTCCAATTCTCCACGAGCACTCGGTTTAAGATTTTTTGAAATTTCGATTGCTCTATTATCAAAGACATATAAACCAGTAATCACATAATTAGAGCGTGGTTTTTTAGGTTTCTCTTCAATTGAGATTACATTCATATTATTGTCAAATTCAATAACTCCAAATCGTCTTGGGTCTCTTACATTGTAACCAAAAATAGTAGAACCTGAGTCTTTTTGAACTGCACGTTGTAAAATTTCTGACAATCCAGCTCCATGATAAATATTATCACCTAAGATTAAAGCAACACTATCATCACCAATAAATTCTTCAGCAATAATAAAAGCTTGAGGAAGACCATCTGGTGATGGTTGTTCTTTATAAGATATGTTGATTCCATAATCTGAGCCATCATTAAGTAAATCTTTGAATCGTGGCAAATCTTTTGGAGTAGAAATAATTAAAATGTCTTTAATACCAGCCAACATCAAAGTTGATAAAGGGTAATAAATCATTGGCTTATCATAAATTGGCATAAGTTGTTTAGAAGTAGCTCTAGTAAGCGGATACAAACGAGTGCCAGAACCCCCTGCAAGGATAATACCTTTCACAATAAAACTCCTTCTTGTTAAAATTTTCAAAGTATAAATTACGGAACGGATGGGATTCGAACCCACGCACGACCTTTCGACCGCCTAGCGGCTTAGCAAACCGCCCTCTTAACCAGACTTGAGTACCGTTCCAAATGTTTTTTAAATATCATTTCAAATATTGTATCACAAATAATTTTGTTTTGCAACTATTAGGATAAAATTTATTAAATGGATATAAAGAAAAGTCTTATTCGACTCTTCTTTATATGTCAAGAATTTTATTTTTTGATGAATTTAAAAATAAATTTTTTATGTTTTAAAGCAAATTTGAACAAATAGTACAATGAGGTAATTGGTAAATCAAACTCATTACAAGATGTTCTGATTTCTGGGTGGAATTTCTTTTTGAAATTTAGTAAATTACCTTTGTTTTCTACTCCCCCTAGATTTACATATTTAAGATTAGGATTAATTTCAAATGCTCTTTGAATTGATTTAGTCCAAGAATAAAAAGGAGCATTATATGATTTAAAATTATCATCAAAGCCAGAATAAAGCAATTCAGCAGTATCTTCATACATTACAGTAAGAGTACCCGAAATTGGAATAAGTTTCTTATGGTTGCTCTCAAGTTTGTCTAATTCCATTTTTGCTTTATCAATTGAATTGTTGAATTCTTCTTTTAGTTTAGAAATTTGTTTATCTTTGTCAATATAAGAAACAGTAATGAATGAATTTGGGTATCTATACAATAATTCTCTGAAATATTCCCTGTCTCTTAATTTAATACCTTGTCTATTTTCAGTAAATTTAGTTAGATAACAAAAACTATCTAATAAATGATTAAATTCATTTCCCGAGCTACCAGAAGAATAAACAGCAGTAACATTCTTGTTTTCAACAGTTCTCAACTGTTGTTTCATTCTCTTAGTCAATTTGAAATCTTTAACTACAGCATTTAATTTTGGTTGAATTGATTCAAAAGATTTTTCAGTAATATTCTCTATCCACCCATTATTTTTGAAGTCAATTCCAATAGAATCATCATCAAATAGAGGTGGGACTACCTTAACAAAAATAGCATTATTTGATTTAGCAATTTCTCTCAAGCTTTTTGTGATAAATTTGAATAAATCTTTATTTGAATAGTCAAATAATGGGCCATAAGGAACATAAATAAATTTTTTGTTAAATGCAATTTCTCTAATGAGAATTAGAGCAGTTCCAACTACATTTTCATCTTCATAAAATAGAATTCTTTTTCCATTCCAATTAGCTTTTTTTATTGCAATCCATTCTCTACTTTGAAGCAAACTGTAATTGTCAAATTGTTTAACATAAGCATCAAAATCTTCTTCATCATAATATGAGTAACTATATTTCATTTGTTAACTATCTTTCATCTTTATAAATACACCAAGCCCACCAATTTTCAATCATATTGATTGTAATTAGTGAGCTTTTTGTCTTGGTGGTAGCCAATAGGAATTGCGGGCGAGGGATTCGAACCCCCAATTTAGGGTAATGAGCCCTAAGTGATACCATTTCACTAACCCGTAATAATATTAAGGGAATTCCTCAAACTAGAGACAGCGTATGTTTAATAAGTAATATTTTAGTATCAATATAATATTTATTTCTTGTAGGAATGATTAGCTGTTCGTCTCTAAGCACTAGACTCGTAATTTTAATATTTGTTATGGTGACTATATCTTCTTTATTGAATGTTTTTTAAAATATAGCTGTATGAGTCTATTATACATGACCCGTATAGGGCTCGAACCTATAACCGCACGCTTAGAAGGCGTGTGCTCTATCCAATTGAGCTAACGGGCCATCAGAAAGGAATCATTTAGATTCCAAAATTTTATCGACATAGTTATTATATCATAATTCTGAGCAAAGTCAATAGAAAAATTTATATTTTTTAAATTTTTCTTTAATAGAATAGTGGGAATCGAACCCACGGTCATGAGGAGTTGTTTGCCTTAACCACTTGGCTATATAATAGGAACGCTATCATAAAGGGATTTGAACCCTTGGTCAACAGTCTCTCACTGCCTTAACCACTTGGCTATATTCTATAAATTTCCTAGGTGGGAATCGAACCCACATTCATATTTAGAACTAACTTCCAACACGTTATTGGATTTAGACCTTAATATGGTGTCACTAGAGGGCACTACCAATATTAACATAGTCGACTATATGCCTAACTAGGAATGGACCATGCAGGGCTCGAACCTGCAACCGCCCGGTTATGAGCCGGGTGCTCTGACCAATTGAGCTAATGGTCCAAAATCATCATTTAGCAACATCATTCTAAATCCTTTATGAGTAATCAACTCAACCAAACCCGATGCACTAAAGATGTAAACTGACTCTCGTCTATCGCAGTTGATTAGACTGGATAGCCATAACTTCGTTTATACTCTCTACTGGAATTGAACCAGTATTAACGGATTAGAAGTCCGTTGTCATATCCATTAGACCAAGAGAGCTGAATTAACAATATTCTAAAAAATAAAAAAGAAACGGCATTGTAATCCTTTTGCCTTTTCAGAGCCGAACCATCGTCACTTTGTTTATCATTCTTTAAGCCAAATAATAAGAATTATTAACAAATCTTTTGTTGGAATCGAATCAACACTCTGTCTATTTTAGGAAATTCATATCCACTATTTATGAATTAATCTTTTGATTGCCTTTTATCTATTAAAGATAAAATACGTAGTGGGGCATATTTTACGGATTTTTTAAGGTCTTTTTCTGACCGTGGGCAAGATTGTGGTAACAATAATTTCTTACAATATTTATGATAACAAAAATTTTTTTACTTGTCAATCATTTTTTGTTATTTTTTTTGAAAAATATAAATTGATTTAGTATTAAATGGAACTGAGTCTAAATCAAAGTATTTTTTTAAATGTGGTAAATATGTTTCATCTTTTTCTTGATAAAGTTTTAAGTGTGTTATGAGTTTTGCCCAAGGATGGTAAATCCAATCATTAATACTGTTTTCAATGTTATATTGTTCTTTAGATTCTCTGCTTAATGATTTCAAACCCCAAACAGTATGAAATAATATTTCATAAGCATTTTTATAATTAGTTAGGATAGTACCATCTTCTAATTCTTCATAACTATCAATGATTGAATTCTTTAAAAGTTCTACAATCCAAATTTCCATATCCTCTTTTGCTTGATTAGATACTGGTTTAATATTGAACAGTTTCTCCACATCATTAGGATTAGCCCAGTCTCGAATAATTAAATATCCACCAGATTTCAAGTTTTCCATAATCATAGTAATTGTTTCTGTTCGTTCTTGACGATTAAGATAACTAATAATTTCATGGAAAACACTAGATAAATAAATAATGTCAAATTGAACTTCTTTATTAATTAAATCTTCTTTTGTGACTACATTTACACCCATATTAGCAAGTTCTGTTTGGACTGTTTTAGAAATATCATAAGCATAATATTCTGCACCAGTAGAATCAACATCAGAAATAAATTCAGGTGAAATACCAGAGCCAAAATCAAGAATCTTCATTCCTTTTGATAAATATGGCTCAACAACAGCAAATTTAGATTTTGCTGTTTGATTCATTCTTTTAATATATGTGTCTGTATTACTTGTGTAATTTTCCATTCACTCTACTCCTAATCCAAACATTTGAGCATAAGTTTGCTTTCTTTTACTTTACCATTTTTTGTGATTTCTCGTAGATGATAATAGGGATGAAACAACTTGCCATAAACTTCTTTGGGGGCAACATATTCAATATTTTTCAATTGCTCTTGTGTTGGAGAAAAGTGCAAATCATTTTCAGTAAGAACAACACGTTTAATTTCCTCTACATCTACATTAACTTTTTGCCCAACATCAATTGTTCCTGTTGGGCTCCATAGACATTCTTGAATATTTGATTTCCATACTCGTTTCATGAGTTATCCTCTTTTCTTTTTATTATAGTTTATATTATACAACAAAAAAGAAGTCTTGACAACCCCTTTTTTATTCAAATTCAATTTCCATTTTAGATTTGTCATAATTTCCTTTACGAGCCTCAGCTACAAATCGTTTACCTCCACTTGTATCTGTTATAGTAATACAATGCAAAGTTTTAATGCTTTTAATTTGTGGAGTACTTATTTGGAATGTATAAGTTTCATCATTTAATAATCTTATTGTCATAAGATAATCTTCATTAATATTAAAATTTGTAATCATCCATTCTAATTTATCTTTGGAAATAATTGAAAAATCTTTTCTTGCTACAAATATTAAATCAACTATTCTATATTCTGGTTCTAATAAAATATCTTTGTTATGAAAGCTTTGTTGACAAATATATCCTTGAGCATAAATATTTTCTATTTCATCATTATTAAAAAGTGTTTCTATTTTTATACCAGCTACTTCAAAAATCACTTCTTTAATATTTTCTTTATTGAAAATACTAAAGTCTTGAATTTTATAATATGTTTTATTCATTTTAGACCTTCTTTTAAAAATCTTTTTATTTATATTATTCTTTTTTTGTAAACAGCAGAAGTGTGATATAAAAAGAAAAAGGAGTAAATCTTAATGAACAAAGCAGATATAAATTCTAATTTAGAAAAATTAGAGAATAATCAAGCAAAATTAGACAAAGAAGCAGAAAGCATGATAGCATTAAGAGAAAAACTTATTTTCTTTATGAAAGCAAATAATCTTAGACGATTAGAAATAGATGACATTGTTATTGATTTAAATGAGGTGGATAATGGCTAAGTATCATATTGGAAAAGACGGAACCCCAAAGAGATGTAGAGCTACTAGAATTTGCCCTTACGGTGCCATCTCTGACCACTTTAATACAATTGATGAAGGTATGGCAATTGCTGATGATTTGAATGAACAATTGCAAAGTGCTCAATCATTTGGTATTGCAAGAAGTGGCAACTGGGTTCAAGTAGATAAAGAAACAGAATTAGCAGTTGTCAAACTTAATAATTTACGAATCGTTATGAAACGTTTAGATAATATTAAGGACAATGCTAGAAATCAAATCCTTAATTCTATGAAAGAGTTAAATGTGAAATCTATCAAAGATGAAGTGGGAAGTATTTCATTTATTGAGGGGAAACCTGTTCTTGGTGTAGATACAGAAAAACTAAAAGAAAGTGGTCTTTATGGTGATTTTTCAAAAGAATCAACTGTAAGAGAACATACTGAATTAGATGTAGAAAAAGACGCTAGAGCAATTCGTTTTGAAGAACGTATGGTTATGCCATCAGGTGAGTCCATTAATTTTGATTTAAGTGTTGATGAAAATGGTAATGCTCAAATCAATGACGAAACTAGAGAAGCTCTACGTCAATTAAAACAATTTGAAGATACACTAAAACAAACTAAAGAATTAGAAAAACAAATGCGTTATGAGATTATGGAAAATATGAAAGATGCTAATGTTGATGAAATTAAAGTTGGTACAGCAACTCTTAAATATATTCCAGAATACACTAAAAATATTGTAGATACTAAAGCTCTTAAAGATGCTGGTAGATATGATGAATTCTCTAAATTCAATGATAGAAGTGATAGCATTCGTTTAACAATTAGGACTTAAAAAAGAGAGTGAATTTCACTCTCTTTTATTTTTTATCCAATTTAACATTTAATCGTTTCATATATTCTTTAACATTAGGATAAATCATTTTATTTTCGTCATAAGTAAATTCTTCAATATAAGGTCTTTGTCTATCATCTTTTGGAATTGAAATATAAAAAGTGAAAGTTAAGCTCTTATAGTAAATTTTATATTCATCATCTACAATTTTAATCATAGCAAAATTGTACTTATCAAGCCAAATAACTTTTTCATCTTGATTGAAGTCAATAAGCTGTTGACTAATTTCATCAAACTCTAGAATAAGAGGATGAGTTAGGAATGATAGCGCATTTTTATTTTTGAAAGCATAATCAATTAGTAACTTTTCTAAGTTGCTGTTCATTGCTTCTGTTAGTTCTTTTACTGCTCGTTTAGGTAGTCTTTTATATTCTTCTGAATAACTCATAACAAGTGAATTAGTATAAAATCTTGGGCTTTGATAATTCCAATAATTCCATTGATTTATTTTATTCTTATAATGTACTCTTGCTTCCCCAGTATTAGCTTTATAATGAAAGCTTCCCCAATCAAATGGAACTTCAATATCTGAATAACTTACAATGATAGAGCTTGGTAAATCAAGCTTTGTTACAAATTCTGACATTTTTTTAGTTAAATATTCTGCTTGTTTCATCAATCTTCTCTTTCTTCTTCCCATTCTTCTTTGTAATCAACTGGTTTAGAAATTGTAACAATTTCAATTTTAAAATCATCTTTTTTATTTTTTAATGAGATTAACCCGTCAGTAATAAGAACAGTATAATCTTCTAGCTCTTGTAAATCTGTTAAATTTTCTACTTTATAGCCTTCTCTATTGTGTTGCCATAAACGATAATTCAAATTCCAAAAGAAATGACTACTTAATCTTTCATAAGTTTTTGAATTTAATAAATAATCTTCATCATAGCAATTCATTGTATAAACTTTATTTGATTTAGAAAGTTCAATAATCTTGTTAATGACTACTCTATCATTACCTGTATATTCTGAGCAATGAACATCTTCATAGTCACCAAGTTCATTATAGAAGCTCCAAAAATAGCGAGATTTATGAGTAATACTATCAATAACAGAAACTTCTTCAATGATTTTAGGATTGGATTTGTTAAAACAAACTCCTAATCTAAAGCTTTCTAATTTAAAATTTTCTTTTACTTTTGTTAGCCATTCAGTTGTTATATTATCTTGATTGAACAGTAATTCCAAAGCCTCATTATAGTAGATTTGAAGTAATTCTTTTCTATTCATATTTTTAAAACCTTTTTGTTTATTATATAATCATTGTACAATATTTACACTTTATTGTCAAATGTAAAATAAAAATAAAACTATATAAAAATAACTAGATACAGTTTGGGGGTTGTTATATCGTCATATAAGCAACGTTAAAACAGTAAAAATGTGTTTTCGATAAATGTATCGACTTTACGAAAAAACAGCTTAAAACAGCTTATTTCAAAAGAAAAAGAGCTAATTTAATTAGCTCTTTTAGTTATTTTTTGGACAACATTAAAGTAAATACAGCAATGATAGATACTACTACAGAAGTAATTACAGTTAATAAAGATTTCTTACGAGTTCCAGTTTTAGGGATAGATTTTTTGATTTGATTAGAATCTTGTTTTTTAATAGTTGAATATTTTAATTCTCTATCAATCATTTTATTATATAATTCAAGCTCTCTGTCTTTTTTATCAGAAATAGATTTTTCCAATTTTAGACTATCTAAATAAGCAAGAGCTTTCTCATATTTAGATTTCAAATCATTAATCTTTACTCTTTCTTTATCTGCAATGTTTTTGATTCCTTGATAAATAGATTCTTTTTCTTTTTGATTTTTTAATTGTTTTTCTAATTGTGTTGTCTTTTCTTTTAACTGTTCTTTTAAAATGTTGATTAATTTTGTTACTTCTGTAATTTCTTTATTTGTCTTGATAATATTTTCTTGAATGTTGTTGATTTTTGTTTGTTCTTCTTCTAAATTCTTTTCTAATTCTTTTATTTTTTCCTCAATTGCTATTACTTCTGATTTTGCTTTTTCTACATTGGAACTAACTTTGTCGTAATCTAATTTAGCTTTATTATAATTAATAATAGCAATAGACAAATCATTTTCTGCTAATGGAAGAACTTTTTCTAATTCTCTTAACAAATCTTGAACAGAGTTCAAGTTTTTATTTTTTTCTGTTAATTGCTCAGATAATTCATTGAATTGTTTATTAGCAGCATTGTAATCTGCTTCAGCTTTAGGAGCAAGAAGTTTTGTTGATTTCAAATTCTCAAGTTCTTTGACAGAAGCTTCAAGTTTGGAAGTTGCAGTTAGAACATTTTTAGATGCGTTGTCTAAATCAATTTGATTTTTTTGGATTTTATTTTCAAGTCTTGTTATTTGAGTAGAAGTTGAATAAAAATCTGTTTCTGGGATTTCATATTCTTTAGTTGTTAGGGAACTATCTTGAGTCTTGAAGTTTGTTTCTGTTACTCCGACCATTACATATTCACCATCTTTAACAACATAGGTATGCAATTCTGTTTCATAATCAGACCATCTTAAACCAGAATGAATAAGAGCATGTCCCCAATTACTATCTTCATCTTCATATAGCCAACCAATCACTTGTTTGTATAACAAAGCTTTCAAATCGCCCATTGTTTGGAAATCTGTTTCAGAAGTGTAAGCTAGCGTTTCTAATCTAATTGGTGTTATTTTTGATGATTTATAGCCTGCTTTTTCCATGTTTGCTCCAACAGTAATATTACTGTTTAAATGTCCAAGTTTAAAAGCATCCCACATTGTAGGAGTTGATGAATTTGCTGATTTACGAATAGCATTTTTATATGTTTCACCAATAAGTTTTGACATATTAACAGATTCCTCACTTACTTTTACCATTGTAGGAACATAAGTAGCAAATTCAGAACGAACATCTTCAATGAATTGAGCCATACGAATATTTAATTCTTTTAATTGCTCTTTTGTTAGATTTGATACATCTACTTTTCTCGTATCACTTTCTTTGAGTAATTTTGTTGCTTCTTTTACCTTATCTGAAGCTAAAACTTCTTTTGAAATTTTTACTAAAGTATCATTGTTTTCTTTAGATTGATTAGTTTGATAAGCTTGTAAAGCAAAAACATAAGATACAGGAACAGTAATCTCTACATTATCTGCTAAAGATTTCTTAGCATTTTGTAATTCTTTGTTAAGATTCTCTTTTTGAGATTTTTTTTCGTTTTCTACACGAATTGCTTCAGCTTTCTCTTTTTCCTCTTTTTCAACAATTGTTTTTTGTGTTGAAATATTTTCAGACAATGTTTCGTCTGCTTTTTTAGCATTATTTAAAAGTTCTTTAGCACTTGTTAGATTTTTATTAGCTTCTTCCTTAGCAGAAGTTAAAGTTTTAATTTCCTTAGTTAAGCTTGCTTCTTTTTCTTGATTATTTTTTAAATCTTCTTTTATAGTATCTACTTCATACTGAGCATTTTCTTTATTAGAAGTAGCTCTGTTTAAATCATCCATTTGAGGTTGGATTTTAGCTTCTTCGCTCTTTTGTTTTTCTTTATTTAGATTTAATTCAGTTTTAGTATTAGTAATTTGTTCTTCTAATTTATCTACCTTTTCTTTAGAGTCTTTTAAATCTCTTTCTAAATTTGGAATTGAAGCAATATTTTGTTCTGAGCGAAGTTTTGCATTATTTAAATCTTCATTAATTTTCTGAATTTCATTTTGTGCATTTTGAACATCATTAGATGCTTTGACATATTCAAATTTAGCTGTTTCTTCTTTTGTAAAGATTTCTTTAGCTGAATTCTCTGCATTAGAAAGTTCTTTTTGAATTTGAGTAGTTTCTTTTTCAACTTTTTCAATTTGATTATTATTATTTTCAGTAGTTTTACTTACTGTTTCAATTTGAGAGTTTGAAGCAGAAACTTCATCAGCAAAAGCAGTTGTTCCAGTTGCTGTTGCAAGAATTACTGCTCCAGCTATAATAGTTTTATTTTTCATATATTAGATTTTCCTTTCTTCTTTTAATTTTGTTTTAATATTCTAATAATATTTTTCATTATAATATATTAACCCAACACTTGTCAACAAAAAAAGTGAAACTTCTTGAAAATTTTCACTTTTTTTGCATTTTAATATAAAAAATGAATGAGTTTTAATCTTTAGCTAAAAATGTATCAGGCTCTTTAGCAGGAGCTATTTTATGAATTTCAGAACATCCAGATAGAAATAATATTGTTAATAAAACAATAGGGATTATTCTTTTCATTAATTAATCATCCTTATTTTCGGAATTTGAATTTTTAATTTTTTCTGCACCTTTATTTAGTAGGTCGGCAAATTTATTTAGACCTTTATTAAATAATGTTTGACTTTTTGCTGAAGCAATAGCAACACCAGTTACAAATGTATCTTTGGTTGTATTAATAGTTTTTTGAGTCTTTTCTGAATGATAAAATTCCTCAAAAGCAGAAATAGCTGCATAGATTTTATCAGCAGTTTTAGCTGACACCTTATCAACACCTTCTAACATTTTTTTGTAATCTTCTTCTGAAATTTGAAGCAGTTTAAGTGCTGTTTCAAGAGACAAATTATTTTTTTCTACAAATGATTTAATTTTATCTTTCAATGAATTATTAGTACTTCCATAGAATTGGTTTTCAAAATCAAGAATTTCTTCATTTGTATATTCATTAGCAAAAAGTTTTTCATTAAGTTCTTGAGCAGTTTCAATAGTAATAAATTCTTCTTTTGCTAAGATTTTTTCTTTATTTTGATTTTCTTTTAAAGTTTCATCTAAAGCTTTCTTAACAATAGGAAGTTCCTTTTGAGTATTGATAAAGTTTAGAAAATCATCATAAGTTTTCATTTCTTTAGTTTCAGTAAATGTTTCCTCAATCATTTGTTCATGTTCCTTTTGCATTTCTTGTGCGGCATTGTCAATTTCTGAAAAAAGTTCATCTACTTGTTTATTTTGTTCGATAACATTTTCCAAATATTCTTTAATTTGATAAGCAATTTTACCATTTGTTTTTCCGGTCTTAGCAGCTGATACAGTAGTTACAGCACAACCTAAATCTTCAGCAATTTTTTTGTTAGTGATTTTTTGGAATTTGTTAGCTTCATTAAACAATTCTTCTAAATTTAAATCAGTAGTCATTTTGTTTTTGTTCCTTGCTCTTTCTAATGATTTGTATTATAGATTTTTCTTTCTATTTCATGTTTTATTTTTTCTATTCTGGCATAACAATACTTGCACCAATATATAATACAATTGCTAATGTTGGATAAAAGCATCCAAACAATAGGTAACCTAAACGTAACAATGTTGGGTCTGCATTATAATACTCAGCAATACCACCTAATACACCTTCAACTTTTTTATTAGTTTTTGATTTTTTCATAAGTAAAAATCTCCTTATTTTATTATATTATATTAGTGTATATCATTTTTATTTTTATGTCTTTCAACAAGCAAATCAGATTGTCTTTGATTTTTGCAATCAGGACAACTTGCATAGGTTTGTTTTTTGATAGATTGAGCAATTGAGCGTGCATTTCTTTTTACTACTTTTCCACATTCACATTCACAATCATAAAGAAAATAACCATATTTATCTTTCTCTTTAGTTTTGGAAATCACCTTCAACTTTCCAACAATCAATCCAGTTAAATCTGAAATTTTTCTCATATAAAAACCTAAAACAATACGACTGTTTTATATTCATTGTTTGTTGCTTCAAAGTAAGTGCGACCTGTTTCATCATCATAAGATTCAGTACTTGGGTCAATGGGTACTTCAAGAACTCCTAGTTCTGTTTCAGCAACAAAAGTTTCCAAATTATCTTTTTGTGTCCATTCTTCGAACTCAATTTCATCACCATTCCATTTGATAATCTTTCCTTTTGTCATATTATTCGTAACCTTTCTAAAATAGTTTTCATTTGAATATATTATATAATAAGATAAAAATAAAGTCAAATAAAAAATACAACTCATTAAAAACAAGTTGTATTTTTTTATTATTTAATAGCTTGTGCTAATTTAGATGGTTGGAAGCCTGACCATGTTGCTGTATCAGTAACAACAAATGGTAAAGACATTTTTTCAACATTATATTTTTCTTTTAATGCAATTTGTTTTTCAATATTATCTGTTAAATCTTCATAAACAAAACTGGCATGTTTAGAATCAAGAAATTTTTTAGTAAATTCACATTGTTTGCAATTTTGTTTTCCATATACAGTTATAGACATATTTTTCTCCTTTAATGATGATTAAAATAAGAGTACAAAAAGTACTCTTGTTTTAAATTATGCTCTAATATGAGCTTCGATTACTAATTCGTCATTATTTTCACGATAAAAATGTAAATGAGATGGTGTATCTTCATCTTCATAAATCAATACTGAATCAACATTGTCATAAGAACCTGATTCTGTAATAAATTCAAAATTAGCAATATAACCTTCTTCAATAGCTTCTTCTACTGCTTTTGGTAATGATTCAATATCATAAGATTCAATTTCTTTATAAGTAATTGAATTATCTGTTGATTTTTCTACTGATACACGATACCCAATAATATCCTCACTTTCCCCATTTGATTTGAGTTTCTCTTTAAGGTATTTAGCAGTAGTTACAGCAATCACTCCACCTAAAACAGTAGCCAAAATTAAATTCTTTTTAAACATATTATTTAAACCTCTTTTTTATGGATTTTAAAAAATATCAATCCTTTATAGTTATATTATTCCAAAAAAAGAACGAATAATTAAATTCGTTCTTTTTATTTTAAGTTTTGAATAGCTTTTTGAATTACATAATCATCAAGAATTTCTTTATTAATATTCTTTTTTTCAAGAGCTTTAGCTTTCATTAAGTCTAAAGTTAACAAGATTTCTTCTAAGAGATTTCCAAAAGAGGCATTTATTATAGCTTCATTATTATTTAAAATATGTTCTAATTTATCTATATCCAATCGAGCTCGAGATACAAAATCTAATTCCATATTTAAATTTTCTAATTCTTTTAATGCTAATTGTACTTCTTTCTTTTTTTGATTAAAGTTTTTATTATCTTTCTTTACGTCTGTTTTAATAATGCTCTTTTGATGAAACAGAGCAGAAATAAAATTCAACATTATAAATACCTCTCTTGAATAAGTTTAATATAATCAAGCTCTCTAGAAATACTTTCAAAAATATTTTTAGCAAATTTCATACAAATATTAATTTCAGATTGATAAGCAATATTATTAGTCTCCAATGAATCACGACTACGCAACAAGACTAATGAGGGTAGTTGCTTGTAGAATAGATTTTCATAATCAAAAACAGAATTTTCTTTTTCTTTATTTAAGATGAATTCAGTTAATTGAATAAGACCTTTATTGGGTAATTGAGTTTCTTTGTATTTTTGGTATTCCTCAATTTCCGTTCCTAGTTTATTTTCTTCAATATGAGAATTGCTCAAATCTTCTTTTAATTTAAAAATGTTCATAGCAGAAGAATTTATTTGAAGTGGATTTTTAATTGCCCATTTCTTATCACTATGATTAAAATAAATCTCAATAGGAAAAAAAGCACCGTTGTCTTTGTTAATATAATCTTCAATTATAAAGTTAAAATAACTATCATTAATTTCAATAATTGCTTTAATTAAATCAAAAGAATTTAAACATTTGTAATGATTAGTATATATTAAAGGTTGATTAAACTCATCTACTTCATCATTAGCTATAGCTTCATAGATTAAAGTTTGTTTTCCATTAGGTAACAAATCTAAAATAGATGAATTAATGTCAAGGATTGAGTAATTGATTGTATTTTCTTCCACAATTACTGCACTCTCTTCATCATCATTGATAATTAAATCATAGAAAATAGAAGTTGTTAATTGGGGACCGAAGATTGACTTCAAATCTTTCATCTGATACAGATGGTTATTCCAATAAAAACAATAATACTTCTTATTATCAAGATTCAAAGTCAATACATCATTCATTCCCATTTTTATTTAATTCCCCCAACAATTTTCAAGTGATTATTAATTTTGTTTGTCATTTCTTCTAAAGCTTTAGATTGTTCATCAAATGCTTTAACAGCCTCATTACGAATTGCTGACAATTCTTCATGTGTTTCTTGCATCTTACGAGCAGCGTCCATAATTACTTGAGCATCAATCGTTGTTTCCATAGCTGTTTTTGAAATCTCTTTTGCGTTTTCTTTTACCATGTCAACAGCAAGAGTAATTTGTTTGTTAATTACATCACGAACCGCTTTAGTCTGTTCGATAGCTTTACGAGTACGTAGTGCACCAAGAATTGTAGTTAAGTTAGACTTATAGATAGGAAGTCCACTTTGAATAGTATCACGAATATTACTAATTACCAATTCATTATCAGATTGCAATCGGTCAATAGATGGGTATTGAATAAATGCAAGATAGAATTGTAAGTTCTTCATATCTTGAGTTTTTTTGCGTAATCGAGTTTGAAAGTTAACAAGAGCTGTTGATTGAGTAGTTAAAGTCATTTTATTAGAAGTATCATCTGCTTCAATAGCTTTGTTTGTTTCATCAATAGTATGACTCAATTCAAGCACTTTTGCATCTCCTGCAGCAATGTAAGTATTTAAATCTTCAAATGTTTCCTTTGCTTGCTTTTTGAGTTGCTCATATGTACGATTGTCATTTTGTAATTCAGCTACTGATAATTCTAAGCTGTCTGCAATAGAATCAACTTGACTATCTAATGAACTATAATGATTTTTCAAACGATACAAACGCCGACGAGCAAAGCCAAAAATATCATGGAAAAATGCTTTGCCTGGGTCTGCTTTGTTAATGTCTTTAGGAGAAATGCTATTAATTTTTTCAAGCAATGTATCTAAGTCTAATCCTAGATTAGAAACATCTTTACCTTTAACTTTTGACAATACATTATTAGCATTAGTATTTACATTGTTATAAACATCTTTACCAAAATTATCCAATGATGAGTAATTGTTTTCATCAAGTTCTTTCATGATTGACACTGCTTTTGCTCGGTCACGTTCATTAAGTGTTTTTAACGAATAGTCAAGCTCTTGAACATTTGTATTTTCCATTTGTTTGGCTAATACTTCATTAGCTAACTCTGTATTCGATTCTAAAATTTCTTTTTCTTTAGTTTCCATAGGAATCCCACTTTCTTTTTGTATTTGATTCTATTATATTATATAAGATTAGCCTTGTCAATAAAAATGTTGAAAATATTTTATCTGAACTGCTTTTTGCTTCTGTTATATCGTCATATAAGCAACGTTAAGACAGTAAAAATGTGTTTTCGATAAATGTATCGACTTTACGAAAAAACAGCTTAGAATTGCTTAAAAAAGAAATGCTTTGAATTAGCATTTCTTATTTATTTTTTAAATAAGCTTTGTAAGTTTGTTCCATAAGCATAGCTACAGTCATTGGTCCAACTCCACCAGGGACAGGTGTAATGAAAGAAGTTTGAGGACGAACATTTTTAAAATCTACATCTCCACAAATCTTAGGTTTGAAGCCACTGTAATCTCGATTTATAGCAACATCAATAACGATAGCACCTTTTTTAATGTAATCTCTTTTAATAAAATTTGGAATCCCTACACCTGTAACCAATATGTCAGCAGTTAAGCATTCCTCTTTTAAATTCTCGCTTTTACTATGTAAAATAGTAACAGTTGCATTATTATTCATCATTAATGATGCAAGAGGTTTTCCAACAATCATACTTCTGTTAATGATTTTTACTTTCTTTCCAGTTACATCAATATTATAAGCTTCCAACAATCTCATAATTCCATAAGCAGTACATGGCTTCATGCTTTCTTTATTAGCTAATGTTAAACCAGCATTCTCCACATGAAAACCATCAACATCTAAGCGTGGGTTAATAGAATTCAAAACTTTGTGCTCGTTAATGTGTTTTGGAAGAGGTAGTTGTACAATAAGACCATCTGTAAGATACAATCTCTCATTGTACGCGCCAATAAAATCAATTAATTCATCTTCTTGGATTGTTTCGGGGATTTCTATAACGTTCACATCAATTCCAATTTCTTTAGCTGCTTTGATTTTATTTCGAACATAAATTTTGCTCGGAATAGATTCTTCTGATTCAACTAGAATTACTGTTAAAATAGGCTTGCGAGGCTCATTTTTTATTTTTTCTTTTAGCTCTTTTTTAATTTTTTCTGCTACTGCTTTACCATCTAATAAAGTCATATATACTCCTTGTTTACTTAAAATTAAAAAGCTTTTTAAATGCAAAGCTTTTTAATAAAATTTATTATAAAGTGTAGTCCAAATTGTTCCAATTACAACTCGGTCAATTCGACTAACATTAGGAAAATTAATTCGGATGAACTCATTACGTTTGTTCTTCAAATTCATATAAGTAAGACTCAATTTTTGATTTTTAGATTCTTTTGCTAATTGAGTTCTTACTAAAACCATAAGTTCATACAATTCTTTTTGTTTTTCTTCTGATAAAGTTAGTAATTGTGTTTGGATTTCTTGTTTCATTTTAGTTCTCTTTTCTTCATTGTTTTTATAGTTGTATTATACAATAAAGAGTTGAGCTTGTCAATAGATAAATTATTTTTTTAAGTTTCTTTTTTATCAGACTGACCACTTGTTGCATTTTGATTAACTGTTACAGAAGAAAAATCTTGTAAATCGAAATAAGCAATTTGGTCATTATCTTCACATTGTGTTCTTGCTTCTTTAGCATCCATAGTATTTACAGAAACATCAAGATAAATTTTGCCTGTTACTGGGTCATTCCACGTCCCAACATAATGATTTTCTTTATTTAGTAAATCTTTGTTACTTTCACAATAATCCTCATAAGTACTTAATGTCAAATCATTAACTGAATTAAATTCTACTGAGCGCTCTGGATAAGGAGAGTAACAAAAGCCAACTTGTGGAGATGTCTTTACATATGGATTATAAGTACTTCCACCATCAGGCTCTGCTGTTGTACTTAAAATATTGTTAACAGTATCAACATAAACTTGAGAACCTTTCATATTTAGATTTAATTGTGCTCTATCTGTCCTCAAAGTATCATATTTAGGGTCAGACGGATTAGCCGCTTCATCAAGATTTTCATTCAATATTTCTAAATGATTTTTGTTGTCTGCATATTCTAGAGCTTTTTCAATCGAATTAAAATGAACATCATTACCGCCCATAGGGCATTTACCAGATTGAGCATGACATACTGCAGGTGTTCCATTTTTTGAAATATGGTATTTTTTACTCATTGTCTATCCTGTCCTTTTTTGTTATTCTATTTAACAAGTATATCAAACAGGCCGAATAAACAAAAATAAAAGAACTAAAATTTAGTTCTTTTATTTAAAATACTTTTCTATCTTTTAAAACTTCTACAATTTTTTCAATGTCTAAGTCTGTAAGAATATTGTTTTTATAGTCTTTAGTATCTTTCAATTCTTTGATGATAGTATCTTCGTTATAATGTTTACCCATTTTAGCAATAGATTCCGCCATAGAAACATATTTAAGTACTTTATCATCAAGATTTGGTTTTGCAAAATCAAAATTCATATTTAGTACACTCCTTTTATTTATTTTTTAATTTCTTTTTTAAATTGATTGGGTCTTTTATTTTAAGATAAGCAAAACTTGCTACAATTAAATAAATCAAACTGAAAACAAGCATTGAAGATATAGAACCCAAATTAAATACAAATACTCCATAAATAATTGTAACAATGATGAATATAGTAATTAAACTATATATAGCTATATTTAATTCTTTTATTCTATCTTTAGAATATTCTTTAAAATCAAGTTCATTATTGTCACATTTATTACTTGCTAATAGAATAATATTATTTTCATCAATCCAAGAATAACCATTCTCATAATCTTCTTGAGTTAAATTGTTAATGATAGCTCTGTTTTCTTCGATTTCATCAAAATTGACAATTTCAAAGATTTCATTATGAACCATTTCAAAAACTTTATTATCTTCATACAAATCCGATTGATAATCATTTTGTAAATCAAGAATACAGTTATAATCCCAATTTAAAAGAGCAGTAAGAGTTGGCATTGATTTTGTTAAGTTAATACCTGATTTTACATTTTCTACATAAATATAAAAATTAACTGATTCTTTATTAAGTATTTCTTCATAGAATAAATCAATGTTAAATACCAAGCTGTTCTAACTCCTTTTTCATCTTCCATAATCCAATCAATAGAGTAATTAAGCTTCCAAGATTTAAAATCAAATTATTAATTCCAAATGGCAAAACAACTGTAAAATAAGATAAAATTGTTGTTAATATATTTACAGAAGATAATCCAGAAGAAATATAAAAATAATATTTAACTGTTGAAGATAACTTCTTAATGAATTTCTTTAATACTATATATAGAATGAATAAGAAAATAAATGATACGAGTAATGAAATAATTTTAGAATCATTGACTATATAACTAAAAATATTCATTACAAAATGTTTAATACTGTCAAAATCAAAAGACTTTATCATAACTTTAACTCCTAATATTGTTTTTATTAAATATCTTTTCTTTCTTTTAATAGCTCAGGAGTTAAATTATAAATAGAATCTTTACGCTCAACAATAATTTTATAATTACTGTTGTCTTTCAATTTCATAATATTAGCTAACAACTCTTTGTTTGGATTGATTGCAATGGGATTTCCAACTTTTGACAGCATTAAAGCATCTCCATTAGTGTCTCCATAAGCAAAACTGTTTTCCAAATCAATGTTAAATTCTTCTACAAGTTCATTGATTTTTTTATTTTTAGCTCGAGATGTCCACATAGGTTTAATCTTTCCAGTAAACAAATCTTTTTTAAATTCATAACTTGAACCAATTGCTAAATTTGCTCCATATTTCTCCCCCATTCGTTCAACAATAAAATCAGGTGAACCAGAAATAAAAATAACCATATGTCCTTGTTTTTTATGCTCATTAATTTTATCTCGAGTATAAGTATAAACTTTGTCGGAACTCAATTTCATTACTTGATTGGTAACAAATTCAATTTGATTTTTAGTAAGACCTTTAATTGTTGTTGAGAAATTCTCAGTAAGTGCTTCTAAATATTCCTCATAACTTAATTGGCGATTTTCCCAAGCTAATCTTGGTTCTTTAACTTGTTTAAAATATTCTTCTTTAGGAATAATTTCATATTTTAACAATTTCTTATAAAGTTCTGTAACAAGGGAATCTCGATAAATAGTTCCATCAATGTCAAAAAATGCTGCAATTCGTTTATTCATTTACATCTCTTTTCTTTTATAATTTTAAGCTGTTTTAAGCTGTTTTTTCGTAAAGTCGATACATTTATCGAAAATCAGTTTCAACTGTCTTAGCATTGCTTATGTGACGATATAACAACCCTCAAATTAACTTAGAGGCCTTGTTCATTTTTGTTTTCTAAACTTTTTTTAATGAATTTTAGTTCTTCAACAAAATTCTTCTTAATCTGATAAAGAAAATTCACATCTTCCTTTTCTGTAGTAAGAGTAATTAATTTATTAATTAATTTACCTGTTTCTTTAATACTATCTAAATAAGTATTTAAATTTAATGAGCAGTCACTTTCTTTTAGGATGATTTCATAATCTGCTCCATATAATTCATTCTGATAATCAACAAGAGCTTCAAAAGCATCTTCGATTTCAGTTCGTTTAAGTATTTTTTGTTCTACAAGTTTAGCTACGAATAAAGTACTTATGATTTCGATTAGTAAAAAGTTCTTTTCGTTCATTGTTACCTCTTTCTATAAGGTTAGTTAATCTATTCTACAATATTTTTCTTAAATAGTCAACCAAAAGAGAAAAGAGCACTTAGATAAGTACTCTTAATCAATGTCTTTTAAATAAATAATACGTTCTTTGAAGCTAGGGAAACAATAATCCTTTTTGAAATAATATTTTACAATTTTATTTAGTAATTGATTGATTTTTAAATAAGTGTCTTTTTTAGAGATGCTCCCAAATAATTGAAAAGCATATATAAAATCTTCATAAATTAATAATGATTTTATTTCATTTTTTAAGAAACTTTCAATTTTTCCAAAATTATTTCTAAATGTTTGGTCAAATCTAATATAACTATCTTTAACTTTATCTTCTTCAGGTAGAGCTTCTAATAAAATTTGAATTTCATCTAAATAATGTTTTGAACATGGATAATTGTTAATGATTGAATTTTGAGAAAAGCTATAAATTTCCATTTCGTCATGAATCATTCTAAGACTAAATTCCTTTTCTCTTTCATTATCTTTATTATGAAAATATTTTGTATTTACTATTTTAACCCAAGGGTAATCTTTAATGTATTGTTTAAATTCAGTGTTTAATAAATTTTTAAATTCATTGTAAGTAAAAATAGCATTAGGGAAACTTTTTTCTTCTAATTGTTCTTTGAACCAACTTAAAGTATCTCTGTCACTTTTTTTTATGTTGCATTTAGAACAAGATAATAAAATATTTCCATAAGTTAAAATATTACATTTTGAAGCAGGCAATATATGGTCCCAATTCAAATCCTTATTTCTATATTTTTTACCATTTTTCAAGTTGATAAGTGTATCACCACAATAAGCACATTTTCCTTGAGTCAAGAAAATAGCATAGCGGCAAATATCTTTTCTTTGAGCTGTATCCATATTACGCTCAATACAAGCAGAAAAATGTCTTGACGGAGAATATGCTGGAGTATATAAATGTGGATAATTATCCGTAGATTTTGAAGTTACTATATATTTGTTTTTTTGTTCTTCAGTTAAATTTTTAAATAAATTATAATTCATACAATCAATTCTTTCTGTAAAGTCTTTACATAATATATTATTCCACTTATTGAGTTATAAACGAAGAAAAAGCACAATTTCTTGTACTTTTTTGAATTTATTTATTTTTATCTGTTGCTAATGCACTTAACATTTGAGTTCTAATATCTTCTATTCCAGTAGGGCTAGATGGTAAAAATACTGTACTATTATTTCCTTTAGCAAAATTGTTTAAACTATCTAAATATTGATTAACTAACAGAATGCTCATGATAGATTCTTCTGTTAATTGCATATTAGAATCTTTCAATTCTTTTACTGATTCAGCTAACCCGTCAACAATAGCTTTACGTTGATTAGCAATACCTACACCATGTAATCTATCTTTTTCTGCTTCCGCTTCAGCTGCAGTAACAATTTTAATCTTATCAGCTTCTGCTAATTCTTGAGCAGCCATTCTTTTTCGTTGTGCGGCATTGATTTCATTCATGGATTGTTTTACTTCAGCATCAGGCTCTACTCTTGTGATAAGTGTTTTAACAATAATATAACCGTATGTTGACATTTCTTCAGCTACTTGCTTTTGAACTTCAAGAGCAATTTCATCTTTTTTCTCAAACAATTCATCAAGAGTCAATTTGGGTACTGCATTTCTCAAAGCATCTTCAATGTATGATTGAATCTGAGCTTTTGGCCGAAGCAATTTGTAATAAGCATCTGTTACATTTGTTTCAGAAACTCTATATTGTGTAGCTATAGCCATAACAACAAACACATTATCTCTAGTTTTTGTCTCAACTGCCATTTCTTCTTGTTGCATACGCAGTGGTAATTTAATAGCAACTTTGTCAATATTTAAAGGTAATCGAAAATGAATACCAGCTGATGAAGTTTTATGAAATTTTCCTAGACGCTCAACAATTGCTACTGTACCTTGAGGCACAATGTAATAAGTTGAAAACATAAAGCAAATGATTGCACATATGATAATAAACAAAATGAAAAAAATAGGCATATTTTATCTCCTTAAATATACTAAAGATTTACCACATTTTAATATTAAAAGTCTCTTTAGCAAATTCTAATGTATATTTAATATCTTTATTATCAAGAGGTATTGCTATATGATTAGAATCTTCTATATTGACAAACTTCCAATATCTATCTTCCATTCTGTGATTTCTATTACAATTTACTATAATAAGAGAATTAGTTAAACTAGTTTCAGAAGTTGAAATAGAATAAATATAATTTAAATCTTTTCTATATACTTCTTTCTCACTAAATAAATCTATTAAAATAAAATCCCCCTTGTCAATTTTTGCAATAACATTTGAAAATTTCTTTGGAGCTTTTAATTTAATTATATTGTTATCAAGTGTGTTTATATTTGATTCTTGTGTTGTATATTCTTTAGGAATTGTTAATAATAAATCATTTTTCTTAGAAAATATAAAATATAAAACTAATATGATAAAAAAGAGGTTAATACGATAAATAAAAAATCCTAACAAAATTAATTTTAATAATAATTCTAAAGTCCAGATAAGAGTGTAATTAAATAAGCTCTTCTTGCTTAACACTTTTCTCCCCAAAATATAATCCGAATAAATAAAATTAGTAATCATTTTATTACTCCTTTTCTTATATTTTTATTATTCTACAAAAATAAAAGAGGTGAAATTCACCTCTTTTAATAGTACATGAAGTCTTGGATAGTATTTTTCTTATCTACTTGAATGACAGCAGTATAATCAGGCATTTCGTAAACATATTCATGGCCAATATGTTTTCCATCTCGATTGTGTAGTGGGGAATCTTTTGTAGAATTTTCTTGTAAGCCTTTTGCTAATTTTTTATCAAGCCCTGCTGTTTCTAGTAATCTGCTTACTAATTTCATTTGTTTTTCATTAAGCACTCTGCTACTTTGGCTGCTTTTAGGAGTTTCTTCTTTAGGTAATTCCACTGCCCCCTCATTTTTATCCATTTCACGTTTATCTACTTCAGCATCTACGTTAATAGCATAGTTCTTTTCACTTGATTGAATCGCTCTTGCTTCCATAAATTCTTGTAGCTCTGTTTCTGCTTTCTCTTTCTTATCTACTAATTTAGCAAAATTTTCTTGATTAGCTTTTGTAATTTCACTTGCTTCTTGATAAACAGCGTTACTATTTTCTAATGCTTCTTTATATTGAGCATAAGCAGTTTTTCTTTCTTCACCCTCTGCATTTTTCCATGCTCTACGAGCTTGTGCAGTTAAGTTATTTGCTTCTACTACTCTTGCGATTTGATTATTATTATCATCAATAATAGATTTCATTTCACGTTGAGCTTTTGACCGAACTTCTTTACGCCATTTAATACGTTGCTTATAATCTTCATATTCAGATTTATGAGCATTCAGTTCTTTTTGAGCAAGAATTAGTTGTGCATTATCAAGTTTGCTAATATCTTCTTTTGGAACATCTTTATAAGTAAAACCATTTACTTCTAATTCGTTTAAGCGGTCCGCAAATTCTTGAGCTTGTTCAATTTTCTCAAAATGCCCAATACTTGGAGCTTTAGGACACTTACCTGGTTGTGCCACACATTTCATAGGCACACCTCTATTTCCAATGTGCATTTGACTCATTAAAGTACCTCTTTAAATTTTTATTTTGTATATCGTTACTAGAACACTGCTAGACACATAAAAAGCTGTTTTAGCAACAGTTTAGTGTTATTTTTAATTAATAACATTAACTATTTCTAAAACAGCTTAGACTGCAGTTTATTTGTTGTCAAACATTCTTAAAATATATAAGAATAAGTTAATAAAATCTAAATATAAATCAAGAGCATGCCAAGTTGTAAGATTGTTATAATTATCTTCAGTTACTCGTGAAAAGCCTTTTTTGATTTTTTGATTGTCGTAAGCAATTAAAGCAGAGAAAACAATCACACCAATGTAAGTAATAATGTAATCTAAGATAGCATTTTGTAAGAAAATATTAATTAGAGTAGCAATCACCAATCCTAATAGGGTAGCAATAGCAAATTTTCCAATACCAGATAAATCTTTCTTAGTAGTCTTACCAATAAAAGCAAGAACTCCAAATAATACAGAAGTAATTAAGAATGTAACAGCAACTGTAGTTGGATTAGCAAATGCTAAGATAACACTTAATGTAATACCATTCACAAATGAATAGAAATAGAACCAAGGAGCCATATTCTTAGTTGAATCTTTCATAGATTTTGCAATATAGAATACTAATCCTAATTCAACAACCAATGAAAGGATAGCTACCATTTTGTAGTTATGTACAATTGCTACAAACAAACTTGGTAACGCAAATGGCAATAAATAAGATACTAGTGCTGTAATAATCAAGCCAATAAACATCTTAGTATAAATAGTAGAGAAGTAATCACTTAAACTATAGTTATTTGTGATTGCATTCCCTTTAAAATCAAAAGTTTTCATAGTAAAAGCCTCTTTTATTTTAAAAATTTTTCTTAAATATATCAATTAAAAGAAAGGGAAGAAAGTTTTATCTTTCTTCCTTTATTTTCCAAAGCGTTTATTCAATTCTTCTTTTTTATCTTTGTACTCTTTTTCAATTTGTTCTAGTTTTTCTTTGTATGAAGTTCGAACAATTTCATATTCGTCTGGTTCATCCCAGTCTCCATAATGAGGGAATGTGGCAGTTGTGATTTCTCCTTTAACGAATCTTTGGTAATCAGATTTTCCGCCATCACTACAAAGCCATTCATAACCTTCCATAGCTTCTTCAAGTTCATCAATGGAATTTATAACAAAGCTTTCTACTTCTTTATCAGCATCACCCTTACCATAAATTCCAAAAATTTCAATCAAATATTTTTCCATATTTTAACAATCTTTCTATTTGATGATTTTATTATATAAAATATTTAAAGTTCTATCAACCCTTAAACAATGAATTTATTTCATCTTTTTGAGTTTTGTAAGTTTCATCAAGTTCTTTCATCTTTTCATCATAAGAATAGCGAATTAGTTTGTAAGCAATTGGGTCGTCCCAATCTCCGTCAGTTTTAATAATTACATTTGTACTTTCTCCGTTAAAAAGTGCTTCTAAATCAGAGGCCCCCTCATCTAACAAAAATTCAAAATCAGTATTTTCTAAAGCTTCTTCAAGCTCTTCAATATCCTTAACAATAAAACTATCCTCTTTTTTTGTATATTTAGAAAAGAATGCAGTTTTACCATAGATAGAGTATATTTCAATTAAAAATTTATCCATAATTTCACCTGTTAAAATTCATTGTAAATAGAGATTGCTTCATCAATAAGTGTATTTGCTTTTTGTTTAGCAAGTTCTTTATTTGATTCATTATTGATTAACAAGATACGATTAACAACATCATCAATAGTATCACATACAGAATTTACTTTAGGAAATTCATTATGGAATCTATCGGTATTTACTAGTAATGTATTACCCTCAAATCCAAATTGCTCCCCAGTATTATCCCATTTCAAGTTGTGATAACTTTGTTTGATAAATGACTCTACAAGTTCTTGTACAGAAACACTTGTGTGTTCACCTGCTCCAATATTGTAAGCATTATATGTGCCATAAGAAGCAATAATCAAATATTGAGAAAGGCAATCTAATACATAAAGATATGGTCGAACAAATGCTGGATTTCTTAATTTAAGAACTTCCCCTTTTTCTACAGCATCCATAATTGAAGTTACAATACGATTAATGCCTTTATCTCCACCACCAAGAACATTTGAAGCTCTAGCATTGATAAATTTAACTTTGTCAGATACTCCGTCCATTTGACTATACATATCTACAAGCATATTATCAAATACCTTAGATAATGAATAAGGCTCAAAACCTGCCATTGTATCAGTTTCAACATGAGGATGGGGAACAGAAGCATAAACTCGGTCACTTGCTACGCTAAGGAAAGATACTTCATGAGTAGAATTTTTAACAAGTTCTAGCATTTTAACAGTACCCATAACATTTGTATTAAATGTTCCATAAGGGTCACGATAGCCTTCTGATACAATTGGTTGTGCAGCTAAATGGAAAATATAATCTGCTTCTTGAATGTCAGAGGTTAACTCATCTGAAAATTCCTCTCGTAAATCTTGAATATAAACTTTGGCAATCTTTTCTATTTCCCCTTTATAGAAAATAGTATCTTTCTCTGGTTGTTCTAATCCAAGACCTTTAACTTTAGCGCCTAATCTATGTAATAGTAATGCAAGCCAACTTCCTTTAAAACCCGTAATTCCAGTAATAAAGATTTTTTTATTTTTATAAGTATTTTTAAGTGTTCTATTCATAATTTAGTCTCCTACAATATGATTTCCTAATGATGATTCATTTATATTATATTGTTTTTCTAATTCTTTATAAAACAAATCATCTTTATAAAATTGGTATATATCTTTATAATAATCTTTTTTGTTTATATCTTTAAAATCAGAAATTCCATATTTCATTTGATTTAATTTATCTCTATTTTCTGAATGTTTTTTTAAAAGGAAACAACCTGTTATAAACAAAAATAACTCAATACAAAATAAGACAATTGTTATTAAGTTCATACATGAATTTTCGTTCTTTGTTGAATATAATAATATAAGAGCAATAATAAGTATTATTAAAGGAGCAAACAAAATCATTACTAAATTAGCTGCTATATCACTTAGCATCTCTAACAAATCATCTTTATTTGATAGCTCTATGTAAATTTTGTTTTGGGGCAGAAATTTTTGATTATAACTTTCTTTAAAATAGCTTTCTATGCTATTGAACTCAACAACATTACCATTTCGGCTTCTTAATAATTCAAATTTATCATAATTTTCATGTGTATTAATAAAATTCAAAACTTTCTCAAAATAACTAGAGCCATCTCGGTACATATCTAAAGAATCCAAATCAGAGAAGAAAGTTTCATAAAAAGCTAATAATTCTTTCTCTTTAGTTATTAATTCAGAATTTGAAATTATTTCTTGACCAATTTTACGGTGTAAGCGGCCTTTGTTAATAAAGTAATCCTTATGTAATTTAATTTCTCTTTGGATTCCAAAATCTGATAATGCTTTATCAAATAAATATATTTCATGAATTAATTTATCTTTATCCATTTTCATTTGTTATATTATTTTCCTTAGCTTTTTTAGTATATTTCATTTTAAGAAATGAAAAAATAAGACTATCTTTGTAAAATGGTTCTACATAACTTAAAATTGGGTCTTTAAAGAACTCCTCATTTATATTTATTTCATCATGTTCATAAATTGCTTGTTTAAAATCATTTGGTAATGTTTTTAATTCTTTCAATTCTTCCTCTGTTAATTTAACTGGTTTATCTTTCTTTGTAGATAAAGTCACAATCAACAAACTGAGGCCAAGAAAAATACCCAAAACACATAAAGGGCGTTTATCTGCTAAAACTGAATATATTTCAAAAAATAAAACAGAACAACCCATTGTTGCAATGTAACAAAGAGCAGTAGACATCTTCCATTCGTCTAAATTTGCTTCTTGGGCAATAAGAATATTCAAAGTTTTCTTGGGATTTGATTTTGAAAACATTTTATATACAAAATTATTATGCAAATTTTCTTTAATCTGTTCTCTTAAAAATTTGAGAATAACAGACTCGTTGTCAATTGTACTATTGTCAATCTTTGGTGTACTGTTTTTTTGAGGGATTTTCTCTACTTCTTGTAAAAACACGTCCATTTCAGAAATTCTTTTTGCTTCTCGCTCTTTGTAATTATAATAAATTGTATTAAAATATTTACTATTTGAAATTTTTTCTGCTTTTGAATTTAAATTGATTTTATCGAAAAAAGCTTTGTAAAAATTCAAGAATACATCTTCATCATAATAAATATAATAATCTCCATCAGTACGTATCAATTCACCTTGTTTGGAAAATTCATAAGGGTAATATTCATATTCCGAAATCAAATCTTCTATGTTTTTATAAGCTCTCAAAGCTTTATCAAATTCATCAACTTCATATAACAATTGTTTTTTATCCATTTGTAATACTATTTTCCCTTTCTATTTTTGTGTATTTTGCTTTCACATATGGATAGACAATGCTACCTTTAAAAAATGACTCAATATAACTAATATTTTGACTGGAAAAGAATTTTTTATTGAAGTGAGGTTTTTCACCAAGAATATATTTTTTAAAGTTTTGTGGCAATTGTTTTAACTCTTCTTTTTCTGATTTGCTTAGTCTATAATGAGTAGCACAAAATAGAATGTAAATCATTAAAAGTAAAGCAGAAAAAGCTATAAGAATTTGAACAGGTAGAACCCAGCCTGTTATTGATGCAATTGTTGCAGCAATTGCTAACAAACCCGTATCAATTATAACAAGTGTGATTCCATCTTTATCTTTACTCGATTCTTTATTTATGATTTCTAACAATGATTTATCAGAAGAAGATTTGCTTTCAATTTTCTTACGAGTTTCATTGACAAGTACATTTGTTAAGAATTCCTCTACTGCATTATAATTCTTTATAATGCCATCTTTATTAGAAGTATTTTCTTTTTCCTTATTAGCTCTAACTACTTGCATAAAAGGGTCTAATTTACTCATTTGTTTCTCATAGCCCACTCTATACTTGTGATAAATAGTATTAAAGTATTTGCTATCTGAAACTTTTTCTGCATCCGACTCAAGTTTGATTTTCTCAAAAAACAAAGAATAAAAGATTAGAAAAGCTTTTTCGTCAAGAATGTCTCCACTATAATCAGAACGTTTTAGATGTCCTCCCTCAGAGTAATATGGACTATAATCCACTTGGGGAATCAGAACTTGCTCTATACTTCTATATTCATAAAGAGCTTTACTAAATTCTTCAATCTCTTTCAACAAATCTATTTTTGTATTTAGTTCCATTTTACAACCTTTCTATTTTAAGAAGTCTCTAATCTTCTTATTAGCTCCATGTTCTTTAATCATATAATTAAATGCTCTTTCTCTATATTGTTCATACAACTTAGGATTAGAACGTAATCGAGTTAATTTTTCTTGTAATTGTAAATAATTGTTACTTTTATAATCGTAAGTTAAGAATCCAGCTTCTTCCGGTGTGCCATCAATAATTCTAGTTGTAGTGTATTTATTTAATGGGTCAAGAGATTCTTGAAAATCTTCTGGGTAGAAATACCAACTTGGTAAGATAACAACAGTACCATTTCTAATCGCATCAATAAGAGCATATTCGGGGAAGAAATTGTGGTCTGGATTTAGTATTGTATAATACATAGCAAATCCAGCAGTAGAAGTAATTTCATTAGCAGTTTTCGGGTCATAAAAGCCATACATTTCAACTTTTGAAGTTTCTTTTTCTTTTCTTACAAAATACTTCTCATACATAGCATTAAATTTCATTCTATCTTCGTCAGTATGATTAGTGTCATAAAATGTATCTATATAAGTAGTTATAAACATATGTCTATAATCATAATCTTCAATAGCATCTACTCCATTGAATATTAAGTGATAGCCTTTCAAATGCTTAGATAACTTAGGTAATAAATCCCAACCTTTCCAATCTAATGCTCTTCCTTGATAATATAACCAATTAAGTTTCTTATCTTTAGGAGCTTTCCATTCTAATTTGGTTTCATTCATAAATTGTGGACAAGTAAAATGAAATTGATTTTCAACTACTTTGCTATTTTCATATAAATAACTAACTAATGGATTTAACTTGTTGTTCACCCAAATTTTATCAGCCATTTCATATAATTCTACATAAAGTGCTCCAAGATTATTTAATACAACTTCTTTTTTATAATCGTAGCAAATTACACCAAGCCATTTGCTATTGTTCGATTTGAATTGTTTTAAAGTATTTTTATACCAATTGGCTGTTTGTTCTTTATTTTCCAACGAATCAGCAAATGGATAAGTCAAAATAATTAACTTATCCATATTATCAAAGATAGAATTTGGTGATTCATTATTAAACTCTACAATATTTTTTAATGTTCTACCTGAAATTTCTTTCTCTGTATAAAAATTAGTTTTTTCACCATTCGGAACAGCCACAAAATTAGTTAATTCAATGTCATTTTGTGAATCAGCCCATAGATTATATTCTAATTGAATAGAGCCCCCTCCAACTAAATCCTGCCCATTGCCTTGGATTAAGCCTATTTTAATTGTCATAAACCTCTTCTCCCAGCAATTTAATAATTTCTATTTTTTTATAACCTAATTTTTCTAAAGTTTCAATTGCAGTTCTCTTTTCAGTAGCAGTCAATACAGATTTGTTTTCTTGTTGGGGCTCTTTTTTTGATGGAAAAGATTCAAAAGATTCTTCATTAGGAGTTTTTGACTTTTCTAATCCTTTTTTATATTTAATTCCCAAATAAAATATTACTGCAATTGTAATTGTAATAATAAACCAAATAAACATAATTAAATACCTTTCTTAATTTCTTTTTTAAATTCCTCAAGAATAAACTCCGTATCATTGTAATTAAGTTTGTATTCCTTTTGAAGATTAATCAAACCATCAAAATAAGCAATGATTTTATCATAATCTAATTGAATTTTATCAAGCAATGTAATTGTTTGAATCAGATTAATAGATTCATAAAAAGATACAAAAGAAATTGCTTCTTTATTCTTATTTGTGTTCAATTTAAGAAGAAATTCTAAATACCCCAAATCAGATGGGTCTTCAAAAATTGAATAATTGTATTCTTTTACTAAATTGAATACTTTAGAATTCGACTCATTATAATATTGCAACAACTTTTCATAAACTTTACGAATTGCAGCTGCTTCAATAAAAATCATTGGAACATCATCTTTCATAATTAGTGTTGCTTTAATATTTTTTAAATCTTTTTTGTTTTCAGTTACATCAATAGCTTTGCCGATAATATTTACCATAATTACCTCTTTTTTTAGAATAATATTTTATATAAAACCATTATAACACAAGAAAGTAAGTTTGTAAATGAAGCATATTGAAAATTATTCCAAAAGACAAAACAAGTTAATTCCTCGTTGGGCTCAATTAAGAAACTCAAAATTTCTAATAAATAATTTTAATGAATTGCCCATAGGATTTGAAAATAAATACTTCATCATTAAAGACGAAAAAGAATTAATTAAGCTTTGCTATGCTTATGGATTGCTTGACAATGAAATTAAAATCACAATTTCAGACGAAGTAAAAGAAATTGTTGCTGAACAAGTTAGTAACAGGAAAGAATATGAAAAAGAAATAAGAAAGTTAGAGATTAGAGCAAAATATAAAAATGAACTTAAAAAAATAGAAGATAAGAAATTTAATGAATTATCATTAGGGCAACAATTAGTTGTAGAGCTTGGCTACAAAATAGATTTAATAGAATTTACTTAAAAAAGATTTAGCACTATCTATGCTAAATCTTTTTCTTTTTGTTTAAAACAAGCAAGAATCAATTAACTCCTTGTTAGCTAAAGTGTCAATCCATTCTTTTGGTATTGATTCGTACCCGTAAATAAGTCCAGCTAGAGCGCCTGTAACAGCAGCCGTTGTATCTGTATCATCACCAAGATTAACTGCAGTGAGCACTGCGCTACTGTACGTAGCAGTGTTTAAAATGCACCACAAGGAAGCTTCCAAAGTGTGAACAACATAGCCGTCAGATTGGATAGAATCCCTATCTAAATTTTTGAGATTTTTTAATCTAGCAAAAGTGTCTGAGCAATCTAATTCATCTAGTATTGTCTTTAAATCTTTTCCTTTAAGTAGCTCTTTACCCATTTTCACATATAAGACACAAGCTTCAATTGAGTATTGATGAGCATGAGTAATAGCACTTACTTGAGCAATTTCTTCATCTGTACAATCAATAAAGATTAAAGGAGCAATTCTCATTAGACTTCCATTACCATTAGAGTATAAATCATCTAATCCTTTTCGTTTGTCTAAAGCTTGAGCAGTTGTGTTACCTACATCAAAAGTATTGTTATGAGCAGTGTAAGCATCATAATCTTTCCAAATAACAAAGTTTCGTTGAATTGCTTTCAAATCAATCTTTTTATTGTTTTCTCTTAAAGCATCACAAGTAGCGATAGTCATACTAGTATCATCTGACCAAGTTCCAATTGTTTGATTCCAAACACCACCTGAAGTCATAGTAGTTGCATTAAACGTATTTCTTGGTCTAAATTCAAAGGGGACACCTAAAGCATCCCCAACAGCAAGACCATAAACACAATCTTTTATAGTTCTGTTCATGATTTATTTCCTTTTTAACTTTTTAAGAATTGTTCAATAGCTTTTGCAGAAGCTTCTAAACGTTTTTTGATTACATCAAAAGGCTCTTTAAAAAGTTCTTCATAAATTTTTAATGAATCAATTTTAAAATTGTAACGTTTGCCAAAAACACAATAAAATTTACAATTGTTATGAGTAATATTGAAATTTGAATATTTTTTAGAAGCATTAATTTGGAATTCTTCTTTACCAAATTTTACAATTTGAGATTGAATTTCTAATTCTTTAATTTTCTCCAATTCATTTTGGACATTTTCATATAATTTGTCAGCAATCTCTCTTGTTAGTTTGTTGAACGCTTGGTATTTAACTTCTTCTTCTAAGTTTTTGTAATCAAAAGTAGCACCCTTGTTCCTACTTACTAGAACTGTATAATCCGAATTACCCTTTAAATGCTCTTCGATAGTCTCATTGTGCCAAGGAGTACGTTCGCTAACTTTAAAAGTTAACTTATAATTATGCCAATTATTTACATATACAAAATACTTATCTTTATCCAATCCATATTTATTACAGAGTGAAATAAATTGTTTTTTGATTTGTTGAATGTCAGAGTCAGATAAAAGATTATCACAAATATCTGAATAAATTTTAACTAATTGTGAAATCGTCTCTTTAAATTTATCTAAATTATCTTGATGAAGCATTAATCTTTGGAATAGAACTTCAGAGGCTTCATTATTTTCATTTTCATATGCTGGGTAATCTTTAACATTTGAATGTTGTAATACATGATAATAGTTTTGAGCAAATTTCAAACTTGGAAATACTTTAACTTTTTGACCATTGATTTCAAATGTATTTTTATCAATCTCTCGTTGAGTAGTATAATCAGTAATTCTTTGAATTTGATTTACTAACTCATCAAAACTTCTAATATAGCATCGGACTTTTCGTTCATTCAAGACCTGATAAAAATTAAGTTCTTTACTGAAGTCTAGGTACATATGATTAGTAACAATCATATAAAGAATCTTATTGTAAGATTTTGCAATTGATTCTGGGTAAGTTGTTCGTGTATTGTTATGAGAATTGACAAGTACAATTTTGTTAATAGGTGTTTTTTCCAATTTGAAATAATCACCCATTCCTTTCCCAAAATAAATTGAAATACTTCCATTCCATAATGGGTATTCTTTATCCTTATCAAACAAAGGTGTCCAATATTCTTCAAATAATGCGTTAAGTCTTTTGATTGCTCGGTCAATAGCATTTTCTTTGTTTTTTGTTTCTTGTTTAGCAACTTCTTCATTTACTTCTTTTACATTTTTGAGCAATTCTGATAATGAGGTTACTTGTTGTTCTTTCAATGTTTTCATCTTTTTTACTCTTTCCATTTTTGAATTTTTACTAAAATAATTTAAACAAATCCAACATCTTTCATTGTTCAAGTCTATTGTATTATATAATTTTCTATTTGTCAATATAAAAATAAAAAATAGCACAAAAACGTGCTATCTTTAACTATTTAAAAATTCAATCAAGAACTCTACATCTTTTTTAACTTGTTCGTCAAAATCTTTAAGACATTCAATTTCATTAGTTTTGAGACTTGGGTTTGAAAATGAAAACATTCTATCATTTTTAAAATAATGAATACATAAATAATCTTTGTAATTCATAACAAAGTAGTCATATGTTTTTGAAATAGTAATATCTTCGCCCTTGTAATTTATTGTTTCTTTAAAATCTTGATTAAAATTTCTTAATTGGTCTATTTTGAATAAACAATTGTAATAAATAGCAAGGCCAGTAACATTAACAATGTGATAAGCAAATGCTCGTAACAAATCGCTTTCCATAGTAGCTATCGCTTTACTAAAATCTTCATCAGAAAGATTTTTCAATTCTTCAATCAATTCGTGATTAGTTACTAAATTTTCTTGAATAATACGTTTTTGAGTTAATTTAGGTTTCCAAGTAAAGTCCCCATAAAGAAAGGCAAAGTCTAAGCCATAGTGTTTATCAATTTGATGTTTGTTACTAAATTGCTCAAATTTTTCTTTTACCATATCAAGTCGCTTTGAAAGTGATTGACATTTTGCCGTACAGTTATATTTTTTAGTAAGTTCTTTAAAAGTAGTCATTTTGTTTCCTTTTTATCTTTCTAATTTTATTTCTTTATATAATTTTTATCAAATTTCTAATATGATTTAAAGCTGTTCTGAGCTGTTTTTTCGTAAAGTCGATACATTTATCGAAATTCAGTTTTAACTGTTTTAACGTTGCTTATATGACGATATAACAACCCTCAAAATCAGCTAGACACTTGTATAACTCTTCAATTCTTTGTCAATAATTCCACTTGGAAACAAATCATAAATTTGAGCATTTACTAAGTAGTAGTACATATTTCTAAATCCAACTATATTAGCAGTGTGAAATTGAATTCTATCAAAAGTAAAGTTAATGTCTAAATCATCTACAATCTCTTTTACTACATCATAACCGGTTAAAGTGTTTTCTCCTAAATCATGGTCAAATGAAATTAACTCGTAATGTTGATTAGGATTTTCTTTTAAGTATTCTAGCAATGCTTTTCCACTTCTAAATACCAAATCAAATTCATCCGGTACTGGTCTTAAATCATCTAAAAATATTTTCACGACTCTTCCCTCAAGAAGCTTTCCATTCTAGCAATAATGCTATTTAAAACATAAACTTCTTTTTTTAATTCTATAAATTCTTTAAAGTTATTTCCCTCTTTTAATGAGGATAATGAAGCATTCCTATCCTCTACTAATTCATCAAGCAAATCTTTATACTCAATTTTGTACGGGTTCACGGTCATAAAATTCTCCTTCATAGAGTTTAGCTACTTTTTCACTGACTACTTGTGATAGCTCACTAGGAGTAATGACATATTTCATTGGCATTAAATTAGATTTCTCTTGAGTTAATCTTGAACAGGTATCAAATGTGAAGCGTAATGCAAAATCTTTGAAAAATTTAAATAAGATTCTATGTCTAAGTTTTTTAATTTTATTTTCTTTTTCCCAACTTGACAAGCTTTTATGAGCAGTTAAAGAATAATATGGAACAATTTGAGTATCATCTGTCCTACTCTTTAATTCTTCTTCATTATATTTGCTTCCATCTTCTAATAGAATAACTTTTCCTACAATGCCTGTAACTTTCTCTAAGCCAATTGCTTCTTTATTTTTATTAAGTATTACTACATATTCATTAATGAAAATGAGCTTTGATAATACAGTAGTCATTTTAATCAGCCTCTCCTTTTGTTTTTTTATATCTAAAATATACAATAATTAGATTTTACTTGAATTATTATATATTTATAATTTTCCTAAATACATTATATTCAATCTTTTTCTATTTGTCAAATAGAAAAAGAGTTATTTTCATAACTCTTTCATTCTTTGTCAACAAAAATAAAAACTTATCATTTTTGATAAGTTTTTAAATAGAAACAGTCTTGAAATCCCATTCTTTTTGATAGTCTTTTAGCCATACTTTTTCTTGAGAAAATGGATGAGCTGCCAATTGATAATCATCCCGAGAACCAACATATAACAAATCTTTCATTGAATATTCTTTTGAATCCTTGATAATTTCAATTCGTCCTTTTTCTTCTAATTCTTCTTGAATTACTTCTACAAGAATTTCTGCTACCATGTTAATTCTCCTTTTGTTTAATAAGTTCCAAAATAATTTTAATTTCTTCTGATAATTTCAAATCTTCATCTAAAGCTAAAATTGCTTCAGCATTTGCAGGTGTCATTAAGAACCATTTTAATAAAATTAATTCAATGATTTCTTTTTTTACTGTGTGAAGCAAAGTAGGGTCTTTTACTTTATTAAGCTTTTTTTCTAGCTCTTCCATGTTTTATTCTCCTTTAGGATATGGAGCTACTCCATTTTCCAACAATACTTCTTCATCAACTTTTGTACACATAACAAAAGCAATAGGCAATAATGAAATTAGTAAAATGTAAAACATAAATTATCCTCTTTTCTTTTTATGATTTCATTATACATGGCTTTATAAAATATGTCAACCCTTTTTTGAAATAAAAATTAAAAATCAAGTCGATTTTTAATATTTCCAAAAGTCTTTGATAATTCAAAAGCATCCGCTGTTGGGTCTTTAATTCCATGTTCTTTCAAGTAAGTGAATAACCATTTTGCTTGTTTTGAGGTTAAATGAGCAGATAGAATATATCTTTCAATGCCATTAGAATAACCTTTAACAGTAGTAACTGAAATATTGTTTTCATGAGCCGCTTTCTCTAATTCTAATACAAAATCATAATCAGACAAATAAATTTGATAGAGATAAATTTTTCTAATTAATTTATCTTCAACAAAATTAGCTAATGTGATTCCTAACAATTTACCAATTGTTAGAATGATTACACCCCAAAGTGAAGTGTCTTTCATAACAAGCTTCAAAGACCACAAATAGAATAATGTATCTATTCCAATCAGAGCATACATTTCCCAACTTTTTGACTTATTCGCTAATACATATTTCAATTGGCTTAAAGCTGAAGTAATTAAGTTGAGAAAGAAGATAATTGAAAAAGTAGTAAGCATTTCTAAATTCATATATTTCACTCCTTTCTTTTTTTATATATTTTATCAAAAAATGGAATATTTTGCAAATGTGAAAAAGCTGAATTAATACTCAGCCTTTCTTTTTTATGCAATACTTGAAGAATTAACCAAAAATTGAAATTCCTCAAAAGATTCTTTATCTTCCTCTAATGGAAAAATATATTCTTCTACTTCAAATAAACTATTTTTGTCACCTATAAAGTAAATAAGTTCTTCTGAGCTGTCTCTATCAGTATTTGGTCTATAAATTTTAACTCTTTTTAGATGTTGTAGTAATTCATCTTTAGTTAGTTGTTTATCTCTCCAAGCTCTTGCTATTTCTACTAAATTTGTCATAGCAAAAGTCTCCTTTTTATTTTTATTTACATTATTCATATCAAAAAAGAAAAACAGTTTTTAAACTGTTTCCTTTTATTCTTCTACAATAATTGTTAGCCAAGTTTCACCCTCTTTAAAAGCAGATGGATAAACATATTCAAAATTACCACAAGGAACTTTGTGAGCAAGAAATTCAATTTTATTACCATCAAATTTCATATATTCAGCCTTTTGCCAATCACAATTTACTTCAAAATAATTTTCATTTTCTTTAAATGCAGTTACAAAGCTATTTGAAAGAACTTTTACTACTTTACGTTCTGTAATCTTTTCCCCTGTTTTCCAATGATTAATTACTTTAATTTTTGTCCCCTTTTGAATCTTACGTTTTGCGTCTGATAAATTCTTCATTGTTCTTACCTCATTTCTTTACATTCTTATTGTACAATAACCTTAAAAATTTGTCAATATCAAAATCAAAAAAAAGCAAATATTTTTCATATTTGCTTAGAATGGATTAATATTCTTTATAATAACTTTTCCTATTATTTGTTTGCGATTGAAAGTTCCAACTTGTCTACTATCTTGAGACACTGGGCGGTTATCTCCTAACAAATAATATTCATTATCTTTTAGAGTAATAGCAAAATCACTTTTCCAGTCATAGTTAACAGTAAAATGACTCATTTGAGCAGCTCTTGTTTGGAATGTTTCATTATAAGAATACTCATCATGAAGTCTATCTTTTTCAAATAGAATTTTAAATTCTTTTAAATAAGGTTCTTCTTGCTCTTTCCCGTTAACATATAATTTATCATTTTTAAATTCGATTGTATCATTAGGTAATCCAATTACTCTTTTAGTAATAATTTTATTATTTTCTCTAGCAGTTACTATATCGCCTCTTTCGATTGAAAAATAATTTACTGCAATAAGATAATCACCATCCTTTAAAGTAGGGTCCATAGAATGGCCATCTACTCTATAAGTGCCCCAAAAGAATAATCTTGTAATAAGCAATAAAATTGCAAAGCCAAGAAACAAAGTACTAAAGTCTAATTTTTTATTATCTTTGTTTTTGTTGGCAGCTAATACAGCTATATTCATTTGTTTAATTCCTCATTTACAATTTGAGTAATAAGTTTTCCATCAGCTTTGCCTTTAAGTTCTTTTTGTGCAATACCAATAAGTTTACGGTCTTTTACTTCAGCATTAGAAATGATTTCTTTTACTTTTGCTACAACTTCATCATAAGACATTTGAGCAGGTAACAATGATTCAATAATTGCTAATTGAACATCCAGTTTTTCTGTATCTCTTCCAGCATTTACTAACGCTTCTTTTTCAGCAAGATGAACTTTTTGAGAAGATTTAAGAACTCCAATAATTTCATCTTCAGTTAATTTAGCTTTTTTGTCAATTTCTTTATTATGAATAGCAGCTTCCAAAGAACGTAATGTAGTAAGTTTTGGTTTAATTGCTTCTTTCAATTCTTTTTCTTTTGGAGTTCCTTTTATTCCATCAATTGAAGCAGCTTTATTAGCAAGCAATGCTTCTTTTGTCATAGCTGTAATCTTTTCTTTAATTGTAGTCATGTTTATACTCCTTCTTTTAATTCTTTCTTTGTTTTATTTAATAGTGTTTTATAATAATCAACTGAGCCTTCTTTGACAATATTATTACACCAATCTAAAAATTCTTTATCACTTTTCTCACTTGGAACAAAGTTAGTTCTCTTATAAATGATATGTTTAAGTTCTTCCAAGCCTTTTTCAAATTCTGGCTTCTTTTTAATGATTCGTTGAAATTTTGTTCGAACGTTTCCTAAAGTTAAAAAAGCAATTCTAATAAGTTCTAAATCTTCTTTTGTGAAGAGTGCAAATTGCACTCCTTGTCCTACTTTGAATCCTTTATAACGTGATTCTTTAACTTTTAAGCTTAACTCTTTCATAACTATTCCTCATTCTAATTTACAAATTAAAAGATTGTCTATATCTTTTATATTTTCAAAAATGTAGTTCCAATTTCCGCCACCTAATCCACACCCAATCAAGTAAGGAATAACTATTGTTTTATTGCTATACTTATTAGCAATTTCTTTAATATTTCTAATTAACAAATCTTCATTAGTATGTTTTCCAATTCTTCCATAAGTTAATTGAGTAAAAGAGTTTACTATTAATAAAACTTCATTGATTTTTATCTCTTGAATTATACCAAGTAAATCTTTAGGATTTTTATTTTGAGCAAATTTGTGGTATTCTTCTTTAACAATTGGCCATTTTAAATAAATAGCTTTTGCTACTCCAGAGCCCATTACATTTTGGCAATTAACTTGTTGTAACAATACCCCATTTTTAAGAGTTGTTATATCTTTATTAATGATTTTCATAATAATTTCTTATAATATTTAGCAATAGCATCTTTTGAAAGTTCTTTACTGCTTTCTAATTCATATTTTGAATAATCAAATATATTATCAATATAAGTGTCCCCCTCATAAGAGCCTTTTATTTCAGTCTTAATTAAATTTGTAAGATAAGGAGCAAAAGCTTTATAAATAGCTTTTCCTCCAACAATATACAAATCATCATTAGTAATGTTTAGAGCTTCTGTAATGGAATTACAAATAATTACGTTGTCAGCTTGATAATCTAAATCTTTGCTTAAAACAATTGTAGTTCTATTAGGTAATGCTTTTCTACCCAAGCCCTCAAATGTTTTACTCCCCATTACAATAGTTTTGTTAATAGTAGTTTCTTTAAAATGTTTTAAATCTTCTGGCTTTTTCCATGGTAAGCCATTATCTTTACCAATTAAGCCATTTTCATCTTCTGCCCATACAGCTATAATTTTTCTTTTAGTCATAACTAATCCTTTTCAACTGAAATCTCTGGTTTATTGAAATATCTCATAAAAGCATTTAAAGACATTAGTGCATCTGCAAAAGCTCTATGTGCTTCTTCATATTTTCCACCAGTGTTAGTAACAAAAGCTTCATTAGTATTATTTTCATTTTGAGGCATAAAGAATAGAGATAAGTGCATTGTATCAATAACTTCTAATCTATTCTCCTTTAATAATTTATTAAAGCCTCTTAATGAATGGGATAGTTGACCTTTTTCATATCTAGCATTATGAGCTAACAAGATAGAATCTTTCAAATCGTTGTAGATTTCTTTTTGAGCTTCTAAATCATCAACAAATCTTGGTAAATCCTTAATATCTTCTGGTGAGATGTTATGAATATCTTCTCTTCCGGTCCCGTTTGTTTCAAGTAAATCAGAACTCACACCAAATAATTTAGAGAACTTTTTAACTTTTCCATCAGGCCAAACTTTAATGTAACCAACTTCAATAATTTCTGTGCGAGGACCAAAGTCAAACTGACCATTCATATCTCGAAGACTAGGTGAAGCAGCTTCTAAATCTAAAGCAATAATTGGTTTGTCAGTGCGTAAAGATAAATGTTCCATAATATAACGATAAGCTTCTAATTCTGTCATATTTGAGAGTTTGTCTCTAACTTTGATAATTTGACTGATTGTTTTACCTGAAATTGCACACATTAGATTCAAACAATTGCTTCTGTTATAATCATCAATTTCAGGATGAAAATTATAATTAGGATTGTTTTTTCTCGGAACACCCATGCGATAATCAGTAAATTTTTTCATTTGTTCATCATTTAGATAACTTAGGAATTTATATTCTGGTAAAAGAGCTTTAAAGAAAAACTTTCTATTTTCGTCAATTCCATCGAACCATTCTTTTGTTGTATTATCTAAAGTCTTTAATTCTTTTGCTCTTTGTTCATATTCTGCTCTTAGTTTAATTGCTTCATTTCTATATTCTAAAGCTTTTTTATCTATTGCCATTTCTTCACCCTTTTAAAATTTATTTTCTTTCATTGTATCACAAAATCAATAAAAAGTCAACTCTGAGTTACACTTCCACAATAATATATTGTTCTTCAAATGGCGAGCCATCACAATTAAGAGTAATATTTTCTATTCCATTTTGAATAAACTTATTGAATCTATGATAATGTCCATGAATAATTTTTGGAGCCTTAGTTAGTTCATATAATTTACTTAAATTCATCTTATGGGAGTAATCTTCATAAAAATCTGATTGATTCATAAAGATTGAATTGTCTTGGTATTGCTCAAATAATGGAGTATCATGTGAAATAAAATAATCAATGTGATAATCACTATAATTCTCATTGTAATAATTGATTAGCTCATCAGTTTCTTCTTTTGATAAAGTTTCTTGTGGCCACCAACTCTTATAAATAGTTCTCATGAATTTATCAACAGAGAATGCTCCGCCACAAAAATAGAAGTTTTTCTCTCCTAGTGTTAGCATTGTTCCTCTAGGAATATATTTAATTTTAGAAGTAATAGAATTAAGTCCATGAGGATTTTTAACTTTATTTAATAACCAATTAAAATTCTCATGATTTCCATCAATGAACCAAAGCTCTATATTATAAGATTCTAATTTTTTATTTAGCTTATTTAAGTATTTTTCAAATAGCTCCCCCATTACTCCCATATCCCCAACTTGAACTAACAAATCAGGCTTATCATGTTCCATAATAAAATCAATTAACTTATAAGCATTCTTTGTGTTTCCATGTAAATCACCCAAAAAAGCAATTTTATGATAAGTCATAATTATTCACCTTTCGTTCTAAAATGGTCAACAATATCTGCAACTTTATCAAAATCTTCATGTAACTTGAATTTTCTTCTAGTAACAATTTTATCTTCTTTTAAATGCTCTGGATATTGTTCTTTTTTAACTACAAATGTAGTATGTTCTTTAGAATAAAAAATTCCTTTTCTATATTTTGATTCAAAGTTGTAATAATCAACTCCATATTCATTCTTCAATAAATCAATCTTTTCTTTGACTGACATATTCATCAAAGCTTTAGTAGGATTGCTGTCATGTTTCACTTTATCAAAAGCATACAAATAAACAGAATTTTTAATTGAGTCATTAACTCTCCACTCTAAATACTCTTGTACTTCATCGAGTGTGTCAACTACAAATCCTCTTGCATCAAAGAAGCCAAATTCTTTGACTCCAAATTGTCCAAATTTGTTATATTCAGAATTGAATTTAGCAGTACAGATTGATGTAGCAATAGTAAGAATTTTTTCTACTTTGTTATCAAACCAATATTGTTTATTGATTTTAGGACTGGCATTAAACAAAACCAAAGAGATTTCGTCTGATTGATAATACCCAATTTTTACACCATCAACATTTTCACATAAGTATTTCAAAGTTTCTTTGAAAATTTCATATAATCTTTCATCAAATGGTTTTTTCATTCCTTTTGTGAATGAATGGAAAGCTTTACCATCTAATCTAAGAATTAAATATTTATTGCTTTCAAATTTTGCTCTATAATCCTTTTCCAAGGCTTTATATTTGTTTCCGATAACATCTTGTGTTTTCATTTTGTGTTCCCCAATTTATTTTATTTATTCAAATTTTTTAAGCACCTTTTGAGAACAATTTCATTATAACAAAATTTTTAAATAAAGTAAATATTTTTTATTTTGTTGTTGACAAAATAAGGAGAATGTTGTATCATATAAATATAGAAAACGAAAGAGGAAAAACTTATGACTAAACTAGAAATATTACTTAAAGAATTATCAATTAAAGGAGCTAAAACTTACTACGTAGGTGGTTGTGTTCGAGATGAATTGCTTGGTAAAGAAAACAAAGACATTGACATTGAAATTCATCATATTACTGAAGATGAATTTGTTTCTATTGCTCAAGAGCTAGGAATTAAAATTGATTTCGTTGGTAAATCATTTGGTGTCTATAAAGCTTTTATGGACGGTACAGATTTAGACTTTAGTTTCCCCCGTACTGAAAAACAAATTGGAGAAAAACATACTGACTTTGAAATTGTTGTTGACCCATTTATTGGTGAAGCTAAAGCTGCTGAACGCCGTGACTTTACAATCAACGCTCTAATGAAAGATACACAAACTTGCAAAATTCTTGATTTCTTTGGTGGAATGAAAGATTTAGAATCTGGTATCATCAGACATTGTACTGAAAAATTTGCTGAAGATTCATTACGAGTTTTCCGTGCAGCTCAATTTGCTTCTCGTTTTGGATTTGAAATTGCACCTGAAACAATTGAAATTTCTAAAACTCTTGATTGCTCTACTCTTCCAATGGAACGAATCTTTGAAGAAACTCACAAAGCAATTACTAAATCTGAAACACCATCTGTATTCTTTAAAGAATTAGAAAAGATGGGCGTACTTACAGATTTCTTCCCAACATCTTTAAAACTTGAATTGATTGATAAATTAACTCAAACTACAAAAGAATTATACCCAGAGAAAGTAACAGAAATTGTTATTGCTTTCATCTTTGAAAGTTCTGAATTAACAATTACAAATCAAACAGAAATTGTTGAAATGATTAAATCATTCAAATTCTTGTCTGAAGTTACTTCAACATTCATTAAAGACTCAAAAACAGTTGGAGAATTTGTCTTTAAAACAGAGCAAATCAAATTTAAAGAATTTGCCTTATTCTCAATTCTTGTTCAAGGTATTAAGCTGGGCTTACCAATATTTGAAATTAAGTTATTAACTTCTATATTTAAAGTAAGTCAAGAAACAATTTCAACACAATTCATTACTGGGCAAGAGCTAATTCAACTTGGATTCAAACCATCAAAAGAATTTGGAGAATTGATTTTACAATCTAAAAAACTTGCTTGCCAAGGAAAATCCAAAAAAGAATTCATTGAATCACTTACAAAATAAAAGAGAGCAATTTGCCCTCTTTTTCTATATGCTTAAACTGATTTTTAATGGTGTTATATCGTCACTAGTAGAACGGCAGAACAGTAAAAACTGTTTTTCGATAAATGTATCGACTATACAGAAAAACTGCTTAGAATCGCTTATTTCAGTGCTAAGAAAAGAGCAAATATATATTTGCTCTTTTTTCTTTTTATTATTTTTCTTCATACGGCTAAACGAAATTGTCATATTCTCTATCCATAAGCTCTGCTAGAGCTTCTAATGTTTTACCTGATAGAATGTCGTATTTGTTCCCTTGGTAATCAATGTAAATTTCTTCAATACTATGAATACCAATACCTTCATAAATACAAGGCAGATAACCAAGGCACACATCACCAAGATATTCTCTAATCTCTGTAATCACAACTTCATAAATTTCTTTAAATTTAACTTCATCTAAAGCGATAAGTCGCTCGGAAAGAATTTTTTTATCTTTCTTCAAATCTAATAGTTCTTGATAGAAGCCTTTTTTATAGTCAAGATAAAACTCTAAAGCTTGATGGAATTTAAATCTTATGTCAATTGTATGGTCATAATTTTTCTGGCTATATTTATAATCAAAATCATATAAATCTAGCACTATAGAGAAATGAGGTAAATATTTGTTTAAATCATCTACATTCCAAGTGTCTTTAGCTATTATAGAGTCACCATCATTCCAATCACCTTTAATAAACAATGTGCATATATCTGTAGGTTTACGTGGCTCTACATATTTTACATTTAACATATAAAATCCTCTTTTCTTTTTTATTTCATTCTATTGTAACAAATTTCTTTAAAAAAGCAAATCAAAAATATTTTTATTTCAACTTTGTCTTAGCCGTCCTCACACTGTCACTAGCAACACTCTAAGACAGTTTATCCTAACTTTCGATTCATTCTTCATGTTTTCAATAAAACAGCTTAGCATTGCTTAAACTGACACTAAAAAGAGAGCATAATTTAAACTATGCTCTCTAATTTTTTATTCTACTCCATTTAAAATTTCATGGAATACACGTTGAGTTAATTCTGTTTTTTGTTCTTTAGTTAAATATTTTGTATTTACGCAGTATCCGCTGATTCTCACTATGACATCTTCTCCACTCATAATCTTTTCGTAAACATCTTCAAGTTGCATTACGTTTAAGTTAACGTGTTGTCCACCGTTTTCAAAGTAACCATCAAGAATAGATACAAGATTATCAACTTGTTCTTCATATGTTTTACCTAATGCTTTAGGAGCAACTTGCGTTGTTAATGAAATACCGTCATTAGCATATTTGAAATCAAGTTTAGATAATGAGTTCAGATTTTGTAGCCATCCACCTTTTGCTTTGTTAGATGGGTTAGCACCTGGTGAGAAGAACTCTACTTTAGAGTAATTTACTGAACCATCTTCATTTAGATAAATACCTTTGTGAACAGGTGAATTACCAGTTTGTTTAGAATAAGCTACGTTAGAAGTAATTGTAAGAATAGATACTGTAGCACGAGCATTCTTATACAATTTATGTTTAGCAAGTTTGTGGTAATAAGTTTCTAACAACCATTCCGCCATTTCATTTGAGCGTGGGTCATCTTCACCATAACGTGGGAACTCACCCTCAACTTCATAATCATAAATATAGCCATTTTCATCACGAATTGTTTTAACTTTAGCATATTTAATAGCACATAATGAATCTACTAAATTAGCAAATCCACAAATACCAAATCCCATGTTAATTCCAATCTTAGATGGTAGCAATGCCATTTGAGCAGCTTCATAATTATATTCATCTGTCATATAATGGATAATATTTAAAGCATCAACATAATTCTTAGTAGTCCATTCTAAAGCTTTGTCAAAGTTGTCTAACACTTCATCAAAGTCTAAATATTCAGAAGTAATTGGTTCTGTAACATCAAAGACTTTATAGTCTCTATGAACATCATCATAACCGCCATTTAATCCAGTAAGCAATGCTTTCAATACGTTAATACGAGCTCCGAAGTATTGAATATTTGCATGGCATTCTTCATTTTCTGGGTCAAGTGGAGATACACAACATGAAATACAACTCATTTCACCATAGCCATCTTTAGCCATTGTTGTAACACCTTCATATTGAATAGATGAGTGTTTGTGACTCATTTCCATACAGTAATGTCTAAAATTGTAAGGTAATCTATCAGTCCAAAGAACAGTTAAGTTTGGTTCTGGCGCATTACCAATATTATCTAAAGTGTGTAAGAAACGATAATCCATTTTAGTTACTCTATGACGGCCATCGTTACCCATACCGCCCATAGAAATTGTAATAAATGTTGGGTCACCTGAATAGATTTCATCAAATGCTTTTTGTCTAGCAAATTTTACTGTTCTTAATTTGATTACAAAATCATCAACGAACTCTTGGATTTCTTTTTCAGTGTAAGTACCACGAGCTAAGTCACGTTCAGCAAATACATCAAGAACAATTGGTAAGCGTCCGATAGAAGTAGCAGCCCCATTGATTACACGACAAGCAGCCATGAAAGCAATATTAGTCCATTGAATAGCTTCTTTAGTATCAAAAGCTGGTCTACGAACATCAACACCATACAAATCACCCAAACGAATAATTTCATCAAGAGCTTTGTATTGGTTAAAGATTTCTTCTTTTAATCTGATTGATTCATCATCAGTTGAAGTAATTGCTTGCCAATCTCTATTCTTTTCTTCTTTTAGGTATTCTGCTCCATATAGAGCTAATCTAGCATAAACACCAATAATACGGCCACGAGAATAAGCATCTGGCAAACCACTAATTAAGTGAGAATGACGAGCTCGTCTAATGTCTTGTGTATATGCTTTAAAAATACCATCATTAACCGTAACAACATTCTTAGAGTAGAAATCGTGAACAACTGGGTCAGGTTCAAAGCCGTGTTCTTTCAATGCGGTTTCAGCTGTTCTTAAACCACCTTTTGGCATGAAGTTCAATTTGAATAACTCATCATTTTGAATACCATAGATAAGCTCATTTTCTTTGTCAATATAACCTGCTGGAATATCTGCAATAGAAGTTGGACGAGTGTCCATAGGGAATCTTGTTTTTTCATATTCAGCTCTAGTAGAATCCATAATATGTTTAATATGTAAAGTTCGTTCTGTTGCTTCTTCTAGGAAACTTTTATCACCATCATATGGTTTATAATTATCTTGGACGAATCTGGCAATGCTAGTTGATTCTTTCCAATCGTTACCTTTAAAGCCTTCCCAAGCTTTACGATAAATTGTTTCATCAATAACTTTTTTCATTAAAAAGCACCTCGTTTTCTTTTGAGCTACGAAAATGTAACCCTTTTCCTTAATTATATCATATATAGTTATATTATTCTACTTCCTTGATACTCTAAGAGAAAAACTATTATAAGATAAGTTATGAAAAATGTTTTTGTTTTATAATAGTATCTGAATGCTAAAAAATAACTTAGGAGTAATCCTAAGTTATTCTGTATTGCCCGGCTCAGGCGCATTTATCTCCAGTAAGGCACGGAATCTCCAAAATCTAAAACTTCCAGTAAGGCACGGAATCTCCATATAGTTATATTATTCTTTTTTGCTAATCATATAAGTTATTTTCTTGAAATTTTTTAATAACTTCTAATTTTAAATTAGATAATTCTTCAAAGCTTGTTTCAATATCCTTAGTCCATATAAGAGCTTTCAATTCTACTATTGTTTCAGTTACATGAGATATAGTCACTTTTGAATTTTCTTTATTTAATAAATTTTGATTAGCTTCTATTGCTTCTTCTAATAATTGTTTAGCCAAGTTTATATCTTTATCAATTTTAATTTGAATAGATATAGGATAACTTGTTATTGATTCTTTAATATCATTGTTTACAATAATAGAGTCATTCATAATTGAGTTTGGAATGATAGCTCTTTCATTAGTAACAAGTTTTAAAGTTGTGTGTCTTAAAGTCATTTCTTCAATAACACCTGTTATATCTTGAGTAGGCATTCTAATCCTATCTCCAATTTTGAATGTTTCGGCAGAAAGAAGCATTAAGCCAGCTATAATATTTTTAATTGTATTTTGTAAAATAAATCCAAGTACAGCCACAATAAGAGCACTGTTTGTGAATAGAGAATTCAAACTCTTTTCAAATATTGGGTATTGAGAGCAAAAAACAAAGAATCCAATAAATACTACTATAATTTTACAGGTGTTTGCTAAAAAAGTATTAGTTATATTGTTATGCTTTGCTATAATCTTTTGAAATATATTGTCTGTTAATAAATAAATGATAACAGTTGTTACCACTATAATTAGATTTGGTATTGTTAATAAATTATTCATAGTTTACTCCAAAATAAAAGAGCTATTCTTATAGCTCTTTTTGTTAATCTTCTTTTTTCAATTGTTTAGTAATGTACTCAATCAATGTTAGCACATCTTTATTGTGTTGAGTATCATTAATTAGATTTTCAGCTTTAAGACGAGCAATTGCTTTTTCTACAATTGAAACTTCTTTTGTAGGCATTTTGTTAATTTCTTTTTGAAATTCATAAAGAGAATCCCACATAGAACCTTCTTCCCATTCAGTAGAAGTTACTTCAGCTCTTTCCAAATAGTAATCCCATAAAGAGTCATTAAATTCTGTATCTGAAAAACCTTTATACAGCTCAAGAGCTTCATCAAAAGTAAGGCCACGTTTAGTATAAACATCAAGAGTAATACATGAATGTTTCCCAGCAATATCATAAAAATCTAATTCAGTAATCGGATTTTCAATTTTGAAATAATCTTCGGGAATAATAAGAGCTGCAGAAACGCCACCTGTACTATATTCAGGTTCATAATACTCTGTATGAGCAACAATAAAACTCTTTGAGTCTTTCATCACTTTATCAAAATTCTTTAATTTTGGTTTTTCAAAATCCATAATTAACCAACTTTCTTTTTAATAAAAAAGACCCCAATGGGAATCGAACCCACACCTCTGGATTTGCAGTCCAGCGTCTTAGCCATTGAACTACGGGGCCTAAAATAGGGTAAAAACCCTATTAGAAACACTTAGGGCAAATGCGAGAAATCAGAAGTTCTCGTGCATCTGCACTCTGATAAGGAATAGCATTTTGAATGAACTCCCCCATATTCCACTTCATCAAATCAGAAGCATTAACTTCAACTTCGAAGCGGTCATTACAGAAAATGCAAGCAACCGAAACGATAGTAGGGTCAATCTTCTTGTCAGCAGGCATAGGATATTTCTTCATGAGTTACCTCTTTCTTATTATGGTTCTATTATATCAACTTTAGATTCTAAAGTCAATAACTAAGCAACAACTTCTTGTTTAAATAGCTCATGTTTGAAATCTTCAACATTAGCAAATCCAAGCATTTTAGAAAGTAATTCCATAGTCTTTGGATTAGTTGTTGTAATGTAGCGCCCTTGATTATGGCGTGTCATAATACCAGGTAGATAATTCTTAGATTTGTTATATTCTTCTGCAAGGTCTCCATATGTTTTTCCAGTCAATGAAGCTAGACGAATTAGATTTTCTAAAATTTTATCTTGGTCAAGATTCAACATAAATTGATAGAATTTTGCAGTCTTAATTACAACATTATACATTGGCAAAGTCATTTCTTCAATTGATAAAGAAGCAGCTTCCTCAAGCAATTTATATTCTTTAGCTGTTACTTGATAACCTGTTAGATTACGACTTCGATAGAAATCACTATGGCGGTCAAAATTAGCATGGAAAACTTTAACTAAATCAGAATCAATTTCAATAGTTTCTTCATTATCAATATTGCTCATAGAAGTTAGAATAGACAATTGTTTCAAATTGAGATTTTTAGTAAAATCTCGACCATTACGGTAGTAACTAATTGTTGAGCGATGGATATTCAAGACTTCAGCAAGTTCATTCAATGAATACTTGTTAAATGTATCTTTTACAGCATTTAGGTTAATTTTCATAATTTTTCTCTCTTCCTTTTTATTTATCAACAACTTTTTTAAAAGCATTTCCAATAACTTCAAACAATTCATCATCAGCTTTTGGAGAAATTACATAAGTTCCATTGCTATGAACTTCCGCAACAATAGGTTTTCCATCAAGAACCAAAAAGCCTGAACATAGATTATCAGAGAACAAATCTACTTCATAACCCATTTCTTCCAAAGTATTAATTAATTGAGTCATTTTTTTCACATTGTTATTCATTTTGTTTCCTCATTTCTTTTTATATGTATATATTACAATATTTATTTCAAAATGTCAACACATATTTTTATTTTTTATTTGTATAGTAATTATACGAAAATATTTTTATTTTGTCAACAAAAAAATAAAAAAAATAAAAAGAATTTTACTCTTTTTATTTTTTTATTTGTTTGGCAATTTCTATAATGTTTTTGTATCTCTCAATAGGAATGCTTCTAACCCCATATTCCAACTTAAGCAATTCCTCTAAAGTAATATTTACCTTTTTTGCAAATTCTTTTGGGGAGATTTTGAGTTCAGTTCTAATTCTCATTAATTCTATTGAAAGTTTATATTCTTCGGTTTGCATAATTTCATTTAAAGGGGGGAGTTCATAATCCATATATAAGTTCCTTTTAATATTGTTCTCGGCTAACTTCTAACCCAATCACAATTTGTCTACCAGATGAATCATTAGATGCTAGACAAGTTGTTAATACAGCTAATTTAGAATCTACATGAATATCTTCAATATCTTCTTGTGAAATATCTGTATATTCTTTAATGTGCTTTTGGTATTCGGTAAGATTATCCAAATTAAAATGCACTTTTTCTTCAGTGTAAAGTGGAAAGATAGGTGGAATCAAGCCTTGCCCAATGATTCTATAAGTGATTTTTTCATTTTTATCAGTAAAAATATAAAAAGTTTTATTAGCCTTGTTAAATTCTTCATCAGAGAATTTCCTTAATTGAGTAAATTTATTATCCAAATAAGTGTTGTGGCCAAATACAAAATTTAAATTATCTTTATAGTTATTGTCAGCTTTAGAATCTAAGAATATGCTTCCAATATCTAATTCTTCTTTTGTTAAAGAATGATTTAAATAATAATCATTATCACTTGATTGTAGAATTGGTTCATCAATATTAGTATTAGGAACTCTAATCCAACCTACAACATCTTGATTTGTTGACTTTTTGATTTCTTTGACATCTGGATAATCATGTGTATTTTCTACTACTTTTTTAGCAACTTCTTCAATTTTATTTTCGGCTTGTTTAGCTGTAAAATAATTCTTTGCGGGCTCATAACCAAAATAAATCGTTCCAATTATCCCCATTAAAGCTACGATTCGCAAAAGCCAATCTATTTTATCCGCTTTTCTCTTTTTTTTCATTAAAGTTCCTCATTTTTTTAGATATTATCTATATCATTTTTAGGAGAATATAGAATGACCAAATACTATATAGAAAATCAATCCAATCTCATTAAAATATACAAAGATTCTGTTGATAATAATTTAGTCTTTAATAATATTCTTTTTTCTTCTTATTCTGAAGCTAAGTTCTATTTAATTCATTTCAAAGATTCAATATTTGAAAAATTAGGGTATTCTAATTATTATGATGAAGACTTAAAAGAATACACCTTAATAAAGAACAAAATAGAACACCTAGAACATAAAATATTTACAATTGATACTATTATAAAAAAACATAAAAATTATGTCAATGGTTATTTTTATTCAGAAGAATGGTTTGCTAGACAAGAAGCAGCTAGATTATATGAAAATGTATTGAATGAAAAAAGAGTTCTTATTATAGCTCATAAAGCAAAATTAGCTAGTCATATTAGAAAAATTTCAAATCTAAAAATTACAGCAGGTAGTTTAACTATTGACAGCATATTAAATGGAAAATATAATCAAGTACCAGCCTATCTAAAATCAAAACACATAGAAAGATTTACTCATGAATATACTAATGATTTAATAGAGTT
>ERZ773056.26-NODE-26-length-61909-cov-234.896304_pt1 | contig 61909 bp, 55 predicted proteins | sample MGYA00580857_ERZ773056 | MGnify/ENA primary metagenome ERZ773056 (study PRJEB29015, sample SAMEA2737996) | human oral metagenome | biome: human oral; feature: human-associated habitat; material: dental | place: China | collected 2114 ... | reverse complement strand
GTATTTTGTTTTTGTTCACACTTACTATAAGTACACTACCGGCCTCGTTTTCCTGTTTTTCGGGGGTGATCGTTTACCGGGGGGCGGGGTTGTAATTTCAAACGCCTGAATAAGCTTCATTATTTGTCCTGTTTTCAGGGAGCAATTATATATGTTGGCATTTTGAGAAACCAAACCACATTTCTCCAGCACCTGAATAAACTTCATAGCGTGAAGCTTATTCAGCTACTGGGAAAATCCATCTACGACAACAGGCGGAAAATCGGAAAGAACATGCTATCTAGCTTGTCTTTTGTTATTTCTGGAAACTAGTCATGCGTAGGGAGGCTGAATAAGCTTCCGTGAAGGCTAATTCTTTTTCCACACGGGTATTGCTTCGCAGAACTGCAATATATGCGGAGAATGCGCGACAGGCGGCGGATAATTGAGCGAGAGATCGGAACTACCTCCGCATGCGCAGAGAATACAATCGTGATTGATTGTTCAGAGCTGACTCTATATAACACCTAGCTAACAGTTTCATCTTCAAGGAATAATTCAACACCATACTCAGTCATAGCACGTTGCAAGACGCGACGGTTCCATCCTTGTGGTTTATCCTTGAAATAAATCTTGTCATAAATGATGTCACATCCACGTTCATACTCATCAGCAATGAATTTTACCGCTTCATCTTGCTCAGCCAGGAGCTTATAGACATCATCCCCAACTCCTGGAGGAATGGGCCACCTTCCCTGAATCCAAGCACTTACCGTTCGATCTCGAATATTGAGCATGCTTGCAAACTCTTGAGGCATCACACCTAAAGCAAAACGCGCTGCCTTGAAATCACCACGGCTAATGAAATCACGTGTGACTTCTCGGAGACTTATTGTACTTTCCGGCATATCCCAAATATCTGCCGCCATATCAATAAGTTGATCAAGTGTAAGAGACTGCTTGGGATTATCTACGAAGCTATGCTTACGGCCTCGATCATCTGATTGACGGGGGTACTTAAGTAGTTCATCCTGGAGTTCTTCTAAAGTTTCACCCGAGACTTTATGGAGATGCCCTACTTTCCCCGGCATCAGTGCAATAGTGTAAAGACACAACATGTGTACACCACCTTGACTATAGGATTTTTCCCTGGAACCATCTCTACGACACGAAGAATACATTTTATTTAACGATTTCATCCTCAAAGAATAATTCAACTCCGTAATCAACCATGGCTCGTTGCAACACTCGCTTATTCCAATTTAGAGGTTTGTCGCTAAAATAGATTTTTCCATAGATGAACGTGCGTCCTTGACGATATTGATTTACGACAATTTCTACAGCTTCATCTTGCTCTTTTAGAAGCCTATGGACTATGTCGGCAATCCCCGGAGGGATTGGCCATTTTCCCCTCGTCCATGTGCTTATTGTTCGGTCTTTAATGCCCATTAACTCTTCAAATTCTTGATTATCTACACCCAAAGCATGTTTGGCTGCTTTAAGCTCAGCGCGACTGATGAAATCATGAGTGACTTCGAGAAATCTGATTGCGAATGATGGAATATCCCAAACTTGTGCCGCTACATCGATAAGAAAATCAATGCTCAATGGATCATTATTATCATCAATGGTAATTTTCTGATCAGATTGTTGAGGGTAGTCACGCAGTTCATTCCATAATTCTTCCAGGGTTTCTCCTGTAACTTTATACAGCTGTCCTTTTCTTTCTGGGGCCAGCGAAACAGCGAAGATGCAGAACATTATTGCAAATCCTTTCGGTTTTATGGCTATTAAGGTTTTCCCGTTAGCCTATACTTCACACATTATATCTATTGAAGCTTATTCAGTAGCTGGAAAAATAGGGTTCTAGTGGTAGTTAGTAGAACATTCGCGGAGAATACTCGGCCAGGCCACAATCACCGCATCCCGGGCTGGAACTACCTACGCGCACGCGGAGAATACAAGATGTGGGAAACCCCAGACGGAGAGCCCGTAAAAATAATCGAAACCACTGCTAAAGAATGGAAAGATGCTCTTGGAAAATGCCCGACGGGTACGGAATATTTTCATCCCAAATCGCTGATGCTAAACAGCGACATGTGATTCTCTGGCAAAAGATTGATGATGAAGTCTTATTCATTGATGCGCAATCGGGCGAGAAAATTAATCCAGAAGGACCGCAATATGGCGTTGAGGCGTCAGCACCTATTATTCTAGTCAGACTGGATGACGCTACCCCAGTGGATTGGCGCTTGCCGGATGTCATCCAACCATTTGATAAAATGTAATTAATCTATTGGAGGTGTTTAACGTTGATCGGTAAACAGGCTGCATACAGTGTCTTTCGTGAAGAAGCAAATAAGATAGTGAAAAAGGGCACACCACATGCAAGCGCTGAAGGTATGGAAAACTCCGAGTATTTTTTCACCCCTATCGCTGCGGTAGAGGCATTTGATGGGGATGAACGCTTCCTGAATCCTGAAGGTACACCTTTGACGTTAATCCGCAAAAGCACCGGGGAAGTCGTTCACTTACACTTCCAAGCGGGAGAGTGGGGAAAGATTCGGAAAACTATGACTCCTATTAACTACGCAGCAGCGTAATCCACCCCGCCTAATCAGTAAAACCCGCGGTCTCACATGTGAGGGGCAGGTTGTCTCGTGCTCAAAACCACTATCTGGGTTGAAGACCGCGATTTGAAATCCGACCCCACTGCTCAGTGGGGTTTATCTATCTGCATTCCACGCAATCAAGAAGGAGGAAATCATGCCGAATGATATTACCGATCCCCAAGACGAAAAGCAGGAAGAAGCCACTAATCCTGTTGCGCAGAACCCCCAGGAAGAATCCTCCCCATCGCAGTCCCCAGCCCCGGAGATGACCCTGGAAGAAGCCCTAGCGGAGCTGGAAAAACCTGGCAAGAACGCGATGCGGTTCAAGCCGCCGCCCAGCAAGAACTTGCCCAAGCCCAAACCACGAACCTGCTGCTGGAAGTCGCAGCAGCCCACGGTATCAAACCTGAGGATGTGCTGCTGCTGGGCACTGGCACGAAAGAAGACCTAGAGGCCCGCGCGGCCAGGATTAAAGAACTCTACGGTGCAGGAAATACCGCCCCGCCGTCGAATAGCCTCCGCCAAAACGTCCAGTCTGGGTCCGGGGTCGGTAACGAACCCCAGCCAGACCCGGTAACCTACCCCAGCTCATGGGTGCCTAAAGCACTCCGTAAAAACCACGACTAGTAAGGAATCCGCCATGGATATCACTAAAGTTCACTACGATCCGGCAGCCGCTATTACGGTGAAAGCGAAGAAAAAATCCCCGCCGGCACATTCGTTGTTCCCGCCGACGACATTGTTGGCCGAACCCCGGTTGTTGATATTGCCGCTGCTGACGCTTACCCGTTCGGTGTGGTCGCTCATGATGTAGACAAGGATGGCTATGTCACTGTTTACCGCGCCGGGCATGTTCTCGATGCCCTAGCTGCTGGAGCGTTTGTTGCTGGCGATAAGCTTAGCGCCGCAGCTGACGGCAAGGTAGTCAAGGCTGCTGCTGGCCCTGTAGTCGCTATTGCGCTCACTAAGGGCACATCAGGTAAATCTGCCACTATTGCCCTACTCTAAGACAAGGATTTCTCATGCCTAAAAACACTGGCCTTTTCCCTGGTGGAACTACCTCCGCGTACGCGGAGAATACAATTTATATCAACCACGATGGTGAAGAAGAGGAGTTTATACGATGAGTCTTTATGTGTTTTCAGACGCTCCCATTGAAGATATTGTTGATCTTCTTTTGCAGGAGCCATATACAGAGAATGTTATTACTTACAATGATAATCCGGAAGCATATGATATTCGTACTGTAGATGGTGTACTTATTTCCATGGATTATGGAGTCAATATTTACAATGATACGTTAGACACTTTAATTTTCGTTCCTGATGAGGAAGAAGAATTGCAGCGGAAAATTTTTGAATCTGTTAAGAAGTTGCGTTACAAGGTAACGTTCTGCGTGCCCCGGTCCAGTGAGGAAACTATTTATATGCCGGATAATCCATTGCCTGCTGTGCCTGCTTAGGACGAGCGCTACACCATTTTTTAACCCGCATGCCCCATATAGAGGCACGCGGGTTTTGTATAAGAAAGGATGATTCCTGATGTTTAACCAAGAACCAGATCCAGATAATGGCTATACCATGATTGTTCGGCAAACCCTTGAGGGGGAGCTGACGACTACATCACTTGGAACTACCTCCGCATGCGCGGAGAATACTCCCCACCGTCAAACGCTATCTGGATTTCGTCGGAACTACCTCCGCGTGCGCGGAGAATACCGCCGGGGCAAGTACTCGCTGCCGCCTACGGCGGAACTACCTCCGCATGCGCGGAGAATACAATGGAAACCGCTTTTTTCCGACGATGACATCGGAACTACCTCCGCGTACGCGGAGAATACGGCGAAAAACACCGGGTGATGGGGGCGGCCGAGGAACTACCTCCGCGTGCGCGGAGAATACCACCCCACACAGCAGCGGTGGGGGCACCCCAGGGAACTACCTCCGCGTGCGCGGAGAATACTTTGCCACATCAGTCAGCCACCGAGTTGTGTCGGAATTACCTCCGCGTGCGCGGAGAATACTCAAAATCATGCAACAGCGAGTTGACCCAAGCGGAACTACCTCCGCGTGCGCGGAGAATACCCTTGAGTGGGAACCAGCATTTTTGACCACGGGGAACTACCTCCGCGTGCGCGGAGAATACGCCTGACGGTTGGTGAAACCTATGAATCATTCGGAACTACCTCCGCGTGCGCGGAGAATACATTATAACATACTACAACAAAACATTATCCTCGGAACTACCTCCGCGTGCGCGGAGAATACGTGTTTGAGCAGCAAATCACCATAGTGCCATAGGAACTACCTCCGCGTGCGCGGAGAATACCCGTCAGGCAGCTTTTCCGCTTTGACACCCAGGGAACTACCTCCGCGTGCGCGGAGAATACTGCATTCCCCGCTGGTGTCGAGCTATAGTGGAGGAACTACCTCCGCGTGCGCGGAGAATACGGTCCCCGCGGAAAACCATTGTGCACACCGATGGAACTACCTCCGCGTGCGCGGAGAATACGTGATGATCTCCCACTGAGCTACCCGCCACCTGGAACTACCTCCGCGTGCGCGGAGAATACGGTATTCGGCGGAGTTGCCGAACGGTCACAACGGAACTACCTCCGCGTGCGCGGAGAATACCTTTCTGTTCTGAACTGTGTGTGTATCTTGTTGGAACTACCTCCGCGTGCGCGGAGAATACCAGTATATTTTAACCAGGAAACTAAAAAAATGGGAACTACCTCCGCGTGCGCGGAGAATACGCAAACGCAGCTCGGAATTGCGCTGCTGCTCCGGAACTACCTCCGCGTGCGCGGAGAATACGGGCGTAGAATGCTTGTGCCCATCCAATCACTGGAACTACCTCCGCGTGCGCGGAGAATACGATTTTCGACAACACCGCGATCTTTGACGGGGGGAACTACCTCCGCGTGCGCGGAGAATACAAACCGGGGGTGTTTTTATATGCGCGCTTAATGGAACTACCTCCGCGTGCGCGGAGAATACACAATGATGTGTTTGAACCGGAAATCGGTTTTGGAACTACCTCCGCGTGCGCGGAGAATACTCAATGGGGGCGTATTCTACCGGAACATCAGGGGAACTACCTCCGCGTGCGCGGAGAATACAGGACGCGAAGATTGCCCAGGCTGAGGCGAAGGGAACTACCTCCGCGTGCGCGGAGAATACAAGTAGTAAACCTGCCCACCAGGGCAAACGTTGGAACTACCTCCGCGTGCGCGGAGAATACCGCGTGTTTTTCGGTGATGCGCGCCCCCACCAGGAACTACCTCCGCGTGCGCGGAGAATACCGCCTATAAGACCCCGGTTGTGACCATTGGCCAGAACTACCTCCGCGTGCGCGGAGAATACCCCATATTTATATTTCTGGCGGCCAGTCTCGTGGAACTACCTCCGCGTGCGCGGAGAATACCTGGCGGCTTTCCACCGAAGTGAAAAAATATCGGAACTACCTCCGCGTGCGCGGAGAATACTCACCGATACGAGTGTGGATACTACCCCACCGGGAACTACCTCCGCGTGCGCGGAGAATACTCTTCTAAGGCTTCCTTCTCCGCCTTCGTGTTGGAACTACCTCCGCGTGCGCGGAGAATACTCAATGATTTCTTGCTTCTCATCCGGCACAAAGGAACTACCTCCGCGTGCGCGGAGAATACAGCGCAAGTCAAACATTCCTTCCGGTTTTAAGGGAACTACCTCCGCGTGCGCGGAGAATACCACCGCTGATCCCCACTACATGCAGCGGTCGAGGAACTACCTCCGCGTGCGCGGAGAATACTACATGATAAAAGTTTTCACCCGGTCAACCGCGGAACTACCTCCGCGTGCGCGGAGAATACTCGAGGGTACGGCCGGCACTATCTAGCATGGCGGAACTACCTCCGCGTGCGCGGAGAATACCCTAAATGAGCTGGGTCTTTTATAGCATGATTCTCAAAAATGGGCCAAATTTAGCTCTGGAATCTGAAATTTATAGCCGAATTGTGGGGTGAGAATTCTGCCACTGACAATCCTCCATGCCCCGTGATCCTTTATAATCCCTCCAATACATTGCACTGAAGCTTATTCCTCTCGTAGCCATTCAACGCTTAGCGGGAGCATGTTTTCCCAGCAGCTGAGCTTCATTCAAACCGATCCCCCGCGTTTTCGGTTGCCAATCGTTATCGCCAACCCTGTCACTAGGAGGGTGATGGTTGTGGCCCAAATGAGTATGTGTGTGGGTATAGTGGTGGAGAGTTTGGAGAAAACTAGATTCCCGAGCGGCATCACGGCTGCGGAGCTCGTGGTGACGACCGCAATGACGCGGCCAATCTTTTCTCTCGGGATTTCGCGTTGTAGCTGGCTGAAGAGAATGATGTTATAAACCGTCACGAGTGCGGTGATGACTGTCAACGAGATAATGGTCGCCCATATCCCAGCGGTAAGACATAAAAGCAAGGCCAGGGCAATTGGTGCCATGAGCCGGCTTGCACGGATACGCCGCAACCATACCGCGATGATTGCGGCGGTGAGTGCTGCGGTAACCGCCCCGGCCGCTTCGAAAAAATTCGCAAGCCCGAACATGGATGCTTTTGCGCCGGTTTCTGCTATGCGGTTTAACAGAATGAACGTGTTGCTCGGCAGGAGGAAGTTGATACTCAATGCACCTAGCACTTCACCCCGCAGGATCGCATGTTTGGTGATAACGCGAACGCTTTGGCAGAATGTACGTTTCTTTTGCTTGTGTTCGTTGGCCTGGCGTGGTGGGTCCGCCGGGAGCGGAAGCGTGAGGAGAAAGGAGATGATAAAAGAGATGCTGTTTATTATGAGGCTCAGCGGGAAGGCTTCCGATCCCCCAACCGCGAGTAGTAATGCGCCCAGTCCTGGCCCGGCGGCGCGAGAGGTTTCGCTCAATCCCGTGTAAACGCTGTTGTATCGCTCCAGTCCTTCTGCGGGGACCATTGACGGGATGAGTGCTCGACTGGCCGGCGAATACAAACTAGCGACTGCTGATGTTACGATAGCCACGACCATCCCGGTGAAAACAACGCTGCTCATCGGCACTAAGAGCAGTACCGCAGCGGCGGTGAGGCAGACCACGGCCGCGGCGGCGTCGAGTAGAAGGAGCAGGGTTCGTTTGTCGAATTTGTCCAGCCAGAAGGTGGCGGAGATTCCCACGAGAACGATGGTGAAGCCTGCGGCCGCATTCACCCAGCCCACACTGTTATTGCCCCCGGCTTTGCTGACCGCCCACGTCATCACAACGGTGTAGGCGAGTGTGCCGATCCTTGAGAATGTGGTGGCGCCGATCAGCCAGTAGGGCCCGAGTTTCTGTGGTCCGATCGTCATAGGGTAAGGGTAGCCTCGCTGCGGAGTGTGGAGTGGCTTGCTTGCCGGCCCATCCCGTTGAACGGCGCCTGTTGTGCCATCACCATAAAACCCAAGCCGGGCCGGTGATTGAGTTAACGGTCTTTTGCCGTTGTGTTGGCTTGTTCGCGGGCGAGTATGGATGGGAGTTTTTCTGCCCATTTGAGTGAGTCTTTCACCCCGTCGGCGATGCTTAGCTCGGCCCGCCAGCCGAGGAGCCGTTCGGCCTTGGCTGTCAGGGTCGCGCACCCTGCGACGTCGCCGAGCCGTGGGGGTGCGGTTTGTACGTCGAGTGGTTTACCGGTGGCGTCCTTGAACGCGTCGACAAGCTCGAACACGGTTGTGCCTGTTCCGGTTCCAAGATTGATGATGTCGAAGCCGTCGATTGCGGAGCTTGCGATGACCTTGTCGAAGTTTTGGAGGGCTGCCACGTGGGCCCGGGCGAGATCCCAAACATGCACGTAGTCGCGGAGCCCGGAGCCGTCCCGGGTGGGCCAATCAATACCTGTGACGGTGAATACCCCTTGGTTTTGGTATGCTTCGATCATTTTGCCGAGGGCGTGTGTCGGCTTGGGGTCTTGGAGGCCGCTGCGCATGGCCGGGTCTGCGCCGATGGGGTTGAAGTAGCGTAGCGCGATCACGTTCATGTCGCCGGTGGCGGCAAAGTCACGCAGGATGCGTTCCAGCATCCATTTCGATGCCGAATAAGGGCTTTGCGGGGCGATTGCTGCGGACTCATCGACCATGTAGTCATCGCCGGCCTCGTACATGGATGCGGTGGAGCTGAGGATGAACCGGCGGACGCCGAGAGCCGAGAGCTCGTGTAACAGCGTAATAGACTTAGCGACATTGTTTTCGTAGTAGGCCAGTGGTGCGGATACGGATTCCGGGACCACGATTTTTGCTGCGCAGTGGATGACGGCATCAATATCGGGGTGTTCGGACAGGATGCGGCGGATGAGGGCGGTGTCCGCGATGTCGCCCTCGTAGTTCGTATACGGCCGCGCGAATTCCCGGAGCCCTTTGCTATAGTCGTCCAGGATGACGGGTGTGATGCCATTGTCTGTGCAGCATGCCGCGATGGTAGAGCCGATGTAGCCTGCGCCGCCGGTGATGAGAACCTTCATGAGCTTTCCTTCTGTCGAATGGCCGCCATCGTCAGGCGCGCCCCAGCAAAGATTCTAGACGACGCTGGTTGGTGTGTGTGCCAAGTTGTTAGCTTATCGACGGCTGACCGATCCGGCCCTTGCTCAACATGTGGCCTGGCCCGGCTCCGGAAAACCTGGGTAATTATCATATTGTGGAATTACCTCCACATACGCAGGAGAATCTTATAGGTAGCGCTCTGATTCGCATCTTTTAGTGCCCTTTCTATAAGAAAAACTCCACCAGTCTGGTGAGATTGTTTGGCGAAAGTCCAGGCGCTTAGTGGGGTCTATTAATCTCCTAATCGTCAGCGGCTAGCTGAGTTTTCCTTTCCCAATAAGGGTTGTCCTGTTCCTCATCGGAATACGGGTCGAATACGACGGGATCAGACTTGCCGCGGGGTCGACGCAGGTATTCAAAATCCCCGGAAAGCACGACTTCGATACCATCCCAATCAAGCTCCATGCCCCAGTCGGTCTCAGCACAAAGCTTCATGAAAATTTTCTTTAAGAGATCCAGCCGCTCGCGTTCCCGAGACTGCGAGATATCAATTTCGATGATTCCTAGGTCACGCCGCTGCTTTATAGGTGTCACATGAACTCGCACACTTGGGAATTCTTTTTCTGAAGAAAAATATGATGCGATTAAATTCTTGGCTTGGGTTGCGATATCCTCGGGTTTTTCGGCAGCAGCTCGAATGATGATGGATGCGATGTATGACATTTCCAGCTCCTTTCCCAAAGAATTGCATTTCCACGGTTATCACTATGATTCTGGAAGCTTATTCAGCCGTGGAAAATCAAAAAGAATATGCCATCTAGCTTGCCTCTCTTTACCTCCGGAAACCAGCCATGTGTGGGGAAGCTGAATAAGCTTCTGTGCAACTTCGCTTTGATTTCCTTGTTTTTGAGATTTATTGCACGTATTTTTTCGCCAAAATTTATTGCTTTTGGCATGGATTTGTTTCATAATTGTTTAAGTCAGTTATCAGTTTTGAGGAGTTATTGTGAATGATACTGAACAACGGCTGGAATTTTTATTGCGTCAGTTCAACGTTCACCTTGTCGAGATGGGGGCGCTTACCCCACGCATGAATGTGTGCTGGCATCCCCTGACTCGTATGATCTATGCCCGGCATGGGTTGGACCCGGTAACTCGGGTGTGTGCTGTTGCCCATGAGTTAGGCCATGCGTATCACAATCATGATTGCTCCACACCGGATAATGAGCGAGAAGCCGACGAATGGGCCGCTAACCAGCTGCTAGATGATGGCCTGGTAGAAGAAGCCGCGTGGGAATGCGATTCCGAGCCCGTGGCCATGGCCGCAGAGCTAGGTGTTACCGTGCACCTGCTGCGCACCTGGGAGCGGCTCTACCGTGTTGGTTGTACCCGGCATGTGAGCGCATGCGGCCTCAGCCTCAGCTGATCCTGGCTTTTATCCCAAGCATTAACCTCCACTATTTGCAAAGGACACCCTGTGAGTATTGCGCAAAGCATTGAAACTCTAGCCGCGAAGGTGAAAGACCTCAAACCTATTATCGAAACCGAAGAAGCAACAAAAACTGCTTTCATCATCCCCTTCATCAGCACGGTCCTAGGGTATGACGCCACAGACCCACGCGAAGTCATACCCGAGTACACCGCTGATATAGGCGTGAAAAAGGGAGAGAAGGTCGATTTCGCTATTAAAGCCGGGGAAGATTTCCGCTTCCTGATCGAGTGCAAAAAGATCGGGGAGCCGCTCAGTATCGACCACGCTAAACAGCTTATACGCTACTTCAACGCGACCGATACCGAATTCGCTATCCTCACCAACGGCGAGGTGTACGAATTCTATGCCCAGCTGGATGCGGTCAATCGCATGGACGAACGCCCCTTCATGACGATTGACTTGAGCAATATCGACCCCCGCGTGCTGCCCTACCTGGAGATGTGCACCAAATCAAAATTCGACTCGGACACTATCACGACGAATGCTGAGCAGCTGAAATACATTGCGGAGATCAAAAAGCTTCTCAGCGGCTTCTTGAAAGATCCATCACCTGAGTGGGTGAAATTCATCGCCTCCAAAATCACATCGAAACGCATGACAGCCCAAAACTTGGAGGCGTTCACCACGCTCGTGGCCACTGCCTCATCACAGCTACTGAAGGACGAAGCCAACCGGCGGCTACGGTCAGCACAAGACTATGATGACTCCCCCACTACAGCCATGCTGGAACAACCCTCCCAAGCCTCCACCGCTGATACCGCCATCAGCCCCGTGCAGGAAGAGCCCGGCGCGGATAACGGGATCGTCACTACTGATGAGGAGATTGAGGGGTATAGCATTATTCGGGCTATTTGCTGTTCTGAGGTGCCGGCAACTGATGTGGTGATCCGTGATGCGAAGAGCTATTGCGCCATTCTTTACAAGGACAACAACCGTAAGCCCATTGCCCGGCTGTATTTCGACCGTAAAACACCACGTATCGGTATTTTTGACGCTGATAAGAAAGAGCACATGCATGACCTAAATGTGGTGGCGGATATTTATGGGTTTGCGGATGAGTTGCGTGCTCGGGTGAAGAGTTTCTTATAATACGTTAATCTTGACGAAAAAACGGATAGGATTTACCTCCGCGTACGCGGAGAATACTGCAGTGCGCCATTTTGTAGCACTAAGAGCCCGGAACTACCTCCGCGTACGCGGATAATACCCACGATGATTGATATCACCCTTGCCAAAGACGGAACTACCTCCGCGTACGCGGAGAATACCACGCATGGTGCGTTGGATCCTAGACCAACTCGGAACTACCTCCGCGTACGCGGAGAATACGATTCGTAGGCGAAGTAGTCGCTGGGGATGATGGAACTATCTCCGCGTACGCGGAGAATACGGGTTTCATGGGTTCGGGGTGGCCTTTTCCTTGGAACTACCTCCGCGTGCGCGGAGAATACGATTCGTAGGCGAAGTAGTCGCTGGGGATGATGGAACTATCTCCGCGTGCGCGGAGAATACGGGTGGCGGTCGCCGCTTGATACTGTTCCTCCGGAACTACCTCCGCGTACGCGGAGAATACTCAATATATTTCTGAACGTTTGCACGGAACTCGGAACTACCTCCGCGTACGCGGAGAATACTCGCGTTCCTCATCAATGCGTTTCTCCAATATGGAACTACCTCCGCGTACGCGGAGAATACCTGAATGAGCTGGACCTTTTATAGCATGATTCTCAAAAATGGGCCAAAATTCGCTCTGGAATCTGGGATTTATGGCCGAATTATGGGGTGAAAATTCTGCTACTGACAATCCTCCACGCCCGATGATCCTTATTCCTGCCCACACTCCCTCCTCCCACGCTTTTCCGCTAACTCCCTCCCATACGTAATACTTCCTGAGCCGGGGCAGGGCGCTTGATGGTGTTTGATCTGCCGATGGCTAGCATCGCTGAAATCGGTATCAGCATCAAGCGGGCTGGCTTGAGCCCTGCCCCAGGTCCTGTACAAAACCTGCCCACGCTTCTTCGGGTTCTAGGCTCCAGATGAGTTTTCGGGCTGTGTTCGGTTGGGACCGCAACAGTTATGCCTTCATTAAGCTATCAGTGCGCCCGTCCCTTATATGTTGGGCGAATCAACGTTTCCGTACAAGCATCCCTGCGCGGCACCACTCGCTTCTATGCGGCGACGCCGCTCCCTCCACGGCATCCCTCGCTCCTCCCTACTCCCAACGCCTCCAGATCAACACACCACCCCTCCCACCCCAATGCCGACCGTCATCACACTAGTTGGAATGGGCTGCCGTCAGCGGCCCGGGCCTGCTGGATCACCAGGTCGAATCCTTGTTCGGACACCAGGTGTTGGAGTTCGGGCAGGTGTTGGGAGATGACCGAGTCCCGCCACAGGGTGGTTCGCAGCTGTAGGTCCACGCCGGCGTCGACAAGAAGGTGCAGGCTGTCCCACACCCGACCGCTCACGGTGGCCGCGCACCCGGTCACTTCCGGCATGTGCCGAGGGAGGGCCTTAATGTCCAGACCCACCCAGTCCGGGGTGCTTTCCGCACGCTCCAGGAGCCGGCCGATTCGCGCCGGGCTATAGCCGCAGGTGTGCAATCCCACTGGTAGGCCGGTGGTTTCGTGCACCGCGGCAATGGCGTCGGCAAGCCCGGGGACGGCGGTGGGTTCGCCGCCGGAGATCACCACGCCGTCAATAAGCGACCGCCTGTCGACGGCTAACGCAAGCGCCTCCGCAAAATCGTGGCTGCCGGCGCCGAACGCCTGCAAACTGGGATTATGGCAGTAGACGCAGCGCAAGGGGCAGCCCTGGGTGAAGATGGTGATGGTGATATTGCCCGGCCAGTCGGTGGCGGAGAACGGAATGATTCCCGCAACCGGCAGCGTGCGAGCCCCAACCTGGCTGCGGTTACACGTAGGTTTCGCTAAAGTACTGACGCTCATGGAATTCGCCTTTTTTCCCGATGTTGAAGCTTTCGACCGGTCGGAAGTAGCCCATGACCCGAGTCCACATTTCGGTGGTTTGGTCGCAGTGCGGGCAGTGGGGGTGTTCCCCAGAAATATAGCCGTGTTCTGGGCAGATAGAGAACGTTGGGGTGATGGTGATGTATGGCAGGTGGAAGTTTTCCAGGGCGCGGCGCACGAGCTTGGCGCAGGCCTTGCCGTCGGACATAGCCGACCCCATGTACAGGTGGAGGACCGTGCCACCGGTGTATTTGCTTTGCAGTTCTTCCTGGTGTTCGAGGGCGGCGAAGGGGTCTGGGGTGTGGGCGACCGGCAGTTGGGAGGAGTTGGTGTAGTAGGGTTCCCGCTCGGATCCAGCGTGGATGATGTCGGGGAATCGTTTACGGTCTTCCTTGGCGAACCGGTAGGTGGTGCCTTCCGCCGGGGTGGCCTCCAGGTTGAACAGGTGTCCGGTTTGTTCCTGTGCGGCGACGATGAGGCTATTGATGTGGTCGAGTAGCCGGGCGGTGAGGGCTTTGCCCCGGGGATCGGTGATGTCGTAGGCGTCGTGGGTGAAGTTCCGCACCATTTCGTTGCAGCCGTTCACACCGATCGTGGAAAAGTGATTGTCCAGGCTGGGCAGCCACCGTCGCGTGTAGGGGTAGAGCCCGTTGCGTAATTGTTCGGTGACGAACGCCCGCCGGCGTTCCAGCGTGTCCACCCCCAGTGCCACCAGGTTGTCGACGGCGGCCAGGAGCCCCGCTTCGTTGCCGGCGTATTGGTAGCCGAGTCGGGCGCAGTTGAGGGTGACCACCCCAATGGAACCGGTGAGTTCCGCGGAGCCGAAGAGCCCATTGCCGCGTTTGAGAAGCTCCCGCAGGTCAAGCTGAAGGCGGCAGCACATGGAGCGGATCATGCCCGGGTCCAGGTCGGAGTTGATGAAGTTTTGGAAGTAGGGGAGACCGTATTGCGCGGTCATGTCGAAGAGGGCTTCGGTGTTGGGGGAGTCCCAATCGAAGTCCTTGGTGATGTTGTAGGTGGGGATGGGGAAGGTGAACGGTCTGCCGTCGGAGTCGCCCTCGGCGAGGACTGCCAGGAATGCCCGGTTGATGAGGTCCATTTCGGGCTGGAGGTCGCCATAGCAGAAGTCCATGATTTCCCCACCGATGATGGGGGTATGGTCGCGGAGGTCCGCTGGGCAGGTCCAGTCGAAGGTGAGGTTAGTGAAAGGGGTTTGGGTGCCCCACCGGGAGGGAACGTTGAGGTTAAACACAAACTCCTGCAACACCTGGTACACCTGTTCGAAGGTGAGTTGGTCGATGCGGACGAAGGGCGCCATGTAGGTGTCGAAGGAGCTAAAGGCTTGTGCCCCGGCCCATTCGTTTTGCAGAGTACCCAGGAAATTCACCACCTGGCCGCAGGCGGAGCTTAAATGCTTCGGCGGGGCGGAGGAGACTGTGTTGGGCACGCCCCCGAATCCTTCTTCGATGAGTTGGCGGAGCGACCAGCCGGCGCAGTATCCAGAGAGCATGTCAAGGTCGTGGATGTGGATATCACCATTCCGGTGTGCTTGCCCCGCCTCGGGGGAAAATACCTGGTCAAGCCAGTAGTTGGCTATGGCCTTGCCGGAGGTGTTGAGGATCAGGCCGCCGAGGGAAAAATCTTGGTTGGCGTTGGCGTTAATGCGCCAATCGGCGTGGGATAAGTATTCGGTGATGCTGGAATGGTCGTAACTCTGCATGGTGAATAAGATTACCGGATCGACACCCGCAAACCACTACATATGTATAGATGAAATATTATTAATCCCATATCTTGTGGTATGGGTGGGTTTGTTCCCGAGTTTCAATCCAGATTTAGTATAAGTGCAATTCGTTACATCGGCGTGTCGGGGTGATTCATGAAATTATTCCCACCGAAGTATCCCGGGGTCACGGATTTCCGCGCCGTCGGGCGTCGTCAAGCGGGAACGGTGCGGGAGGGGGTAAACCTCGCCCGCGGTGAATGACGCTAAACCGCAACTAATATTTCCGTTAGAGATCGTGCTAGCATGCGCATATTTCTTTAAAAGCCGCCGCCCGCACACATTTTTCTTTTGTTTGTTGACCTACCCCCGAATTTTGGGTGCGGTAGCGTTGAGGTATCTTCTAGCTGACTTACACCTCATAAGGGAGCGACAAGGAAAAGAGAATCGGCATGGCTCAGGCATTGATCGAAGGACAAATCGTCATGTACGTGTTCTTTGTGCTCGTTGTTGTGGCGGCGGTTCTCCCCTGGGTCACCGACGACCCTACCCGCCTCAGAGACTCCATTGCCACCCGCTTACGGGTCTCGTTTGTCAGCGCCGGCATCATGACATTTCTCATGCTATGGATCCATGTTGGCGACGCCTATACCACCCACGGCTACGGCGATAAGGTTTCCTGCAACTACGGCTACCCCAACATGTTAGACACCAGTGTGCAACGCCTCATTGGATCCTACGAATGCATACTCAATAGCAGATTCGCCATAGCGTTGTTTTTCTTGTCGGCCCTCGTGATCCTCATGCTGGAACGCAAAATCCTGCGTTACTTCATTACGCAACGCGGTTAAAGGGGCACCAATGAAGCACAAAATCCTTGCCTTGTGTGGGCTCATTCTGATGTGCTACGCCTGTAGCTTATCGACGGCTACCGCAGCGCCACAGTCCGCCGCCACCGATAATGCCGCCATCACCACCGCCGTCAAAACATACCAAGGCGTCCTCGACGCCCAATGGACCAACACCAGCTGCACTCTTTCCCGGTGTCTCAGCTCCAGTAGCAGAATCGTCGGAACCCCCGCCGGCCGAGACACCTTCACCCAGGTGGAGCGCGAAAACCTGAAAATCCGTGACGAACTCCTTGCCGACGGCACCTGGTTCGCGGTCGCAAAAAGCGACGTCAACATCACCCAAGCCACCCCCCAACCCGACGGCAGCGCCTTCGTCATCGCCACCATCACCACCACCCTCACCGAGGGCGGCAAAGACGGCAAACCCACCCCCGGGAACCTGAGCGACGCCCACACCATCACTCTGAAGCAGGTCGACGGCAAATACTACGTCATGGCCGACATCCGCAACGATTCCGGCTCCACCTCATTCCTGAGCTCCATCACCATTAAGGGCCAGATCGTTACCTATGTGTTCATCGGCCTGGTGGCGCTCGCCGCCCTCCTGCCGTGGCTCGCCGCATTCCGCGGTCGCGGTAAACACCCCATCGAAAACAAACTCTTCGTCTCCCTCACCAGCACCCTCGTCATGACCTACATGTGGTGGCTCACCCGTAACCATGCCCACGTCACCGGCGTGAACGGTGCCCGGCGCGTCTGCAAGGGCAGCTATTCGTTCATGCTGAACCCCCGGGTGGCGAAGATTCTTTCCTGGTCGAACGACTGCATCACCCACAGTTGGGTTGCCATGGTCCTCATCACCGCCGCGGCCCTTGCGCTCCTCTTCCTGGAATTATGGGTGACTCGCCGCTATATTGCGGCGCCCAGCGTCGCAAAGCGGGCGGCTAGGCGGCGGTAGTGATCGTCACCGCCGGCACCCCCGAATGTTCGTCGGCGATTTCAAACCCGGCAAACCGGGGGTGATCCCCCAGCCGTTTATTCGCCTGGAGGCTGTGGGCGATCCACAGGAGTTCGCCGGCTGAAAACGATGTTCGGTTCGTCGCCATGATCTCCGCCCGGATGTCCACCGAAAAGAGCCCGTCGGCTGTCGGGTCCGGCCGGAGCACCGCGTCCGCGTGGGCGAGGTTTTCGCACGGCAATAACTCGTCCAGGCTGGATATCAATGCTGAGTATTCGAACGCCACCTTGGGGTTGTTCATCACAATCTCGTCGTGTGGCCACGCCGATTTGTTGACCCTGGACACCTCGGTGACGAACTGTTCCAGCGACAGGTATCGCCGCGACCCGAATTCCCACCGTATATCATCCAACATGGGGACCTTCCTTAAAACCGTAAAAACTTGTGATTCCTCCCCATTGTTCAAGGAAAGCCGGTGAAGCCGGGGAGCAACTCGCGGGCGGCTGCGAAAAATCATGCCAGAAACCAATACCCCAGCATGATGTGTGATGGTTTGTGCCTTATTAACCTCAACAGTCATGACTGTGCATAAACGATGGCTCATCCCGTTTACCGAGGAGCTGGTGACCTGGCGCCAATATGTTTTTATCGCGTTGATGATTGTGTTCATTTTGATTGTGGGGGTGGGTGATTCTGAGGCTCGGGAACTGATTTACCCCGCTTCTGTGGCCACGTTGGTTGTTGTCATGGAGATTATTGGGTTTGCTCTGTTGGCCTTGGGGTTGGTGGTGCAGCTCACCAGGTTTGAGTTGGGGCTGGGGCTTGTGGGCCTGGGGTTGTTTTGTTCATCGTTTGCGGTGTTTCCTATACAATTCGTCGCCTATCCGATTGTGTGCTATCAAACTGCGGTTGCGGCTGCCCGGCTGAATTTCCGCCGTCGTCTTTGGCTCACCATCATTATTGTTGGCAGCCTCTACGCCAGTGCATATATTTTGATCGTTCCCGAACTGTTCCAGGGCAAGAGCAGGCCGCACTGGTGGCAGACGCTGCACCTCTATAATGTCATTCTCATTATTGGTGCTGTTATCGTCGGGGTCCTGGTCACCATTGGGTTTTTCTGGCTGGTCGGCTCCGGGATTCGTCGCCGCTACCAGCGCATGCAGGATCTCGAAGCCAGGGCCGACTATGCCGTGGTTCAGGAGCGCAACCGGATCGCCCGCGAAATGCACGACATTATCGCCCACTCGCTCACCGTCATGATCGCCCAAGCCGACGGCGGGAAGTTCGCTGGTAAAAAGAACCCGGACATGGCGATCACAGCCCTCGACACTATTGGGGATGTGGGCCGGTCCGCCCTGGCCGAAATGCGCCAACTCCTCAGCGTGTTGCGGGAAACCGAAACGCCGGAACGCAGTCTTGCCACCACCCCCGGTGTGGCTGGTATCGGTGATCTTATTAAAGAGACTCGGCACGCCGGGGCGGAGGTGGACTACACGGTGACTGGCACGCCCCATGTGGTGCGGGAATCGTTGGGGTTGAGCGTGTTCCGTATCGTGCAGGAGTGTCTCACGAATGCCCTCAAGCATGGGAGTGCGAACATTATCATGTCGCTTGACTGGTTGTCGGACCGGTTGATTATTGTGGTGAAAAATGACCTGGGCGGGGGGTTGGTGGATCCCCAGCAGCTTGCCGATGTTCCAGGTGGTCGCGGCCTTATTGGTATTGCGGAGCGGGCCAAAATTCATGGTGGTGCTGCGCATTGGGGGCCGCATGCTGGACAATGGGTTGTGGAAGTCACTCTACCGTTAGGAGAATAATGATGTTTACCGTTGGGCTTGCCGATGATCAGCAGTTGGTGCGGGCCGGGTTTTCCATGGTGTTGGGCTCCCAGGATGATATTGAGGTGGTGTGGGAGGCGAATAATGGCCGGGAGGCCGTGATGTTGGCGCAAAGACAGCCGGTGGATGTGATTCTCATGGATATTCAAATGCCGGTGGTGAATGGGATTGATGCGACGAAGGAGATTGTGGCGCAGCGGCTGCGGGGTCCGGCGGGGGAGCTCACCCGCATCGTGGTGTTGACCACGTTTGATTCGGATAATTATGTGGTGCAGTCGATTGAGGCGGGGGCCAGCGGGTTTTTGTTGAAGGATACTTCCCCGGAGGAGTTGATTTCGGCGGTGCAGAGCGTGGGGGAGTCGTCGGCGGTGATTAGTCCGGCGGCGACGGCAACCTTGTTTAAACGGTTGCGCACCCATATGGCGCCGACGGTGGATCCGATGGTGGCGCTGAATCGGGGGTTGGTGGAGCCGTTGACGCATCGGGAGGCGGAGATTTTATTGCTGATTGCCCGGGGGTTGTCGAACACGGAGATTGCCGACCATTTGGTTATTTCTCTGCCGACGGTGAAGACCCATGTGGGGCGGGTGTTGGCGAAGACCGGGTCGCGGGATCGGGTGCATGCGGTGCTATATGCGTTTGACCGGGGGGTCATACCCAAAAATGAGACCGGGGCATGATGTAGCACGGGAGCCATGGTGCCACAATAGGAGGCATTGGCGATAACGCAACAGGGTTTTTAGTAGAAAGGTGGTTGTTGTGATTATTGTGGAGGGCCTCAGTAAGAAATATGGTTCGAAACTTGCGGTGAATAATGTGAGTTTCACCGTGCCGGACGGCCAGGTGACGGGGTTTTTAGGCCCTAATGGTTCCGGCAAGTCCACGACAATGCGGTGCATGTTGGGTTTGGACGCCCCCACCCAGGGTCGGGTGATATTCCGCGGTGAGTGTGGGGGGAAGGTTTATGATGACGAGTTCGCTAAGCTGCGCAATAAGCCGGCGGTGGCCGGCGCGATTTTGGATGCTGGGTGGTTTCACCCGAACCGGAGCGGCCGGAACCATTTGCGGGTCATTGCCCGGGGTGCCGGCATTTCCGACGATCGGGTGGAGCAGTGCTTGGCGGTGGTGGGTATGACGGAGGCCGCTAATCAGCGGATTGGCGGCTATTCGTTGGGTATGAAGCAGCGCATGGGGGTGGCGACCGCCTTGTTGGGGGATCCGCAGCACCTGATTTTGGATGAGCCCATCAACGGGCTGGACCCGGAGGGGGTGAGCTGGATGCGGCGTACAATCCGTACTCTGGCGGAGCAGGGGAAGGCGATCGTGGTGTCGTCGCATTTGCTTGCGGAGATGGAGCAGACCGCGGATCGGTTGGTGGTGATCGGCAAGGGCACCATGATTGGTGAGTATTCGATGGCGGAGTTTTTGGCGGACGGCACGATCGTGGAGGTGGAAACCCCCCAGGCGGACGAGTTGCAGCAGCGGTTAGCGGAGCGGGGGTTGACGGCAGCCCACCATAGCACGAACGCGCTGGCGGCGCAGGGCGTGTCGGTGGTGCGGGTGTCGGTGCCTGCCGACCACGACGACATGAAATTGCGCACAATCATCGCGGAGGTGGCGTTGACGAACAACATTCTGGTGGTGGGCATGGCCACCCACCGGGAGAATCTGGAGCAACGATTCCTGGAGGCAACAAAGAACGTGCAGGAATACCACACGGATGATGCGGTGGCCGCCCCCGCCCCTACGAACTAAACCATTCACTTACTCAAGAAAGAGCATTATCATCATGTCTGCTTTTTTCAACGCTGTGCGTTCGGAAACCCTAAAATTCACGTCCCTCACATCCTTCTGGGTGTATCTGGCGGCGCTTATCGCCAGCCTGGTCGGCCCCATTTTCATTTACACCATGTTTGCCGCCGGGCCGAAACCGGTGGGGTGGGATGTGGTCACCATGGGCGGGCCGGTGTTTACCCTGATCGCCACCGTGTTTATGGCGTCCGCGGTGGCCGGTGAGGTAGAGACCCGCATGAACGCCCACGCGTTTTTAACCCAAGACCGCCGCGGCCTGTGGCTGGGGGCCCGCATCATGGTGGCCATGGTCATGCTCCTGGCCGCCTACATTGCGGCGATGGTCTTGACGATCCTGGTGCTGCTGGTCATGGGCCTGAACCTGGATCTGTCGAACCTGGTGCCGTTGTATTCCAGCGTGGGGAGCCTGATTATGGTGGGCCTGTTGACGGCTGGGGTTTCGGGTATGCTCGGCTCCCGGCTGGGTGGGATGACGCTCATGGTGTTGTGGAACATGATGCTCACATCTTTGGTGAGCTATGCCGCCCACATGTCACCGAAGCTGGTGTTCCTGTGGTTGTTGGAGCCAGCGAACCGCATGGAACAGTTAGCGAACCAGCTGGTGCACACGTCCGGGCTGCCATCCGGTTGGGATTTGGCCAGCATGCAACCTATGGTGTTTAACATCGGGGTGATTCTCGTGTGGCTTGTGGGCATGGTGTTCGGGGCGTTTGTGGTGAATGCGCGCCGGGATGTGCGTTAGATGTGCTACCGATTGTTACCCGCAATGGGGTAGTGGCCTCGGGTGCTGGTACGTTCGTATTTTATGGAGCAACAACAAAAGCGTGCAAAACCGTATAAGTTGATTATTGCCTGCATCATGCTGGTGGGGTTCGTGGCGGTGGGTGCCGTGGTTGCTTATAAGTGGCAGCCAATCATGCACAAGGTGCGGTCCGCCACGAACACGTCGGATATTGATCGGACCCGGGGTGAGGCAGAGTTTCCACAGGTTGATACGTCACAGTTAAGCCCGGTGCGGCAGCGGATTCTATCATTGGCCAAAACCGAGTTTGAGGCGCAAAATAAGGGCACGAAATACAGTGAGGGCACCGAGGAGGCATGGTGCGCGGATTTCGTGAGTTGGGTGATGCGAGAGGCGGGGGCGCCGCTGAAGAATGGCAACACTGGCGGGTGGCGGATTCCCGGCACGTTCACGTTGCAGGAGTATTACGAGTCGATTGGGAAGTTCCAGAAGGCTGGGAATGGATACCAGCCCAAGCCGGGGGATGTGGCTATGTATAATGGTTCGCCCATTTTCGGCGACCACACCAATATTGTGGTGCAGAATAACGACGGGGCGTTGGTGACCGTGGGCGGCAACGAGGACGGCCGGATCCGCGTGTATAACAACACGAAGAAAGATTACGACGGCCTGCTGGGGTACGGTGTCGTGGACTAGGCAACGCTAGCTTTTCGACGCTGGTTAGACGTGCACCACCTTGATCTCTATCTCGCTGAGGGCATTCGTGCCGGTGAGAATGAGGGTTACCGGTGGTGTGGGGTTCGCCTGGCCGCTGCCGGTGTTGGTGGCGACCGATGAATAGTCGGTGGTGGTTTCCGCAAGAATATCCGTAATATTATTTTGTATTTGAAACTGGTCTGGGACGATGAGTTTTAGGGCGGCCATCACCAGCGTGATTTTCAATTCCACCTGGGGGCTGGTGAGGATAACATTGGTGAAGTCGAGAACCAGTTCGGAGCACACCCCGGTGACGGAGTGAGTGGGGCCGCATGTCCAGGTCCCATACCGGTCGGTTTCGCTAAGAAAAGCGCTGGTTTTCACGAGGGCCTGCCCTGCCGAATTGGTGGGCACCAACCACCGTGCCTGGGTGGGTATGTTCGCTACGGCGTTGGGGGTGGGGACCGCTAACGCATTCGACGCGGCTTGTTGCCCTTCGGGTGGCGCGGAGTGGATTTTGTCCACCTCGTCCGGCATGATCGGCTGTGGGAATCGAGCGGACACCTGTTCGAGGAAGTTATCCGCGTCGGGTGCGGGAAGGTGCGGCCCCAAATCAAGGTCGGTGACCAGGGGCTTGAGCTCGTCCCGGTAGGTGGCACCCAGGGCCGTGTTACTGCGCTCCGTGTATTCGGCGAAGTCGAGTTGGCCGTCGTCAAACGCGAACCGGAGGGCGTTAGCAATCGTTGATCGTTGGAAACCGCTGGCGCGTTTACGGATGTCATCACTCATAACTAATTTTATCTCTCAATATTTTGTGAAAACACGACAAATTCATCTTACTCTGATTAAATAGAACATAGTCGTAATCCTGCGGCGATAAGCTCCCGGATAATACGGGAGACTTCCACTCGGATCGTTCGGCACGTACCTGCCGATGGAGGATTTTTATTATGGCATCTGTGACCTATGAAGCCGTCACCCTGGTGTACCCCAACGCCAAAGCCCCTACCGTTAATAATTTTGATCTGGAAGTCGCCGATGGCGAATTCCTAGTGCTCGTTGGCCCGTCGGGTTGCGGCAAGTCCACAACCCTGCGCATGCTGGCTGGCCTGGAGGACGTGACCGCCGGCCGCATCCTGATCGGTGACACCGATGTGACGACCGCGCCACCGAAGGAACGCGATATCGCCATGGTGTTCCAAAACTATGCGCTCTACCCTCACATGTCGGTGCGGGAAAACATGGGGTTTGCCCTCAAGATTGCGGGCATGCCCAAGGATCAGATTGATAAGCAGGTGGAAACCATGGCGAAGCGCCTGGACCTGCTGCCCTACCTTGACCGTAAGCCGAAAGCGCTCTCGGGCGGCCAGCGGCAGCGTGTGGCCATGGGCCGCGCTATTGTGCGGAAGCCGAAAGTGTTCCTCATGGACGAGCCGCTTTCGAACCTGGATGCGAAACTGCGGGTGCAGACCCGTACCGAAATCGCCGCCCTGCAACGCGAACTCGGCGTCACCACCCTCTATGTGACGCACGACCAAACCGAGGCGCTCACCATGGGCGACCGCATTGCCGTGCTCAATGGCGGCATTCTGCAGCAGGCCGGCTCCCCCCGCGAGCTTTACGACGCCCCCCAGAATGTGTTTGTGGCCGGATTCATTGGCTCCCCCGCCATGAACCTCCTCGAATGCACCAAGGACGAAGACCACGTCGCCCACTACGGGGACGCCCGCATCCCGATCCCCGCCGTGTCCGAAACCGAAGTGACCGTGGGCTTCCGCCCCGAATCCATCGAATTGGTGTCGGATTCCGAACCGAACACCATCCCCATCAAACTCGATTTCGTGGAGGAGCTGGGCTCCGACTCCTACCTGTATGGGCACATCACCGGCACTCCGGAAGATTCCACCCAGGTGGTGGTCCGCACCCTGCCGAACAGCGCGCCGGCGCCGGGCTCGGTGTTCCACGTTCGGATCAATCCGGATGAACACCACGTGTTCGCCACCGCTACCGGGGAGCGCCTACCGGTCTAACCCCCAGCGGTTTTCGGGCATACTCGCGCACATGCCGGCGGGAGGGGTAGCCTCGTACTGATTACCCCCGCTATCCGCATCACGGCAGAAAGGAGTCTCGGGTATGCCCCGCTACACCATTGGCGAACTGCACTCTCCCGAGTTTAATAACCGGTACTTTTTCGACGGCACCCTAGGCGCATTGCACGCAGCTGACGGCACGACGTTTCGGCTGTGGGCGCCGACCGCCTGGCGGGTGGTGCTGAACGTGCACTCCGGTCCCGCCGCGGGAACCTACCCCATGACCCCCGATCAACCCCATCCGGGGGTATGGGAATGCCGGTTGTCGGGCGACCAGGACGGTGCCGAATACACCTACACACTGGTGTTCGAAGCCGGCGGTTCGGGGACCGAGTCCGTTGATCCCTATGCCCGCGCGGTCACCGCCAACGGGCAGCGCGGCGTCGTAGTGAACGTCGACAAGCTTTTGGGGCAGGCCACCCGCATGCCCAGCTTTGGGTCGGCGTCGGACGCCATCATCTACGAACTACACGTCCGCGACCTCACGATCGGCCCGGGAAACGGCATCACCCACAAGGGCAAATTCTTGGGTCTCACCGAGGCCGGCACCCGCACCGCCGCCGGGAATCTTTCGGGTCTGGACTACATTGCCAGCCTGGGGGTCACCCACGTGCAGCTACTTCCCGTTTTTGATTTCGGTTCGGTCGACGAAACCGGGGACCTGCGGTTCGGCGCCCAATACAACTGGGGGTATGATCCGGTGCACTATAACGTGCCGGAGGGATCCTATGCTACCGACCCCACCGACCCCACCAGTCGCATTCAGGAGTTCCGGCAGCTCGTGGATGCGTTTCACGCCCGCGGGATTCGCGTCATCATGGACGTGGTGTACAACCATGTGTACGACGCGGCGGATTCCCCCCTGGAGCGCACCGTGCCCGGCTACTATTTCCGCATGCGGCCCGATGGCGGCTTCTATAACGGCACCGCCTGCGGCAATGAAACCGCATCCGAGCAGCTCATGATGCGGAAATTCATTGTCGACTCCATCACCTATTGGGCCACCACCTTCGGCCTCGACGGGTTCCGGTTCGACCTCATGGGCATTCACGATGTGGACACCATGAACGCGGTGCGGGCCGCCGTGGACGACATCGACCCCGGCATCATTCTCATCGGCGAGGGCTGGGATTTGGGCCACCACCCGGACGGGGTGGTGCCGGCCCACCATGGCAATAGCCGACTCATGCCGGGGGTGAGCTCGTTCAACGATTTCTACCGGGACATCATCAAAGGCTCCAACTTTATCCTCTCCGACCCGGGCTTCGTGTCCGGCTGCGTCGGCAGCTATGATTGCGTGCAATCCAATGCGGGGGCGTTATATGATGCCCTATTGGGAACACCCGCGAACCGGAGATTCGCCTCCGCCGCCCAATCGGTGCTCTATAACGAGGCGCACGACAACTGGACCATGTTCGACAAGCTGCGCGGCACTTACACACTCATGTGGGCGCGGGAACCCGATATCGCCAAACGCCACATTCTGGCCACCGGCACCCAATACATTGGTCGGGGCGTGGTGTTCATCCACGCTGGCCAGGAGTTTCTGCGCACCAAAAACGGGGTCGAAAACTCCTACCGCAGCCCCGACTCCGTGAACGTATTCGACTACGATCGGGCCGGCCGGTTCGCCAACGAGGTGCGCTACTTCAAAGACCTGAATGCGTTCCGGAAAACCTGGCCCTGGCTGCGGGAATCCGACTATGAAGTGATTAAGGCCTCGGCTCAACTCATCACCGCAAAGGGCCTGCATCTAAGCTACCGGGTGGCTGGCGCGTTCGGGACCGGCCGGGATGCCCTGGTCATGATCAACGCCAACTATTCCTCCTGGCACCACCCCCTGCCGGCCGGCACCTATAAGGTGCACATCAACGACGGTGTGGTGCATTCCGACCCGAAAGCGCAGGAGATCAATAAGAAACTCGTGGTGCCCCCACTCCGGCTGGCGGTGGTGGAGCACATTAACTAGGGCAAAGCAAAAGCGTCGAAAAGCTTCGCGCGGGTGTAGTAGTAAGCTTTTCGACGCCCTGTTAGCTCAATTGTACGTATCCCAGCCCCGAGGAGACATGGGATTTGTCACGAATTATTCGGCGGTTTCCAACTTAGCCCGCAGCGGCACCTCCTTGAGGAATATGACCGTCACAAACCCGGCGGCGATCATGGGGATGAGCAGCAAAAATACCGGTGTCAACGCATCGTTATAGGCGCCCACAATCACGTCGTGGATCGCATCCGGCAGCTGGTTCACCCGGGCCGGGGTGAGCGAATTCATGTCCATTTTCCCGCCACCCATTGCGGAGGCCACGGCCGGGCCCAAAGCGGACATACGTTCGCCCAGCAGATCCGTCAGCCGGGTCGTGAACTGGGCGCCCACAAACGCCCCACCCAGGGAAGCGCCGATCTCGCGGAAGAAGTTATTCGACGCCGTGGCCATGCCCACCTCATGATCGGAGAAGGAATTCTGCACCACAAGCACCAGGATCTGCATGCCCAACCCAATGCCGGCACCCAGCAGGAACATATAGCTGAGCAGCACCCACAGCGGGGTTTCGACCGTGAGGGTGGACAACAGCCACAGGCTGATCGCTAACACCACCATGCTGGCGATCGGCATCCACTTGTATTTACCGGTCTTCGAAGCGAGCGCCCCCGTGGTCATTGCCATGCCCATCAACCCGACAACCATGGGGAACATCATCAACCCCGAACCGGTCGCATTCACCCCGGTCACCATTTGCAAATAGGTGGGCATGTAGGCCAGCACTCCGAACATAGCGATGCCGATAAACAGCCCGGTGATAGTGGCCAGCACAAAGTTCCGGCTTTGAAACACCTTCAGTGGAATAAGCGGATCCGTGGCCGTCGCCTCCGCCCACACAAACAGGGCAGAGAACACAATGGCGGTGATAATGAGGTTAATGATCGTAGCGGAATCCCACTCGTACTCCACCCCACCCCAGGACGCAATAAGAATGATCGAGGTCACGGCAACCGCCATGGTGAGCGTGCCCCACACGTCGAACGTGAACTTGGTGTCATGCTTGGGCAGCTTTAACACGGTGGCCGCAATGATAATGGCGATTATCCCGATGGGCAGGTTCATCCAAAACACCCAACGCCACCCGATGCTCTCGGCGAACCAACCACCCAGCACGGGGCCGACCACACTGGACAGGCCGAACACTGCCCCCATCACACCCATGTATTTGCCGCGGTCCCGGACGGGAACAATGTCCGCAATAATGGCCTGCGATAAGATCATGAGCCCGCCGCCGCCCAGGCCCTGCACCACACGGGCAATAATAAGCCAGGTCATATTGGTGGCGAACCCACCAATCACCGACCCGATGAGGAACACGGTGAGCGCCCCCAAGAAGAGCGTTTTCCGGCCCATCATGTCGCCTAATTTGCCGTAAATCGGCATCATAATGGTGACGGCCACCAGGTAGCCGGTGGTCACCCACAGCATGTGGTTCACCCCATCGAGCTCACCCACAATGGTGGGCAGCGCCGTGGAAAACACCGTCTGGTCTAACGCCGACAAAAGCATCGACACGATGAGTCCGGCGAAAACCATTAATATTGTGCGTTTATTCGCATCCTGGCCGGTAGGGGATTGCGGCGGCACCATCGGCTGAGGCACGTCTTCTGTTGCTAACTTCGTTGTCATAGTAGCTAATAATAAGCAGCCGATTGATAAGTAACATCGCCTGGGAAGGTGATCTTTCCGCACCCACACCTACCCCCACAGGGGTATACGGTGGTGGATATTTTAGCCCCCCGGCGCTACCAGGCCGCTCTCGTAACCAACAATCACCAACTGCGCCCGATCGTGGGCGCCCAACTTCGTCATAATATTCCCCACATGGGTTTTCGTCGTATGAATGGAAATAACCAGTTCATCCGCGATCTCCTGATTCGACAACCCCTTGGTGACCAGCCGCAACACCTCCCGCTCCCTAATCGTGAGGGCATCAATGAGCTCCGGGTTCGCATACGGCTCCGGGTCGGCTTCGGTGGGTTGCAGCATGCGGGTAATCAAACTCCGGGTCGCCGAGGGGGACAACAACGCATCCCCGTTCGCCACCGCCCGCACCGCCCGGGCGAGCTCCTCCGGCTCCGACCCCTTACCGATAAACCCGCTGGCCCCAGCCCGCAGTGCCGCCACAATATTCGTGTCATTCTCAAACGTGGTGAGAATCAACACCCGGGTGGCCGCCAAATCCGGGTCACCACAAATTTTTTCCGTGGCCGCAATACCATCAAGCTCGGGCATGCGAATATCCATGAGCACCACATCGGGCTGAAGTCGCTGCGCCATGGCGATGGCATCCAACCCGGTATCACCCTGGCCCACGATAGTGATGTCGTCGGTGGCGTCAAGCATGACGGAAATGGCCTGCCGGATGAGCGCCTGATCGTCGACAAGTAAAACCCTAATCATAGGGTGCTTCCTTGAAACGGGAGGGTGGCGGTTACCCGCCAATCATTATCCACCAGCCCGGCGGCGATAGTGCCCCGCACGCTGGCCGCCTGCTCCTGCAACCCGATCAGGCCGAAACCCTGCCCGGTGGTTTCCGGCTGGGGGCTGGCCGGGTTCGTGACGGTGATAGTGAGGGCGGAATCCTTCAGCCGCAAATCCACCACCGCGTGCGTGTTATCGCCATGCTTATAGGCGTTCGTCAGCGCCTCCTGGACGATCCGGTACGCGATCCGCCCCACCGCGGCCGGCACCCGATCCAGGTCGTCGGGTTTCTGCACCACCACCCGCATGCCCACCTGGCTGAACTTTGCCACCAGCCCATCAATGAGGCTTATCGACGGTTGGGGCGTGGTATCCAACTCCCCGGCGCCGCCGGCCTCCGTGCTGCGCAAATGCTCCAGCAGGTTCCCGATCTCCGTCAACACCGACCGGGCGGCATTCCGCACCGTCGCCAACGACTCCCGGGCCTGCTGCGGGTGCTTCTCCATCATTTGGGACGCCACCCCGGCGTTGAGGCTAATCACCGAAATTTGGTGCGCCACCGTATCATGCAAATCCCGGGCAATCCGCAGCCGCTCCTCCGTGACCCGCCGGGCCGCCTCGGACTCGCGGGTTTGCTCCGCCCGAATCGCCCGGTCGGTGATGGCCTTAATATAGCGGCGGTGCATGCGCACTGAATCACCGGCGGCACCGGCAAACGCCACGCTGAAAATCGGGTGCAGCATGTGGTAGGTAAACACCGCACCCACAAAATGCCAGGTAGCCACTTCCATGGCAATGAGGGCGCCGATCGCCACGGGAATCCCAACATCCATGCCCCGCCGGTAAAACAACCCAGCTATTGCGATAGTGACCGCCAACAACAACCCAGGGTTATGGTCCCGCGCCCACACCGACCCCACAACAAACAACCCCACCATAGCAATGGCGATAAGGATCGGCCGGCGGCGGCGCATCAACAACAATCCCGTCGCCGTCACCGACAACGCAATCGAAAGAACCGTGGGCGGCTGATACGGGTGGGCAGGGTCGGCAGTGAACGTGACGCTAATGACCATAATCGTGACCAGCACGTCCCGTAACCAATCAGGCATGGGTTGGGGTGGGGAATCCGGTCCAGCACGCATGCCGTCATTGTACTACCCGAAACTATTACCGCCCCATCCCGGTGTAACGCCAACCAGCAGCCCGCCAAGCTCTAGGATTGAGCGCGTTCCGGCCGTCGATAAGCTGGGGGCGTTCCACCAAATCAATCGTCGCCTGCGGATCCAAGTGGGAAAACTCCTGCCACTCCGTCAACAACAACACCAGTTCGGCGCCGGTCAAAGCCGCGGTAATATCCGACTCGGTGTGCAAATGCGGGAAACTCCTATGCACCCCAAACAGTGCCTGCGGATCCGTCACCGTCACCTCCGCCCCCTGATCGTGCAACCTATCGGCCACCTCCAGGGCGGGAGAATCCCGAATATCATCACTATTGGGCTTAAACGACGCGCCCAACACCGTCACCTTCTTGCCCTCCGGCTCATCGCCCAACAGCTGCAACGCCCGATCCACTACCCGGTCCCGACTGTGCTGATTAATGGCATCCACATGATGTAAAAACGACACGGTATCATCGACTCCTAGTTCGGTAGCACGGGCAATAACTGCCCGAATATCTTTCGGTAAACAACCCCCACCAAATCCAATTCCTGCGCGCAGAAACAGCGGCCCGATGCGAGCATCCAACCCCAATGCCTCTGCTAGCAATGTCACGTCCCCACCAGTGCATTCGCATAATTCCGCCATGGTATTCATAAAACTAATCTTTGTGGCCAAAAATGAATTAGCTGCCATTTTGACTAGCTCCGCCGTGGCGTAATTCATCGTCAGTCGCGGCACGTCAGCCGCCAACATAGATTCATACACTTGATCGAGAGCATTTTGGGCGCGACACGCCGTAGCCGGATCATCCGGTAGCCCATACACTAACCTATCCGGGTGTAGCGTGTCTGCGACCGCGAATCCCTCCCGCAGAAATTCCGGGCTCCACACCAAAGCCCGCCCACCAAGCTTGTCGACGAGTCCCGCCGCCGTCCCCACCGGCACCGTGGATTTCCCCACCACCACCGCATCCAGGGAAGCAACCGGAAGAATGCTATCAATTGCGGCATGCACAAAACTCACATCCGCCGCCAGGCCATCCGCCACCTGCGGGGTGCCAACCGTCAGGAAATACACCTCCGCCGGCGTAGGCTCTGTGGCAAACGACAGCCGGCCCGACCCGAGTGCCTGCGCCAACAGCTCTGGCAAACCCGGTTCAAAAAACCCAGCCTCACCACGAGAAAGCCGCTGAACCCGGGCCGCATCCGTGTCGACGCCCATCACCTCGTGCCCGAGCGTCGCCAAGCAAGCGGCATGCACCGTGCCTAAATAGCCGCAACCAATAACATTAATCTTCATAACGCCTTACGAAAACGTCGCAACCCACTGAGCCAACCACGACGACGCCTGCGGCCGGAAACTATACACACACGCCACCCGGCGCCGCGCCGCCTCGTAATACGCCGACAGCCGCGCCGGGCTCACATGCAGCGAATCCGCCAACGTATGCACCGAATCCACCATCACATCCCGGGTAGCATCATTAATATTGCCCTGATACCACCGCAGCTCCGCATAGGCCAACACATTGCCCAAATCCGCCGCGGCCTCACCCCGCGCCAGCGTTTCCAAACTCACCAAGCTCAGCCGGGACCCATCAAAAAACAGGTGCTTATCATGCAAATCACCATGCAACAACACCTCCGGGTCGGGAGTACCACTGGTCAAACCGGCAATCGCCTGATCCACCGAAATGCCCGGCACCTTATCGGCCCACCACCGCAACACCTGCGCCTCATCCGCCGCCGTGTGCTTCTTCACCGGCAGCTGAAACGTCGTAAACTGCGGCCACAACTGGGCAAAAATCACCCACGCCGGTGCCGCCTCATCACCAAAGTCATACACCGTAATTCCCGGCAGCCGATTCAAAATCACCATCGAATCCGTGTGCGACAACACCCGGGCCACATTCAAATGCGCCACCGTGCATTTTTGCGCCAATAACGAATGCGCCCGAATGATCGCCCGATTCTGCTCCGGCAACATATAGCCGTACACCCGATCCGCATCCATAATCACCGCATGCTCATGCCACTTATGGCTCACAATCCCATCGTGCGGCGTCAAATCCGGCAGCTTCTCATCCACTCCATAGTCGGCCATCTCCCACACCCCATTCGGATGAATCAGACCGGCCCGCACCCGGGAATCATCGTCGACAAGCTCCACAGTGATACTGCCATCATCATGCGGCCAACTGCGGCGCACCTTGGGCAACTGGTGTAACGTGTCCAACGCGCTCATAATACAAGCTCCTTTACTGCATCAAGCTCAGCAAAAATTTCGGTTTCCCAATCAGCATGGCCTTGCCGCAATGGATCCGCAATACGCAAAAGCTTTGCCTGGGCCCGAGCATGCCGCAACGCCCGCGCATTCGGGAGCTTGCCACCAGCCCGCGTATAACCAGAAATGAACCGTTCACCAGCTTCTGAGTCACTCGTCTCCACATACGACCCCACATCCACCGCAGCCGGCCCACCACAAGCACGCTCAAAATTGGTCAACCACAATTGCGTACCATCAGTCAGCACCCGTGCAGGAGAAGCATCGCCATGACTAAATACCGGTGTACCACCTAATTCTTCAACATGCCCCGCAATCCAATTCAGCCGCGCCGCCAAAATCGGATTCAAATACCGAAACAGCTGAGCCAACGCCGCCAACCGCCGAAACACATTCGTGCACGGACCCTCCGGCGGCGGCAACCGATGCAGCCGCGCAAACACCATCCCCGCTATCGCATCCAACTCCGGGGCATGCTCTGACGACAAATCCCGATCGGCTACAAACTCATGCACCACCAAATGCGGGTCCGCCACCGGCCCTAACTTCCGGGGCGTCGGCACCCCAGTAATCTGATGCTGCGGAAACCGCCGATGCGACACCTCAATCACATGATTACCATGTCGCAACACCACCCGCTTCGATGGCGTATACCGCAACACCCGGGTCGAACCACCCATCCCCACCAAATGCGGCGCCAACTTCTCATCCGCCTTCAACTCCCCCTGCTGCAATAAAATATCCCGCGACAACTGCGTCGTCGACTCCCACAAATGATAATGACGCGCCCAATCCGCCACCCGCTTCGCACTACTATGCTGCGTCGGCCACAACACCCGAGCCCACCGATTATCCGCCAACCCCAACACAATTGACGTATCCGGCGCAACCTCCACCTGCGTAATTGCAGTATCCCGGCCCAACAATTCGGCACGGTCTTGATCGTTCAACAACGTACGAAGCACAGTCGAGGTATCCATGATGCGGTTATTCCTACTTCTTTATAATTCCTGATGATTCTGGCTGGTTATAGGGTTATGGGTTGCAAAAGGTGGCGATGAAAAGGTTCGGCTAGCTCATGACGCCGTACCCCGCATATGCCGCCCTCTATGCCCCCTATGCCCTATATGCCGGCGCCACCCCGACATACCCTGCGACTGGCTCACCAAAGCTTGAGCCAGGGCGCTGGCATTAGAGCCCGGAACCAGCACCCCGGCGTCCCCCACCGCGTGCGGAATCTGCCCAATACTTGAAGCCACAATCGGCAGACCCGCGGCTAAATACTCATAAACCTGCAATGGGGAAAAATAATGATGCGCGGACACTGTTTCCGGGTACGGCGCAACCCCAATCGCCGAACCTCGCAACTGTCCTGGAATCTCCGAAGGGCTCACCGCACCCCGAAAATCCGCATCTACACGCAATTTCTGCGCTAAGTTCATCAATGGCACCCGCTGCGGGCCATCCCCCACAATCCGCAACTGCCACTGCTCCTGGGCCACCGCGGCCGCCCAAATCGCATACTCCACCCCGTCCCGGTGTGCCCGCTGCAGATCCAATAGCGGCGAATTCACCTCCAACACGCCGGGCTGATTTACCTCCGCAATCACCGTGTTGAATAGCGAATACCGTTCGTAAACCAGGTCGGACCCCCGCCGGGTAGTAAAAATGGTAACCTCATGCCCCTGAGCTGCAAATTCGCGCACAATTTCCTGGATGTGGACGCTGACACCATGCGGACCAAAGACCGACACCCCGGGGTCGACACTAACGTAAGCGATACGCATCGGTCATAAACCCCCGCCGTTCATAGGAAAAACCATTTTATTAATGTGGCGTGCCGGCGGAACTAGGCTAGGGCCCGCGAGGGAGTCCGTAAAACCGGTAGCACTCATAATGATCGTTATTCCTCAAAAACTATTGTGTAACAGGTCGGTAAATATTTTTCACCGAGATTAATACGAAGATTAATCGGTGAGGTTATCCACTTTCCACGCTAGTAACTAGGGGAAATAAAGTACAGAATCATGAAAGAATTAAAATATACCGAAATGATCTCTATGAATGTTTATTTGTTCGTTATCCTTGGTCACGGCGAATTAGCAAATCTGCAACACGCTTGGAGTATGAGGGTTTATTAATGTAGCAAAAGGGCTTTTCATATGAAAATAGCCACGGAATGGGCCGTGGCAGTGGTGTGGATAGGTCAGACTATTTATCTGTATCAACAATCGCAGCGGCGGTGGGTGGCAGGTGCAGCCCGGCCTCGGTGAGCTCAGCCCCGCCGATCCCTGCGACCATGGTGCCATTGGCGTCCGGGTAGTCGAGCGGCTGCGCGCTGGGGTTGATGACAATGGTGAGGTGGGAGCGTCGATAAGCGAGCAGGCGGGGGTGTGGCGTGGGCAGGAACTCCAGCGGCGCGCTGGCTTGCAACGCGGGCGTGGTGCGGCGAATCGCAATAAGCTGCCTGGTCAGCGCCAATAACTGCGGCTGCCTATCGACGCTCGGACCGCCGGAAACCGGCAAATACAGGGACTCTGGCGCGGCGGTGGAAAACCCACAGTTGGGCTGGGTGCTATCCCACTGCATGGGCGTGCGCGACCCCGTGCGGACATACCCGCCTTCCTTCGTGGGAATCTTGACGTATTCCATGCCGATTTCGTCACCGTAATAAATGGTGGGCACGCCGGGCATGGTGAGCAGGAAGAAGAAAAACGCCATCCGTTCGGCCTCGGTGAGGCGCGGGGCCAGGCGTGGGGTGTCGTGATTTCCACTGATAATGTTAAACAATCCATGCCGATACAATGGTTCATATTGCACAATGAAATCGGTGGCCGGGGTCTCGGAATGCTGGGCGAAAAAGCTTCGATCATGCGTGCGATCCAACGGATCCGGGGACTCCCTGGTGAGCAGGTGATACCCGTTGTCACCCCAATCCAAATAGAAGTCCATATCAAACCCCGCCTCGTGCGCCAGTTCGGGCTTGCCCCATTCCGACACCAGGATCGCATTCGGATACATTGCGCGCACCCGGCCGATCATATCCTGCCACACGGCAATGGTCGCCTGCTTGTCCTCCGTGTCGAACTTTACGAGCGAATCCGCCATATCCACCCGGAACCCGTCGCATCCCAGTTCGAGCCAATGCTTCATGACCTCCACCATGGCCTGCCTAGTGGCCATGGGTCCCGGTGCGTCCGGTGACTGCTGCCATGGTCGATTCCGCTGGTGGAAGCCATAATTCAGGGCCGGCTGCGACTTGAAGAAGTTCAAAATGTAGGTGCCATTCCGATCGTACTCACCTCCGATGAATGGCAAACCCGCCCCATTATCGAAGGCGTGTTCGGTCCAAATGTAGCGGTCGGAGAATTCGTTCGGTTCCGGCTGTGCGCTCTGCTGAAACCAGGCGTGCTCCTCACTGGTGTGGCCCGGCACCAGGTCGAGTAGCACTTTTATGCCGTGGCGGTGCGCCTGCTCCACGAGGGTCACGAGGTCTTCCGTGGTGCCGTACCGCGGCGCAATCTGGTAGTAGTCGCGCACGTCGTAGCCGGCATCTTTGAAGGGGGAATCAAAAATCGGATTGAGCCAGATTATGGTGATTCCCAGGTCAGCGAGGTAATCCAGCTTGCTGGTGATGCCGGCCAGGTCCCCAATGCCGTCCCCATTGGAATCGGCAAAGCTCTGGGGATAAATCTGGTAGAGGATCTCGGACTCTAGGTCCAGGCCGGGGTTTGATGGTGGGGGAGTGTTGCTCATGATCCCAGGGTAATGCACCCGGTCCCTGCCCAAGCGCCACCCAAGGCTGCCCAGGGCCACCCAGGGCCGCCCCAGGGTTGCCGGGGCTGCACTTCTTCTAAGCTGGGGACCTGGTGGAGTGGCCATGTGGCTCCAGCGTAAACACGCCGCCCGTAGCCGGGTCCCCAGCTTATCGGTTCTGCTGTCTGTTCCCCGTTCTCCGTGCTCCGGCTGGGCGTGCTTGGCGCCGCATAGTTGCTAAGCCGGGGATCTTCCTGGATGTGCCTGTTTTCCCTGGCCGTTTGCCTGGTGGGGGTTGAGGTCCCTAGCTTATCGGGTTTGCTGCAGCTAGCTTTACGACGTCTCCCAGGGGCCAGAATCCCTGTTCAGGGACATTTAGCGAGGTTCCCTGCCAGGCTGCACTTCTTCTAAGCTGGGGACCTTGCCGAGGTGTGGTGTTTTCCCTAGTGGAATGCCGCCTGAGCGGGAGGGGAAGCCGGGTCCCCAGCTTATTGGATTTGCTACCGAGGGCCAACCGGGAGCTTACCGGGGCCTGTCGGGGATTTGGGTGGGGAGGTCTTGGTGGAGACGGCCTAATCACGGAAAATCACATCTGCTATCAGCCGAAAATGGGCGGTAGCAGATGCGATTTGGCTATGTGGGCATGGGGTGGCTCAGGGGAAGGCCGCCCAATCCTCCCGTTATTGTTGGTGAGACCAGTAGGGGATGGTGGTCGTCAGGTCGTAGACGGTGTGTCTGGTTGGTGGGGTAGCCGGTTGGAGTTGGAGGACCCGGGCAATGGTGGGGATGAGGTATGTGGCTATTTCGGCCGGGGTGAAGCGGAGAATGTGGTAGCCGTGGCGGGAAATGTGGACGTCACGATGGATTTGGTTCTGGAAAATATTGAGCCGGTGCTGGGGAGCGCCAATGTATTTGCTGTGTCCGTCGATTTCGATAACCAGCCAATTGTCGAGGAGGAGATCCACACGCTTCAACGACCACCTACCAACGATGGTGCGGTGGGGGACCGGGATGACGGCCTGTGGGGTAACTAGTGTCGTGGGCAGTTGGGTGATGATGGCGTAGCGGGCCCGGGTTTCCTGCACGGATTCGATGCCATAGCAGGCAAGGTCGAGAATGCGCTGGAGTTTGACCGTGTTCCATTGCCCATGGTGTGTGGTGAGGTAGTCCTGAAATTCCTGCTTGGTGTGGCCCCGGTTGAGGGCGGATTCGAGGTAGGCCAATGCTTCCAATTCACCATGTCGGGCATAGATGTCGGTGAAGGTGCGGGGGATGGTGGTGACCCGGTGGCCTGCGATATTGGTGATGTCTTCCGGCGGGAGGTAGGCGTCACGGTAGTAAAAAATAAGGGGCCATTGGGTTCGGGAAGGGGGTCTATGGTGGTGGGGCAGAGTCAGTTCAACGTGGGTGTCGTGATCTTGGTTGAGGGTGGGGATGCCCTGGATGAGGGCCGCCGCCAGGCCGCTGATGACGGCGGTTCGGCAGGAAATGGTGGCCGCTTGAATGTGAATGACAAGCTGCTGTTCGGGGGTCGCATTGGTGTAGTCGAGGCGGGGGACGCGCCATTGCTTAGTGAGGAGGAGTAAATCAGTGGCCTGAGCTGGAGCCGCCGAAACGGCTGTGACACCGGTGGGGGTGATGGGGGTGGTGGTGCGGGGGATGAGCGTGAGCATAGATGGGGCTGGTGTTGTTGCAGTTGGGAGGGGACTTGGGCCCAGCTTTAGTCGTCGTAAAGCGGGGGCGCAATGTGTTGTAAGTAACAGGGGTGGGGAGAGAATGTGATTCTTGTCCTGTTTTTTGGACATTAGTCTTAAATAATACGATTGATGGGGGTAAGATGTGATCTATTCTGACTGTCTCATCATTGGTAATGAGCATCACTAAATGCTATGTGAAAATTTCAGTGCGTACTGAAGGAAAGTGATGATTTATGAAGCGTACGGTTATAGCGGCAGTAGGCACTGCGCTGCTAGCCTCCCTTAGCCTTAGTGCCTGTTCCACTAACTCCGGTAATAATATTGAGCTGACTGTATGGACCAGTCAGGAAGACCAAAAAAATCAAGACGCCTGGCTGCAAACCATGCAAGCCTGGTTCGAGGAAGACCATCCCGAACTGAATATCACCTGGCACAACTCCGTGGTTCCGCCGGATTCCGCTGTCGATACGGTGGGGCAAGACCCCGCTGCCGCCGCCGACGTTTACCAATTCGCCAATGACCAGTTGGGAACCCTGATGTCCGCGGGTGCCGTCGGGCAACTATCCGACAATGGTGAGGCGATGTTGAAGGGATACGCTGAAGAAAGCCTCCTCAACTCGGTCAAGGGGCCCGACGATCAGTATTATGGCCTGCCTTACGAGCCCAACACCTGGTTCGTCTACTACGACAAATCCAAACTTAGCAGCGAGGAAGTCAACTCCTTCGACCTCATGCTGGAGAAAGCCAAAGTCTCCTTCCCGCTGTCGAACTCCTGGTACATGCCCGCTTTCTATGCGGCGACCGGCACCACCTTCTTTGGCGAAGACGGTCTCGATGAGAATGCCGGCATCCAAGCCGGTGACAAAGCCGTTGATGTGACAAAATACCTGGTCAAACTGGTTAATAACCCCAATTTCATCAACGATAATGATGGCGCTGGTTTAGGCTCGCTCGGCAAAGGCGTGGATGTGGTGTTCTCTGGTGCTTGGGATTCCGAAAACGCCAAAAAAGCCCTGGGCGATAACCTTGGGGTGGCCATGGTCCCTATGTTCAACATTGATGGGCAAGACACCCAAATGAAGGCGTTTGCCGGATCCAAGGCAATTGCCTATAACCCGCACACGAAATATCCCCGGGAAGCCGCCATGTTCGCAGAATTCCTCGCCTCTGCGGAATCGCAAAAGGTGCACTACGAGAAGAACGGGGTGATTCCGGCGGATAAGAACTTGGCCTCAGATGAAAAAATCAGTGCAGATCCGGTCGCTATTGCCCTCATTAAAACGGTGACGAATGGATCCATTTTGCAGCCTACGATCAAGAAGATGACCGATTTTTGGGACCCCGCCGAAAACTTTGGTCGAGCTCTGCTCAACCGGGAGGTCACCGAGGAGAACGCTGCAGAAAAGACTGATGCATGGTTCAAGGCTTATAAATAACCGAAAGACGATTTGAGGACTATAGGACTATAAGTCATGCTTTCCACGTTGAAAACCGTTCAAACGAACGGCGATATTTACACCAAACTCTCCCTGTTAGTGTTTGGTCTTGGCAATATGAAACGCGGCCAGATGGCCAAGGGATTAATATTCCTCGCCATCGAAATTGCCGCCCTGATCTGGTTCTTCACCATTGGCCTGCAAAAAATCCTGGAATTGCCAGGACTCGGCAGCAATGGTGCGCAAACGAAAGAAAAAATCGACGGATACTGGCATTACGACCAAACCACGCCCTCGGTGGTGGTATTGCTCTATGGCGTGGTGGCTATTTGCTGCCTCGTCGCCCTGATTTGGTTCGCTACCGTCTCCTGCCGCAGCGCCTACAAGGCCCAAGAATCGCAGATGCGCACCGGCACTGTTCGGAACTTCCAGGAGGATGTACGGCAGCTGACCAACGATGATGCGCACATCACCTTTATGACGCTGCCCACCCTGGGAATTTTGCTGTTCACCATTTTGCCGCTGATCTTCATGATCTCCATGGCATTCACCAGCTACGATTCCCGCCATACTCTGTATTTCGAATGGGTGGGTTTTGAAAACTTCGGTAAGGTGCTTTCCAACAGCGGCGGTATTGTGAACCTCAACCTCTTTGTCGGGGTGCTGGTTTGGACCCTGGTGTGGGCGTTCTTCGCCACCTTCCTGAACTACTTCCTGGGCATGTTCGTGGCCATGATGATTAACCGCCGCACCACCGTGGGGAAAAACGTGTGGCGCGCAATTTTCTCCCTGTCCGTGGCCGTGCCGCAGTTCGCATCCCTGCTGGTCATGCGCTCCATGTTGCAACCGCAAGGTGCTATCAACCGGTTGCTCATGAACTCCGGGCTTATCAACGACCCCCTGCCGTTCTTCACCGATACCACCTGGGCTCGGGTGACGGTCATTGTGATCAACCTATGGATCGGCATCCCGTTCACCATCATGCAGATCACTGGCATTCTGCAAAACATCCCGGGTGAACTCTACGAGGCCGCCCGCTTGGATGGGGCATCCTGGTGGCAAACCTACCGGTTTATCACCATGCCCTACCTGCTGTTTGTGACCACCCCGTACCTGATTACGACGTTCACCGCCAACGTCAATAACTTCAATGTGATCTACATGCTCTCTGGCGGTAACCCAACCCCCGTCGGGGCGTCAGCAGGTAAGACCGACCTATTGATTACCTGGCTCTATAAACTCACGGTGGACCGAGGCGACTATAACGTGGGTGCCGTTATCGGTATTTTGACATTCATTGTGCTCAGCGCGGTTGCCCTCATCACCTATCGCCGTTCCGGCTCGTATCGCAATGAGGAGGGATTCCAGTGACCGACAAAACCACGGGTGCCGCCGTTGTCACCGATGCCAATCAACCAAAACTTCACAACCAAGTCGCATCCCGCCGGATTACCGACATCGCAGTCCACGCGCTGCTCGGGATCCTGGCCATTATCTGGGTCATGCCCATCGTCTGGGTGGTGTTGGAAAGCTTCAACAAGGACACCGCTCCTTACCAGCAGACTTTCTTCCCCACCGAATACACCTTGAATAATTACGTGCAGTTGTTCACGGAAACCGAGGTGCTGAACTTCCCGCGCATGTTCATGAACACGTTCATTATTGCGGTTTTCACCTGCGTGATTTCCGTGAGCTTCGTGCTGCTGGTGTCGTTCTGCCTCTCCCGGCTCCGGTTCCCCTTCCGGCGCATCTACATGAACACGGCCCTGGTGTTGGGCATGTTCCCCGGCATTATGGCCGTGGTCGCTATTTACTTCATTCTCAAGGCCCTGCGGCTTACGGGCGGCAGCACCACCAACATTGCCCTGATCATTGTGTATTCGGCCGGCGCAGGCATGACCTTCTACATGATGAAGGGCTACATGGACACCATTCCGGCCAGCCTGGATGAGGCAGCCTACCTGGACGGTTGCTCCAAGTGGCAGGTGTTCTACCTGATTATTTTGCCGATCGTCAAGCCCATGATCGTGTACCAGGCAATCACCGGCTTCCTGATCCCGTGGCTGGACTTCGTGCTGGCCCGCGCAATCGCCCGCACGCAGGATAACTACACGGTTTCCCTGGGCCTATGGCGCATGCTGGAGCGCGAATATATTCAGGACTGGTTTGCCCGGTTTGCGGCTGGCGCCGTTTGCGTGTCGATCCCCATTGTGATCTTGTTCATTCTCATGCAGCGGTTCTACCAGGAGTCCATGGCCGGCTCCGTGAAGGGCTAACATGGAAACGGTCATTCTATTCTGAAATAAAGTTTGATTCGGGGGCAATGAATTTTGCCCCCGATAGTGGGCTGTTGAGTCGCTACTTTGGGGGGTGGTGGCGAATGGGAAAGTTGCAGTGTCGTGCAAAATTCTCCGGTAGCCGACGAGCTGCTTATTGGTGAAATAAGCAGCTTTTTTGCTTTACGACGCCTTACCCTCCCCCCGCCAGCTGGTAGCATATTTTCTAAGCTGGAGACCCTCCGGGGTGGGGATTTTTTCTTGGGGAAACTCCTGTGACGGACCCGTCGCATGACGGGTCCCTAGCTTATCGGATTTGCTACGTAGGGGGTTTGTGGGGTTTCAGGGCGTTGAAGGTATGGATCCGGCCCTGGGAGCCGTCGCAAAGCGGGGGTAGCAAACCGGATAAGCTGGGGACCCGGTTGATGGCGACCCTCGCCCCAGGGGGTTTCGGGCGGCCCAGCGAAGGTCCCCAGCTTAGAACAGATGCAGCTTTGTGTGGCGACAAGAGAACCTCGGAAAACTCGCCTAAGGTAAGAAGACGTGAAACAACAACGACGTGCCGGCATCAGCACCACCCGCTATATGCTCCTGGTGGGCGTATTCATAAGTCTGTCTATCATTGCCCTAGGGATTGATAAGCTAATACCGGCCGGCGCGGTGGCAACGGCCGACGTTGATACCTTCGGGCCCCTGGTCGGAGCGGAACTGCTGCTGGCATTGCTGGGCCTCATCGCCTGTCCCATTGCCGCATGGCTCTACCTGGAGGAATGCCAAACCAACAACCAGTGGCGGCTACTTTGGGGCACATGCGCCCTGGCGCTCATCACCGAACCGTTCTACGACCGGGTGGTGACCGGGGAATGGTTCGGATTCGCCACGATCCGACCATCGAACCTGGCCTGGGCTCTGGTGGTGTGTTTTCTGGTGGAAAAGTTTATCACGCACCGGCCGTGGCCGATCCAGGTCGCGGTGGTGCTCGCGGGCCTGGCGTGGCTGGTGATATTTCAGGTAGGACAATGGCTACCATTTATTCCGGCTGGCCTCGTCATTTACGCCTTTTTCATCATGTTTCACTATTTACGGGACCGAGAGAACACCATGATGCTCACGGCCGGAATGCTGGGCGCAGTGTGTTTCATTACCCCGGCACTGGGGGTGGCATTATTGCACTACCGGGCGGGGGAGAACAACCTTGGGGACACCCCTGGGCACGGCCGGGGGCAAGCGCGGCGGCCGAGTTTCTGGTGGTTGCTGTGGTATCCGGTGGCGTTCGCCTGCTTGACGTTAGTGGTCAGTATCAGATAGTATTACCCGATAGTCCCACATGTTTGTGGTGGGAGTCTTTAAGTTTTGCCTGGTAGTACCCCCATTATGGTGAGGTGGTATTGCTTGGAAGTAAGGCCTTGGTCGATTGGCTAATGCTTTCAAAATTTACCAAGACACACGGCAGCGGCCCCGGTGAAGAGCCCCTATTTTTGCTTGTTTATTAGCGATAATGGGGCAGGGACCTATGTCTTAGCGGTGTCTGATAGGCAAAAAATAAAAGCACAATACCGAAAATAGAAAGACGGTTCATGCCAACTATTCAACAGCTGGTCCGCAAGGGCCGCCATGACAAGACTGCAAAGGTGAAGACCGCAGCACTCAAGGGGTCTCCGCAGCGTCGTGGCGTGTGCACTCGTGTGTACACCACCACTCCGAAGAAGCCTAACTCTGCTCTGCGTAAGGTTGCCCGTGTGCGCCTCACCTCTGGCATCGAGGTGTCCGCATACATTCCAGGCGAGGGCCACAACCTTCAGGAGCACTCCATGGTGCTGGTTCGTGGTGGTCGTGTGAAGGACCTCCCGGGTGTGCGCTACAAGATCATTCGTGGCGCACTCGACACTCAGGGTGTTCGTGATCGCAAGCAGGGTCGTTCCCGCTACGGTGCAAAGAAGGAGAAGTAATCTAAAATGCGTAAGAATGCGGCTCCGAAGCGTCCCGTAGTCAAGGATCCTGTATACGGTTCCGAAGTTGTGACGCAGCTGGTGAATAAGGTGCTCTTGGACGGCAAGAAGTCCGTTGCTGAGCGTATTGTTTATGGTGCTTTGGAAAAGTGCAAGGAAAAGACTGGCACCGATCCGGTTCTGACCTTGGAAAAGGCTTTGGGCAATATCAAGCCTGAGTTCGAAGTTCGGTCGCGTCGCGTGGGCGGTGCTACCTACCAGGTGCCGGTTGAGGTGCGGGCTGCCCGCGCCAATACCCTGGCCCTGCGCTGGTTGGTGACGTTCACCAGACAGCGCCGCGAGAAGACCATGATCGAGCGTTTGGCTAATGAGATCTTGGATGCAGCTAATGGTTTGGGCGCTTCCGTGAAGCGTCGTGAGGACACTCATAAGATGGCTGAAGCAAACCGTGCGTTTGCTCACTACCGCTGGTAATTCGTCGTAAAGCTTTGAGCTTTTCGACGCACGAAATCATCTATCAGATAGGAATATCGTGGCACCTCAAGAAGTGCTTAAGGACCTCACCAAGGTCCGCAATATTGGCATCATGGCACACATCGATGCTGGTAAAACCACCACAACCGAGCGTATCCTCTTCTACACCGGTATCAACCGTAAGGTGGGCGAAACCCACGACGGTGCCTCCACCACCGACTGGATGGAGCAGGAAAAAGAGCGTGGTATCACCATTACCTCGGCTGCCGTGACCTGTTTCTGGAAGAACAACCAGATCAATATCATCGACACCCCTGGTCACGTGGACTTCACCGTTGAGGTGGAGCGGTCGCTGCGGGTGCTCGACGGTGCTGTTGCCGTGTTCGACGGTAAAGAAGGCGTGGAACCGCAGTCGGAGCAGGTGTGGCGTCAGGCCGCCAAATACGATGTGCCGCGCATCTGCTTTGTTAATAAGATGGACAAGCTGGGTGCAGACTTCTACTTCACCGTGCAAACCATCATTGACCGCCTGGGTGCTAAGCCCCTCGTGTTGCAGCTGCCCATCGGCGCCGAAGACACCTTCGACGGCGTCGTGGACCTCATCAACATGAACGCCATCACCTGGCGCGGCAAAGTTGACGTTGGCGCCGAACCGGTCATCGAGGAAATCCCCGCTGACCTGGTGGAGCGTGCCGAGGAGTACCGGGAGAAGCTGCTGGAGGCAGTGGCAGAATCCGATGAAGAGCTCATGGAAAAGTATTTCGGTGGCGAGGAACTCACCATCGACGAAATCAAGGGCGCCATTCGGAAGATGACCATCAACTCCGAAATCTACCCCGTGTTGTGCGGTACCGCATACCACAACAAGGGTGTGCAGCCGCTGCTCGACGCCGTGATTGACTACCTGCCCAACCCGTTGGACATCGGCGAGGTTGCTGGCCATGCCGTGAACGACGAATCTCAGGTTGTGGTGCGGAAGCCTTCCGTGGACGACCCGTTCGCAGCACTCGCCTTCAAGATTGCCGTGCACCCGTTCTTCGGTAAGCTCACCTTCGTGCGTGTCTACTCCGGTCTGGTTGAGCCTGGTGCTCAGGTCACCAACTCCACCAAGGCCAAGAAGGAACGCATCGGCAAGATGTTCCAGATGCACGCCAACAAGGAAAACCCGGTGACCGAGGCCCGCGCTGGCAACATCTACGCCTTCATCGGTTTGAAGGACACCACCACCGGTGACACCCTGTGTGACACCAACAACCAGATCATCCTGGAGTCCATGGACTTCCCGGACCCGGTTATTAAGGTGTCCATCGAGCCGAAGACCAAGGCCGACCAGGAAAAACTGAGTATCGCTATTCAGAAGCTGGCCGAAGAGGACCCGACCTTCACTGTCGAACTGGACTCCGAGTCCGGCCAGACCGTGATCGGCGGCATGGGCGAGCTGCACCTCGACGTGCTGGTTGACCGCATGCGGCGGGAATTCAAGGTGGAAGCCAACGTGGGTGCTCCCCAGGTGGCCTACCGCGAAACCATCCGCAAGCCGGTGGAGAAGATCGAGTACACGCACAAGAAGCAGACCGGTGGTTCTGGCCAATTCGCCAAGGTCATTATTGCCCTGGAACCATACGCCCCCGATGCATCCGAGCTGGAAGAAGGCGAGTCCGCCATCTACAAGTTCGAAAACGCTGTTACCGGTGGCCGCGTGCCGAAGGAATACATCCCCTCGGTGGATGCCGGCATCCAGGACGCCATGCAGTACGGCTACCTCGCCGGCTTCCCGCTGGTGAACATCAAGGCCACCCTGCTTGACGGTGCGTACCACGAAGTGGACTCCTCGGAAATGGCCTTCAAGCTGGCCGGCTCCCAGGCCCTGAAGGAAGGCGTTGCCAAGGCCAAGCCGGTGCTGCTGGAACCGCTCATGGCGGTTGAGGTCATCACGCCGGAAGAGTACATGGGTGACGTGATCGGCGACATTAACTCTCGTCGTGGTCAGGTCAATGCCATGGACGATCGGGCTGGTGCAAAGGTCGTGCGGGCCCGGGTGCCGCTGTCCGAAATGTTCGGCTATGTGGGTGACCTGCGGTCCCGGACCCAGGGTCGCGCTAACTACACTATGATCTTCGACTCCTACGCTGAGGTGCCGACCAACGTGGCAGCCGAGATCATCGCCGAGCGCAACGGCTCCTAAGGCTTTTCCATAAGCCTGCGCCGCCCACTGTCTTGTCGTGCCAAGCAAGATGGTGGGCGGGATAAGCCGAATGATTTTCGGTAATGGCCTTGTTGACCGTCACGCATTATCCGGTGCGGGTGCCTGAGGGAAGTACCCCGCGGGTTCCGATCAGGATTCCCTACGGGAACCCCACCGGCGCTCCACCGGCGCCCCGCAAGGATTGTGACGGCCGCCACGGCCATTACCAAATGAATGATTCTTAAGAACTTGATGCGAGTTGGTTTGAGTTAGTTTGAAAAACTCGCGGATAACGCATAAGATCGTGTAATTGGCACATTTGTAATCGCTGTTCTGATGAGTTGCCGAATGAATAATTCAAACGGTGAATCAGAAGGTTCAGCATATCAACCCGTGGCTGCGAGGTTCGTAGCCACCATGAAGTCCAGGAGGACATACAGTGGCAAAGGCTAAGTTTGAGCGTACTAAGCCTCACGTAAACATTGGCACCATCGGTCACGTTGACCACGGTAAGACCACCACGACCGCAGCTATCACCAAGGTTTTGGCTGACGCATACCCCGACTTGAACCAGGCTTTCGCCTTCGACTCCATCGACAAGGCTCCTGAAGAAAAAGAGCGTGGTATCACCATTAACATCGCTCACGTGGAGTACCAGACCGAAAAGCGCCACTACGCACACGTGGACGCCCCTGGCCACGCTGACTACATCAAGAACATGATCACCGGTGCCGCTCAGATGGACGGCGCTATCCTGGTCGTGGCCGCTACCGACGGCCCGATGCCGCAGACCAAGGAGCACGTGCTTCTGGCTCGCCAGGTGGGCGTTCCTTACATCCTCGTGGCACTGAACAAGTGTGACTCCCCCGACGTTGATGATGAAATCATCGAGCTCGTGGAAATGGAGCTTCGTGAGCTCCTCGCCGATCAGGAATACGACGAGGATGCCCCGATCATCCAGATCTCTGCCCTGAAGGCCCTGGAAGGCGACCCCAAGTGGACCCAGTCCATCCTGGACCTCATGCAGGCCTGCGATGACTTCATCCCGGATCCGGTTCGTGAGACCGACAAGCCCTTCCTCATGCCTATCGAGGACATCTTCACCATCACCGGCCGTGGCACCGTGGTGACCGGTCGTGTTGAGCGCGGTTCCCTGAAGGTGAACGAAGAAGTCGAAATCATCGGCATCAAGGACAAGGCTCTGTCCACCACCGTTACCGGCATCGAAATGTTCCGCAAGCTGCTGGACTACACCGAAGCTGGCGACAACTGCGGTCTGTTGCTCCGTGGCGTTAAGCGTGAAGAAGTTGAGCGTGGTCAGGTTGTGGCTAAGCCCGGCGCTTATACCCCTCACACCGAGTTCGAGGCTTCCGTCTACGTTCTGTCCAAGGACGAAGGTGGCCGCCACACCCCGTTCTTCGATAACTACCGTCCGCAGTTCTACTTCCGCACCACCGACGTTACCGGTGTTGTGAAGCTCCCTGAGGGCACCGAGATGGTCATGCCCGGCGACAACGTTGACATGTCCGTCACCCTGATCCAGCCGGTCGCCATGGACGAGGGTCTGCGCTTCGCTATCCGCGAAGGCTCCCGCACCGTCGGCGCTGGCCGCGTCACCAAGATCATCAAGTAATTGCTGATCTAAGTTATAGATAAGAATCCGGTTCCCATTCTGGGGGCCGGATTTTTTCTGCTTTACGACGCACACCCCAGCGGTAGCAACGTCGATAAGCTGGGGACCTGTTTTTCGGTGGGAGAAACGCCTAGAGGCTGCTCTACCACAAACCAGGTCCCCAGCTTAGAAGAAACGCTACTCGGCGGTGGGGGCGGGTAGTTGTTCCGCAAAATCATCCAGTAATTCTATTGACGGGATGAAGAACAGGGTGCCGGTGGTCGGGTAGGAAAAGTCCAGGATCCGGTCATAATTCCCGGTGGGTTTGCCAACAAACATGTTGGTCAGCATTTCCTCGGTCACCGACACGTCGCCAGAATAGCCGGCGAAATAGGTGCCGAACTCCTGTTCTTTGAATGAGCCGAACGGCATGTTGAGTCGGTAAATGTCGCCGTCAACATCATTGATGGCCACGTGGGAATTATTTGGCTTGGTGGCGTCGTCTAGTTCCACGTTGTCCAGTTTGGTTCGGCCAATGACTTTCTCCTGCTCTTCGGTGTTGAGCTCCTTCCATGCATTCATATCGTGCAGGTATTTTTGCACAATCAGGTATGAACCATTGATGTATGGCGAGTTAGACGGGGCGGAGATGCGAACCGCGTTTTCGGCGTCACTGTTTTCTGGGTTTTCGGTGCCGTCAACAAACCCGAGTAAATCCCGGTTGTCGAAGAATTTAAACCCGTGGGTTTCGTCAACCACGGTTGCTACATTGGCGAGCCGATCCATAACAATACGGGCTAGCTCCCAGCACATATCCACACTTGCTGCCCGCAGGTGCAGAATGAGGTCTCCGGGTGTGGATGGTGCCGAATGCTTGGCGCCGCGGATCTCCCGGAATTCGTGTAGCTGCTCGGGGATGGGTGCGGAGGTGATGAGCGGCCACAGTCGGGCGCCTATCCCAATCACGCCGTAAAGATCGGTGTCGGGGTAGCGGAACGAGACGGTGCGGTTGAGCCCCGGGAAGTCCGCGAACAGGTCCCGAACCGTGTCGATCGCCTCTGGTGCGGTTTCGTCGACGGTGAAGATCAAAAATAATGCCGCCGTGGATGGCGGGGCAATGATGGTTTGGGCTGGCATGCCGCAATGATCCTTTCCAATAGTTCAGCAAAACGGTGAGTCTATTTTCACCTTACCCGAGGCATTGTACGCGTGAATGAGTGCTTCCCATCGGTTGTGCAGCCTCCCGCTTTGCGACGCCCCAAGGCGCAGAACGTCCTCTAATCCCGGGGAGTACATTGTCTAAGCTGGGGACCCTCGTGCCTACGTTTGTTTTTCCTGGTGCATCTTGGCTTCGCGGTAAGGTCCCCAGCTTAGCAACTGTGCAGTAGCCTTGTTGGCTTTGCGCCTCAATGTCAGGATCACCCTGCTAACGGTTCAGTGACTACAGCAAACCTTCTAAGCTGGGGACCTGTTTTATGGTAGGAGAAATACCTGGAGGAAAACCGCGTTGGTTTAAGGTCCCCAGCTTAGAACGAGTGCTGCTCGCGTGATTGGTGATTGATACTTTCTGGTGCAGGCCACCACACTCAAGCCCGGACCTGAGCATGGCAGTCCACCAGCCCACCAGCCGCAGCCCAGGGATTTTTCACAATTCGCATGTTCGCCGATTCATGGTGCGGTACAGTGTCTGTCATGGCTTCTCTCACCGATGCACTAGATGAACTACGTAGTCTTCCAAGCAAGGCGAAACAGGGCTTGGCTTTTGAGAAGCTCATGGTCAATTATTTCAAGACTGACCCGGTGTTGCGTTCCGAATACGATGAGGTGTACCGGTGGGTGGATTGGCCGTTGAATGGGGGAACATCAGATCAGGGAATTGATTTGGTGGCGCGGCGTAGAGAAGATGGTCGCTGGGCCGCGGTGCAATGTAAGTTTTATGCCGAGTCCACCACATTGCAGAAGCAGCATTTGGATTCGTTTTTTGAGGCTTCCGGCCGGACCTTCGTAAATTCTGATGGAAACCGCGGGGGGGGGGGCTCAGTTTGCCCATCGTTTGATTATTTCGACTACTGATAAGTGGTCGTCTAACGCGGAAAGCATGCTGGAAAACCAGCTGATTCCTACCAGCCGCATTGGGCTTTCGACTATTGCTGAATCTCCTATTGATTGGGATATTGTCTATCCGGGCTCAGAGATTTCGTTCAACCTTACATTGCGAGAAACCTATGAGCCTCGCCCGCATCAGGTGACGGCTATTGATAAGACGCTCGCGGGTTTTCAAATTCATGATCGGGGCAAGCTTATTATGGCTTGTGGTACCGGCAAGACTTTCACCGCGTTGCGGCTTGCGGAGCAGTTTGCGGAGAAAAAAGGTGGGAAGGCCCGGATTCTGTTTCTGGTTCCGTCTATTTCTCTGTTGTCGCAAACTTTGAAGGAGTGGACAGCTCAGGCTCGCCTGGATATGCGCAGTTATGCTGTGTGTTCCGATAATAAGGTGGCGAAGAAGGCCGAGGATATTGCCACCTATGACTTGGAGGTCCCGGTTTCTACCAATGGCGAGGATATCTACAAGCGCCTCAGTCATAGTAAACGCGCTAAGGGGCTCACGGTTATTTTTTCTACCTATCAGTCGCTCGCTGCGATTCATGATGCCCAGCAACATGGCCTCGAACCTTTTGACCTGATTATCTGCGATGAGGCGCACCGTACCACGGGTGCGACGTTGTTAGGTGATGAGCCATCGGTCTTCTCCCGCATCCATGATGCGAATTATATTGCGGGCGCGAAGCGGTTGTATATGACCGCCACCCCGCGGCTTTTCGATGACAGTGTGAAGGGGAAAGCCGTAGAGCACTCCGCGGAATTGTATTCCATGGATGATGAGGCCATCTATGGGCCGGAGTTTCACCGTTTGGGTTTCGGCGACGCCGTGGAGATGGGTTTGCTCACGGACTATAAGGTTTTGGTGATGACGGTCGACGAGTCTGTTGCCGCCGATGCTATGGCCAGATTTACCGGTGGTAGTGGCCAGGAGCTGACGTTGAGTTTGGCCTCGGCAATGATTGGCGCCTGGAATGGCGTCGCTAAGCGTTCCGGTAAAGAGCAAGGTACCAGCTCTGGTTTTGCTGTCGACGCCGAACCGATGCGTCGCACAGTTGCGTTTGCCAAGGACATTAAGACCTCCAAGGAGATCACCGAAACGTATCCAGTGCTGATTCGTAATTATCAGTCGCTGCTGCTAGAAGCATCAGCTGTCAACGATATTTCCCTTCATAATGTTGATCTTCGCATTGCAGCCCAGCATGTTGATGGTGGGATGAACGCTATGCAGCGGAACACCAAGCTTAGCTGGTTGCAATCCACAATGCCCACTGATGAGACCCGGATTCTCACCAATGCCCGTTGTCTTTCTGAGGGGGTCGATGTGCCAGCGTTGGATGCCGTGGTGTTTTTTCATCCTCGAAATTCCATGGTTGACGTGGTTCAGTCGGTTGGTCGGGTTATGCGTAAATCTGAGGGCAAGGACTACGGATATATCATTCTGCCGGTGGCGGTCCCGCCCAATGAATCCCCGGCCGCGGTGCTTGACGACAATAAACGCTTCAAGGTGGTGTGGCAGATCCTCAATGCGTTGCGGGCTCATGATGAACGGTTCGACGCCCGGGTAAACTCCCTAAGCCTTAACGAGGGAGATGCGGATCTACCAGTAGAAACCGACCATACCGGTCCCATGGTTGATAATGCCCATGCCGAAGCCTTTAGTGATGGTAGCGAAGTAACTCAAATGGTTCTGTTCAGCCTGGAGGAATGGCAGGAAGCGATATACACCAAATTGGTCGACAAGGTGGGGTCACGCACTTATTGGGACAAATGGGCTGAGGACGTGGCCCGGATTGCCCAAGCGCAAATAACTCGCATCACTGCAATCGTTGAGGATGCTAACCCGCGTCTGCGAAAAGAATTCGACCGTTTTGTTGAAGGTTTGCGGGGAAATCTCAACGATTCCATCACGGAGCAAGATGCTATCAGCATGTTGTCGCAGCATCTCATCACTGCCCCAGTGTTCAATGCCTTGTTTTCTGAATATGATTTCGCCAAGCAGAACCCGGTATCCCAGGTTATGCAACGCATGGTTGATGCATTGTCAGACCATAATGTGGAGTCGGAAACCGACTCGTTGGCTGACTTTTACCAATCGGTTCAGCGCCGGGCCGAGGCAGTCAACAGTGCCTCGGGTAAACAGCAGGTGGTCAAGGACCTATACGAAACATTCTTCCAAACCGCATTCAAGAAACAGTCCGAGGCGCTCGGTATCGTATACACCCCGGTTGAGATCGTGGATTTTATTCTCCGCGCTGCCAACGATGCCATGTGGAAACATTTCGGACGCACGCTTTCCGACGAGAATGTTCACATTCTCGATCCATTTGCCGGAACCGGTACCTTCATTGTTCGGCTCCTCGAATCTGGTCTGATTCGACCAGAAGATACGGCACGTAAATACGCCAAAGAATTGCATGCTACAGAAATCATGCTGCTTGCCTATTATGTCGCCGCAGTTAACATTGAGATGACCTATAATTCTCTCCGGGCCGAAGCAGCCAAACGTGACGGGAAGCCTGAGCCGGAATATGTGCCCTTCAATGGGATTGCTCTAGCGGATACATTCCAGGTTCATGAAGACGATGATGCCCTGGACCTGAAGATTTTCAAGGAAAACAACGAACGCATCGAGCGGCAAAAAACTGCCCCTATCCAGGTCATTGTGGGGAACCCACCGTATTCAGTCGGGCAAAAGAGCGCTAATGATCTTAATGCTAATCTGGAGTACCCAACCCTAGATAGGCGTATTCAAAGTACTTATGCGGCTCGTTCTAGTGCTGATACTAAGAATAAGAGATCACTCTATAATTCTTATTTTCGCGCATTCCGATGGGCCACTGACCGGATAGGCGATCAGGGGGTGGTTGCGTTTGTTTCCAATGGGGGATGGTTGAATGCGAATAGTGGAGACGGCGTGCGATTGTCTTTTGCTGATGATTTCAGTGATATTTATGTGTATAACCTTCGGGGAAACTCTCGGAATAGTGGAGAACAGGCGAAACGAGAAGGCGGTAACGTTTTTAACGTTCAAGTGGGCATTTGCGTAACGATTGCTGTTAAAGATACTTCTCGATCTGGGTGCCAAATTCATTATTATGAGGTGGATGATTACGCTAGTCGGGAAGAAAAATTACAACAAGTATCACACGATGCACTAGAGACCATTGAGTGGTCACGAATCACCGCTAATGAATATGGTGATTGGCTTAATCATCGATCTCCGGAATATGGAATGTGGCCAGTTATCGGAGGCAAAGGGAAAGAAAGAAGAAATGTAACGTATTTTGCAGAATATTGTCGAGGGTTGGAAACTGGTCGTGATGCGTGGGTTTATAACTCTTCTTTAGAACAGTTGCATGATTCAGTCATCAAGATCGGTGAAAATTATAACCTTGTTGTTGGTGTTTTTACTAAGGAAGCATCAAATTTTGTTTCAGGTCCGGGGGAGAAGCGTGTAAATCAGTTTTTGAAGAAATACCCTCAATATGCCATAGATACAGAGATTAAATGGAGTAGGAGTCTTCGTGCATCTGTGGCTAGAACGTTGATTTTCGAGCTGAATGATACTCAGTTTGTTCAGTCAATGTATCGGCCATTCCATAGGCAGCATGTTTATTTTGATCGTCTTCTTAACCATGAGCGGTCTCAACTCCCTTCCATGTTCCCAACCTCAGAACACAGGAATATTGGGTTTTATGTGGTAAATCCTGGGAGTGCTAAACCCTTCTCAACATTAGCAACAGATTTGATCCCTGATTTAGCAATGTATGGTTCGAATGCTGGCCAGTTCTTCTCCCGGTTTACCTGGGAAAAGGTGGATCCTGAAGATGGTGGGTTGTTCGGTGCGGTAGGCGTCGATAAGCGAGAGGAAAGCAAATATGGCGTGATCGGGGAGGAAATCGCCGGCTATGTGCGGGTGGATAACATCACAGCGGACATCAAAAAGCTTTACCGGGATGCATTGGGAGCTGACATCACGGGTGACGATATTTTCCACTTTGTGTATGGAAAACTGCATGATCCTGGGTATCGGGAGACCTATGCCGCTGACCTTAAGAAGATGCTGCCGCACATCCAAACTCCCGCGACGCGGGAGGAGTTCAATAAGTTTGCGGTTGCGGGTGAGCGACTCATGGAGCTGCATGTTGGGTACGAGAATGTGGAGCCCTGGCCACTGACGATTGATGTTTCAGCCGATGCGGATGATCGGGAAACATGGCGGGTGGCTAAGATGAAATGGAAAAAGCGGAAGGATCCAGAAACCGGCAAATCAGTTGATGATGTCATGACCCTGATTTACAACCGGAATGTGGTCATCAGTGACATTCCTGAGGAAGCCGACCGCTACATGTTGGGGGCGCGCTCGGCTGTGGCGTGGCTTATCGACCGTTATCAAGTGAAGAAGGACAAAGCATCTGGGATTGTCAATGATCCCAACGATTGGTGCGATGAGGTGGGAAATCCCCGCTATATTGTGGACCTGATTGGTAAGGTCGTACGGGTGGCGGTAGAAACCGTGCGGATTGTGGATGGGTTATAGCTGGAACTAACTGTTGCCTTGAGATTTGATTTCATCTAACTTGGCGTGAAATTCGGGTGAACCTGCATCGATAAGTTTTTGCCGCATCTGTTGATTGTTCTTTATCTTTTGTCTTTGTTGTTCTTCACGTTGAGCTTCCCATTGCCAAAAGGGCATAGTCTTAAATAGTTGATTGGCGTGGCAGCCAGAGTTTTTTGAAGGTGAATTTGACCAGATAATTGAATTAGAAGTGAACTTTGTTTTTCTGAGAACTTTGCGACCAAAATCTACGGACCAAGCATGTTCAGCAGATTCGGAAAAATGATAGTCGGAAAGACGCCCAAGCAGCGCACAGCTCCAATCGGCTAGTTGGATATTTCCATAAAGATGACTGTCAGCTTGGATGGGGATTTCTATGATGCTATTGGTATCATGGTTCAATCGTGAATAGATAGTTTTTCCAAGCGTTGCGACTGCACGTTCACGATTGTCAGTGTCAGTGGCATCCATGATTACAAAGATACGTTCGTTTGCCTTTGAAGCTACTCTACCAAGCCGTTTGATGGTTTCGATGAGACAGCGTTCTTCTCGTTTTTCAGTTGTTTCCCCAGTTTGTTTGACTGTGCCAATTGGTTTTTGCTTACCGAAGAAGAAAACCTGACCATCTAATTCAGTAAGTTTGGCATAGATTCGTCGAAGTGCCGGTTCGATTTCGCTTCCATACTTTTTAATATTTCTGCTTGTAAGAAGAGCCGATCCTTTCTTCTCCCAGCGTCTTGGGTGCTTTTTGGCTTTTTCAATTTCCCAACGAAGAAGATTTTCTTTTATATGCTCAAAGTAGCCACCAAGTGCCCGAACATTGTAGTCAGGAATGATAAAACCGCCATATCCAAATATTGGATGAGTCCCGTACTTTTTGTCATTATGGCTGATGTAAGGGCCTTGATGTCCAAATTCATCAATATAGGCAATGAGCATGGCATATCCTTAATATAAAAACTCAGCGACTAGCTCACTTACAAGTGTTCTAGTCGCCGGAACAGGCGCGGTACGTATATTTCAACGCCGCCGCCACAGAGCCATAGTGTAATTACTGTTTGATATTTTAGCAAAGACTTTGCAGTGTGATATTGATTACATGTTTAGGTGGTGGTCTGTGATAATGGGGCTTTGAACTTGGTGTTTGTTGTCTCGCAGGGGGTGATATATCTTGGCAGGCTTGGGGTTTTAGGATGGTTTCTCCAGTAACCGAATGGGCTTCGGAATTCAGCATCAGTGCTTAATAAATCACCCAACACCCTTCAATCATGCGGGCATCAAATAATATCCGGCATAATTAATAGGCACGCAATTATGTAATAAGGCGGCCAAGGCCCAGTAAGTCGTAGGAGGCACAACAGTGAGCAGTTTCGAGCCCAAGCCCGAGAAGACCAACCCTGACAACCCTGAAAGATCGGGTGAAGAATCCCCGTCTCAGACTCCGTCGCAGGTCCCACCCCAGACCCAGCAAATCCCACCGCAACCCCAGACCCCGCAGCAAGCGCAACCCCACCCCACCGTCCGGGAGTTTCGCCATAGGGCGGAGATCCCGATGCTGGTCCTTGGTGGGATTCTGACGGTCCTGGCGGTGGTCGCCTGCATTTTTGTGATTCTGCTCGGCATGTCGTTGAGCGAGTTCGGCCAGGGGGTTTTGGTTGGCATTCTTGCCCCGGCGCTCGCATTCTTCGCTATCCGATGGTTTTATTGGAGCGCCATCACTAACGCAGTGGAGGTGACCCCAGCCCAGTTCCCCGAGGTCTACACCATTTACCATGACCTTGCCCAGCAGATGGGCTTCCGCCCCGACGCTGCTGGGAAGGGGATCACCCGCCTGCCCCGGCTGTATATCAAAAATGGGAATGGGGTCATGAATGCATATGCGTCGAAATGCCAGGTATCCCGCGGATATGTCGTCATCCACTCCGACCTTGTGGACGTGGGCTACACGTATCAGGATTGGGAGTTTGTCCGGTTTGTGCTGGCCCACGAGCTGGGGCACATCAAGTGTGGGCATGTGGATTTGTGGCGGTCGATGATCCGCCCGGTGACGACGGCGCTTCGCCTCCAGGCCTCGGTCATTCGCGCGCAGGAATACACGGCCGATCGGGTGGCGTTGTATTACGCCCCCGCGGGCGGCAAGGGCATGATCCACCTGTACTGCGGCAAGCATCTGGGGCATCGGGTCAACATGGACGAGTATTTTGCGAGCGTGCACGCGCACAAGGATGGTTTCTGGCTCAAGGCGGCGAACTTCCTATCCGACCACGCGGTTGGGTTCCGCCGAATGGCCGCGCTTCACGAGGCGGAGACGAAGGGCTGGGACGTGCATGGAAAAATGCTGTAGCACCCCGCTTTACGACGCCCACCTCCCGGCCTATTGCCAAATGCATTCTGGGGTTTCTTCCCCTGTATCGGACATGAGGAATGGTCGCGTGTCTCCGGCGGGTGATGACTCACACCAATCACCCCACCGGCACCAGGGGCCCGAGCGCCCCAGCGCCGATGCACACGTGTGCCTGCGGGTCAGGCCCAGTTACCACCACCCGCAGGATCTGGCCGCCGCCCGGCACCCGCACCCACTTCGTGCCCAATTCCGTGGGCGCCGGTACCGTGATTGCTCGACTGTTTGTCGCGGCAATGGGCTCCAAACCGTTGGGCGTGGTGATGGTGACTTTCATCCCGTCAGTGCTGGCCAGGGAGTTGAACTCCCACACCCATTCACCAAACGGCACCCCGGGGTTGATGGGAATGTCCACGGTCCCGCCCGAATACACCCGGTAGCCGCATTCCGGCTCCGGCCCCAGTTGGGAGTGGGACACTGGTTCTATTCGCGCCGGGTGCAGCAGGCCGTGGGCGTCGAAAACCCGGGGCTGGGTGGTGGCGTTCACCGGTGTGATGCCCGCGATGGCGGAAACCCAATTATATGGGTGCATCAGGGGCGTTAAGACTTCCAGGGGTGTTTGCTGGTTCAGTATGGTGTCTCCCTCGCGGACCAGGGCGGCACGCACGTTTGGTAAATATTCCCGGCTGGGGTCGGTGTGCCATGCCACGATCCATGTACCGGTCGACACCATGGATGAGACCACAAACACCCAGGTGAAAACCTTGATAATGGTGGTGTTGTGCAGCCGGAGCCCGGCCACCCCCACCAGCACGGTCATGGACCACCAGTCCACGTAATAGTGCATACTGCGCAGCAGGGTTTCGCTGGTTTCCTCCCCGCCGCGGGCGGTGAAGAGGAAAAACCAAATGGTGATGAGGTATCCGAGGGTGGGGATGAGCAATAACACGCGCTGCGGGCGTCGTAAAGCGGCGGGAAACATGAGGACAAACAGCACTATGACAGCAATGATGCTAAGTGGCATGCTGGGGTCGGCGAAGGCTTTGCCGGGGATCCAGCGGGACCACTGCCAGGGGCCGCCGAACGCGCCGGGGATGATCGCCTGAAACAGGGCGGTGGGTAGGCCGAAGGTGACGGTTTTGGTGGTGCCGCCTAGGCCAAAGTTGATGCGCGGCAGGTACACTGCCAACCAGCCGGCCGTCACCACCACCAGCAGGATGATCGACAATTTGTGCGAGCGGATCTTGCCAATGATGAGTAATAGCACCACAATGACCGGCATGATGGTCAGGGATTTTTCGGTAAAAACCAGCCCCACAAGCAGTACAATGGCGGCGAACCACGGGTGTTTGCGCAGCACCAGCCACAACACTCCGGCGCAGGCGCACTGCCATGCGTAGGCGTTGATCGCGGTCGACCACCACCCGGCCGCATCCATGAGAAACGGCGAAAACCCCAACAGCGCCAGGCCGATAAGTCGCATCATTGGTCGGTCTGGTGCCAGCGCCCGCAGCGCGCAAACCCACAGCAGAAAACTGGCCGCGGTGAGCAGCACAATAATCAGCGCCGGCAACCACCAGGACAGTGGCGCGGCCCGGGCCACCAGCACCTGCACCAGCGCCGAACCCGGCATGAGATGATTGTCGTATAGCCCGAACAGGCCGGTGAAACTGAGCGGCGAAAATTTTGCCGGAATAACTAGATCATCCCAGTACAGGGTGCGTTGCGAAACCTGCACGCACCGCAGCACAACAAGCAGCCCGCCAAGCACTGCGGGAATGCCGATGCGAAGGTCACGTGGAAAGCTCATGGTAACAACAGAATACCGGCTACCGCGTAAAGTATGCCGTAGATCAATTTGAGAGAGGACATTCGTGCACATGCGACCCATTTCGCGCTCCGAGGTCATGGCAGAGCTTGCCGACGTGTGGGAAGGCAACCCCAGGCTCACCCTCTATGAGCTTTTCGACGTCCTCCGCCGCGCCGGCCTCGCCCCGGACAGCACCAACTATGAGGCCCTCAGCCTGTGCTCCTATCTCACCAGCCTCCGGCCGGCCCGGGTGCCGCTCACCCCGCAGGGGCAGGCCACAACCCCCGCCCTGGTCATCATGGGAACCGGGCGCATGCGGTGCGCCCTCTACCCGGACTATTTCATTTTCTACGGCGATGGCCGGCAGCTCTTCGCCCGCCGCTACCGTCGCATAGGTTCGGCCCGGCTGCACCAGCCCCTTCGCCTGGTCGATGATGGGGGCACCGAATGGTGCGACGCGGACGAGCCGATTATCGCCATCGAAATGATCGACACCATCTCGGACCCCACCGCACCATACGTTTTCATGTTCGAAGACGAGAACGTGTTGGGTTTCTGGTATCAGGGCCGGCTGCGGGTGGAGCAGCGCGGCCGGCGCAGTATTGACATCAGCGAATACCAGTTCCCACTGGTGCGGGCGCCCCAGGTGGGTGACGATACCCCGGCCGGCATCATCCGGGCCTGCTTCAAGGCCGGGAACGGTGTGGGCGTGCACGACTAGGGCACCAGGGGCAGCGTGTGACATTCTTCGACCGGATACAGGAGTTGGCCATATCGCAACTCGCCATCGACCCGGCGCGCATCCCCGTGGTGATACTCAGCGGGGTGTGTATCTACCTGGGGTTTTTACTGCTGGTGCGGGTGTTTGGGGTTCGCGTGTTGGCGAAAATGACTACGTTTGATGCGGTGGTCATTGTCATGTTCGGGGCGGTGGCCGGTCGGGTGGTGATTGGCCACCCACCAACCTTGGTCGCCGGCATCATTGGGTTGTTGACGCTCATGGCCATGGAAGCCCTGTTTGGTATGGTGCGGGACCTGCGGGGGATTAAGGCCACCCTGGTGGGGCGGCCGCAGGTGTTGGTGGCCCATGGGGAGATTATTGCGGAACAGTTGAAGAAAACCCATGTGCGGAAGGCCGATGTGAAGCATGCGGTGCGGCGGGCGGGGATTCCCAATATGAAGTATGTGCAGCTCATGATTTTAGAACCGACGGGTGAGATGTCGATTTTCCGCACCGGTGAGCCGGTGGACCCGGATTTACTCAAGGGCGTGGCCGGGGTGGAGTACCTCTACCCGTGACAACCGGCCAAAACTTGTCAGGGGGTTTCGCCTTCAGCATCGGCGGCTTCGGTGGAGTCCGTGGGGTCGGCGAAGTCGGCGAGTTTCGGCATGGCCCGCAGCGCCGGGCTGGCCAAGCTCATGGCGAGGGCGATGATGAGGGCGCCGGCCGCCCACCCCATGGTGATGGTGAACCCGTAGTGGTCGAGGGTGACGCCGGCGAACCATAGGCCCAGGGGTGCGAGGATCATGCCGGGCACCCCGGATGCGGTGAAGACTTTCCCCACATGGGCTTCGTCGCTGACGGCGAGCGTGTACGAGGTGATAGCAGAGTTCATTGCGGGCAATGCAATCCCGGAGATGAGGACGATGATGGCGCTGACCCAAAAGTGGTGGATGGTGACCAGTAGCGCCAGGCTGGTGAGGACGTATATGGCCAGGGCTGCCTGGAGGAGTGTTGCGAGCGGGAACCGGTTAGTGAGTTTTGCGGTGAGGGGTGCGCCGAGCAGCACGCCGCCGCCGAAGCAGGCCAGTATCACGCCAATCAGTGGGGGAGGGGTGCCGTGGGTTTCCAGCTCGGCAAGCAGGATGAATGACACGGGCACCATGCCCAGGTTTGCGATGCTGGCCACATAGGTGAGGTGCCGCAGGCCCATATTGCCCATGACCAGGATGAATCCGGTCTTCACGTCTTGGAGGAAGTGGGGTTTCTCGGGTTGGTCTTCGGAGTCGGTGGTGCGGGCGTCGCGCACCGGGGGCACGAGGAAGATCGCTATCAGGTGGAGGAGTGATTGGATGCCGAAGGCGATGTGCCCGCCCAGGGTGAACAGGGCGCCGCCGATCGGCGTGCCGATGAGCCCAGTGGTGGAGCCGCGGGCTTCGGTGATGGCGGTGGCTTCGCCAAGCTGGTTCGTGGGGATGATGCGTTTGAGGATGACGAATTCGCTGGGCCCATCAATCGCCCCCACGGCGGAGGTGACGATGGCGAGAACCGCGATGATTGCCACGTTGGCGGTGCCTTGCCACAGCAGGATGCCGAGCAACCCCCACAGGAGAAATTCCAGGCCGAAGCTGAGCCGCAGGAGAAAGCTGGGGTTGCTGCGGTCTGCGATGGCCCCGGACATAATGCCGGCGACCGTGCTGGCGGTGGTGGCGAGGGCGGTCACCAGGCCGGCGTTTGTGGCGGAGCCGGTGAGGTCCAGGATGACGAGGGGGATGAGAATGTAGGCGATGGTCACGCCCATTTCATTGCTGGCATAGGCGGCGGTGAGCCGCTGGAATGCGGAGTTGGTGCGTAACCGGGCCATGGTGGACCATACTATAATGTTTCTATGGTTGCTACAACTAAAACCTATGCTGAATCGTGGTTGCCACCAAGGCCGGGCCATGATCTCATGGCGGAGTTTTTCCCCTGGGTGCGGGAGCTTTCTCTATCGGATCAGCGGTTGTGTGCGCGGGAGATCATTGCTGCGGCCCGCATGTCGGCGGCTGAGCTGGTCATTTCCGAGTTGCGGTCGTGGTCGGAAACCGCCTCGGCCATTGCGGCGGGTTTGGGCGATGTGAAGTCGGGGTGGCTGGCTGTTCCTAAGCCGGTGGATCGCCCATAAAAAGGCTGCTTTACGACGTGGCTGTCGTCGTAAAGCAGCAAGGGCTACGGATTATTTAGCCCAGCCGATGTTTTCTTTCGGAACAACGGCGAAGGCGTAGGCGCCGAAGTTTGCCAACCCCTTCTTCACGCCGGTCAGCTGTGGGCCGTTCGCGTACGGCATGATGCCGTATTGGGCGAATGCCTCTTTCTCCAGCTCGTTTGCCTTGGCGATCTGCTCGGTTTGGTCCGAAATCTGGTAGAGTTCGTTGATTTTCTCATCGAACTCGGGTGTGCCGGTGCCGGACTTGTTGAGCTCCGAATCGGACGCGTAGTCCTGCTTGAAATACAGCACCCCGAACGGGTCGGTGGAGCCGAAGCCGCTCATGATGAGGTCGAAGTCTTTCTCCGCCATGACCCGGGAGAAATCCGAGGTTGGGCGTTCGGAAACCTGCATGTCCACCCCGATGTCTTTCATCATTTTTTGTAGGCCGGCCACGCTGCTCTTCGTCATTTGGTCATCGCCGAACGTCACGTAGCGGAGTGTGAGTTTCTTGCCGTCCTTCTCCCGGATGCCGTCCCCGCCTTCGGCCCAGCCGGCCTCGTCGAGCAGTTGCTTGGCCTTGTCCTGGTCGTATTGCACCACGGAGCTGAAATTATCCTGGTAGC
>ERZ773056.25-NODE-25-length-63844-cov-10.426672_pt1 | contig 63844 bp, 84 predicted proteins | sample MGYA00580857_ERZ773056 | MGnify/ENA primary metagenome ERZ773056 (study PRJEB29015, sample SAMEA2737996) | human oral metagenome | biome: human oral; feature: human-associated habitat; material: dental | place: China | collected 2114 ... | reverse complement strand
ACAAACGGCAAGTCTAATGCGAGTAGCTCATGCTTGATCAGCAACGTCCCCATCTCGATCTGCCCGAACGCCACCGCCGGATTAAGACCTGTGGTATCGATCCCCAAAATCACCGGTTGGCCGAAGGTCGGTTTAAGTTGGTAAGCACTCACCATATCTTCTTTCCAATAGCCTTGATACACCGGCACACCGTCGAAGTTGCTACCATATTTACCCATAATCTCAGTATCAATGTAGTGCTTAGGCTTACCCGCCAACATACGGCGATAATACTGATAGCCGAACGCCCGTCTCTCCTCCAGCGTCCAAGGTATGTCATTCACCATCGGCTTCTGATTCAAATACTCAAGGTTCTCAGCCACAGGGTTATCAATATACTCGATTGTCCCGTCCGGTTGCTCAACCTCAATGAACGGTGCCGGCTGGTGGAAGATCTTCGTCCCTTCAACTTTGTCTAGATCAAGTTTCGCAAGCCAGTGGTCTTCCGACGGTGGGTTGCTATCTAAGATAACGCCACTGTACGAACAACCACCACATCCGGTCGCAGGGTCAAGTGTCGGGTAACGACCAACACGTTCTTTACAAGTATCATACACCTCGAAGGCGACTTCTCGTGCCTCGTTGATGAAGATCATCGTAAACTCCATCGACTTGAGTTTCTGTACGTCCTGCACATTCTCCAACGCGATGAAGACGAACTCCATATCAAACTTCGTCCCGTCCGGCAACCCACCACTGAACCGCGCGGTCATCGGTGCCGTCTGTCTCACCGGCGCGAGCATAGGACTTACCCATTCGGCGAATGTTTTAACCGTCGTCATCCGAAGATTAGGATAGGTCGCACGCACAAGACCGAATCGTGTACGTCTCACCCCATCTACACCGGGTGCTTGTGAATATCCGCGTAACAAAAGCTCTTGGATCATCATCACCGACTTCCCTGTCCCTACGCCGGCTATTACACCACGTACGAAGGTATCATCGTTATGGAACTCCACCGCCGTCGGCGACGGGTTATACATCGGCATTACTATCTGCGTCATTGTGCGCTTGCTCTCTCACTCTCAATTAGTTTTCTTAACTCTTGGATCCGATGTTGTAACAACGCTATTTCTCGCTCATACTTCGCAATCCGTTCTTCTTTCTCACTCTTTCGTGGGTCGTAGTAATACATCTCAGGAAGCGTCATCTTCAACCTCCTCAAAATCCCATGTCAACACCAAGCCGTTTAACGTCCCGATGATAGCGAAGATTACCCCTACCACATAGGCATTGGTTGTCGTATTCCCATAGAAATGCACCAAAGCCCCGAAGAACAGTCCGAACGCCGTTCCTACGATTAGGCTGCTCACCAACGCTTCTTTATTATCATCACTTAACTTCATCTATATCCTCCGGATTTACATCAATCACTGTATTTGTCCCATTAAACGCCTCTGGCTTACGAAGACCATTACCAAAGTTCACCACAAGCTGTACCCCTGTATTGACGGTGGCGTTATCCTGTTTGGTCTTAGCGATTAGGGCCGGGTTAAGATTGGCCAGGTTGGCTGCCAGCTCAATGGCTTTGAAGGCGTCCTTATCTTCCCCATAGTTTATCATGTGTTCTAAGCGTGTTAATCCCTGCTCAGCCACGCGTCGTGCTTGTAACTGGAACCCATTGGTACCTGCCAACGCTGATAGCGAACTCTCTACTTCTCGATAGACCTCTTTAAAGAGCTTGTTCCCTCTTAGCGTCTCATACTGATACGGCGTTAACCCATACTCTGCGATGATTGCATCTTCTTGCTCAGGATAGGCGAGCAACTCAATAATTAAGCTACCCCATTTCCCAACGTTAAAATCCCCCCGTAACGCCGCCGAACCATGCGAAATGGGTTTACGATCAAAGTCTATTTCCGCGAGAATACTGGATAGGTCGGGTAAATCCCCTGCGTTATGATCAACGGTCAGGTCTTGTGTCATACCATCTATCAAATTCGGCATCTGTTACCCCCTCCAAGTTAATCGTATCCATCATAAAGCGAAACGCATCTGCTTTCGTCACACCACACCGCTTACAAAAGGCCATGAGCTTGTCGTGGTAGTCTTCCTCAAGTTTTAGTTGTACTGTCTGCATTGCACTACCTTATTAGTTATTAGTCTAAAGTTATGTTAGTGTATCATAACATCGTTGACAAGCGATAGCGTTCTGTGTAGCATAGCGACGTTTGTTGATTTTTTCATATAAACTTCCTTTATAAAATACATAAGACCTCTGGTTCCCCCTTATCGTCTCCCATCGATTAGGGGGCTTTTTTATTTTACGGCGGAAAAAATTTTCGGTAGGCGTCGGTTTACAAGGAGGAGTGGGGGTCGTCCAAAGGGGTGGGGGTGCCGGCTACGGTAGGTCATTGAGACTAAGAATCCTTGTGCGGAGTAGGACGAGGGTACGTAGGTTATAGTAACACTTTGAAATCAAATAGCTTTGTTTTCTCTGGATTTCGGAAAAATTTGCGAGTGGCGTAGTGCGTTTAAATCTATGCCCTCCCCTCCCCAGTCAGTCCAAACCCTCCGGAGGTACTCCGCTCATAACGAGGCGAAGCCGCTCGAATGGAGCGACGTAGGAGCGACGCTATCTACATAGTCATAGTACACATAGACGAACGAGTCGAAGACGCTCGGTCGCTTAGGGTGGGTGGGTAGGGCAGCGATTTTTTGTGCGTCGAAATGTCTGAGTGTTATGTGGTGGCGTGGATGCTCTGAGGAATTTGGGCTCTGAGGAATTTGGGCACTGAGGAATTTTGTCGCTTTGGGCTGTGACGTTGATGAGGATAATACCGCTCGCATGGTCGCCGTGAAGTATCGGGGTTTGCTCGGTTGCTTTGGGTAGCATGGTATCTGTGAACACTAAGACACTAAAAAGCCAGCTGGTAGAACACTAAGAACACTAAGACACTAAAAAGCCAGCTGGTAGAACACTAAGAACACTAAGAACACTAAGACACTAAAAAGCCAGCTACGCTTACTCAATAACTTTTTAGGTTCTTTGTGTGCCTTTTTTGAAAAACAACGCCGAGGCGTAACGTGACGAAAATTTTAAAAATTATGTCACATTTTACCGAACGCAAGAAACCAAACATTTTCAAATTGTTCATTTTTTGAACGTTTTCGCTTTTTAGATAACACTTGCGAGGTCTCGTTGCAACACTTACGGCACAAAAAAGGCAGGCGATGGGAAGCCGTTTAGTCAACACTTACTACAAAAAAGCGAAAGGAAGAAGATAGCGAAAATATAGGGATGATAGCCTAAAAAGCCTATATATATTAATAATTTAATAATTTAATATATATATAGGACACTTCGCCATTTTTGTCATTTTTCGCTTTTTGCCTTTTGTGTGTGCCTTTTTGCTATTTTTCGAGGGGTGTTTTTTAATTTTTTGGAAATTTTTCCGATTTTCGCAGATTTGGGCGGTTTGTGAGGTGGTCGCCTTTACCCTGTCACTTTTGGAATACGTCGATCCCCCCCCGGATCGGTAAAAAAGTGCGGGAAAAAAGGCACACAAAGAAAGTAAAAAGCAAAATTTGCTTATAAGTCGTTGATTTAATTGGAAATAATTTTCACTTTTTGGTTTCTTTTAGTGCCTTTTTGGGATTTTTCAAACAGCCCCACAAAGAGGATAAAAAGCGTTGTGGATCTAGCGATTGGGCGTTACATTTTCGCAAGTTTTTCGCCGATCTAAATCTGTTTAAATTTTAGGCGATCAGTTAAAAACAATGTAATTATTTAGTTTTTAAGTGTTGACAACATGGAGCGATCTGCTATACTGTGCCACATAAAACGGTCGCATGGCGAAAGCTGAAAAATAATTAAATTTATTATAAATAAGTGTTGACAAGTAGAACATAAAAAGCGATAATGCTAACACTTGATAAGCAAACAAATAGGAGCAAACAAAATGACTTATGATCAAGAACAACGTTTTACCCGTTTATCTAATGATGTCAACGGGAATCCACGATATTACATAGGCGTCTATGAGTTAGCCAATCTCGCTGGCGCCACGGTGGCAGAAGTGGAAGCGGTAGCTATAAAAGCCGGCTTTCGCAAGTATAGAGGCAAAAAATACGGCGCCGGCTATGTTGTAGTAAGCTACAATTTAGATCAGTCGTTAAGCTATCTCAAGGCGCAGTTAGAGAGCAGCGCAGAAGTAGGCTAATTCAATGCGCCTAGCCTTTAATGATTAGGCGCATTTTGTGAGCTTATTTTTTAACTAATAAATAAAGGAGCCGATTAATGTTTACCACATTAAAGCGCCTGGGAGACGGTCGCAGACTTAAAATTTTAGTGCATTGCGAGCGTCCGCAGAAATACCCGTATTCCGTGCAGGTGGTGGAGTTTTATAAATACAACGGGCTGGCGGTGGAGAATAAGATCTATTCATTTGAGTCGCTTGCCGAGGCTAAGGCATTTTATGCGAAAGCCTTTGAGGTGCTGACGCTTGCGCAGCGAATTGAAAAAGCCGAGGGCATTTTGCGCAGAATTAAACGCAAGATCTACGATTTTGAGAATACGCATGATGATTTTGCGCCGGAAAATTGGATCCGTGCAAGAAGAAAAGTGAGCGCATGGTTAGGGCGCAATATACCGCAAAAAGCGGTGGAGCGTCGGGATGTGTTGGATGTCTATTATTTGTGAGGAGTGAGGGCATGAATGAATTTGAATTGAAAAATGTAGGTACTATCTTAAAAGTCGCGGTTTACGAGAGAAATCGAGAGCTACGTATTTCGATAGACGACCCGACAAATCAATGTATGTCGAACAATTATGAGGGAGATTATGCAGCGATTGAACTCACATTTGAGCAGGCGAAAGCATTGGCGCAGTTTTTGAATAATTTAGAGGGCTTAAGAAATGAATGAGAAAGTTTATGAAATAGCGGTAGATGTAGCGGATCTTGCGTATCCGCTACAAATTGAAAGAGAAATTCGCCTCCGCAGCCGATTAGTGGCAGTTTGCGGTAAGAAAGCGATGCGCATGGCGTTTACAATTGAAGGGCGTAAGAATGGGAAGTTTGGATCGGCTTGTGAATTTATCGACCTGCCGGAAGGTGCGTTACTGCCCGATGGTGAGCCTGTGTATCGCAAGATGTTGGATGCGTTTTGTAAGCTGTGGGATCGTGAGTTGACGGCGAAAGACTTGGTGAAGATTGAGAGACGCATTAAGAAATGGTGTAAGGAGCATTTGCCACACAATGCGCAGTATCGCACGTTGGATGAACAGGTTTGGGACTACTACGGGAGCTATTGATGATGTACCAGGAAGAATATAGCACGATCGGTGGCACCTACCCTGACGGTCGGCACCGTGCGATCACGGTATTAGAGGATGGCGTGGAGAAAGTGGCACGCCTCGACATGAGTAAGCCTGTTACCTTGCAGCGGATGCATGAGGTTTGTGAACGCTTAAGAGCGCATACGGGCGTAGAGTTTAACTATCTACGGGTAGAGCATCATATCTATGAGTTCGACGTAGATCCAAATGATGAGGTAGCGAAAGCGCATATTCGTTGCGGTGATTATCCCGGACGTAAGGTAAAAGATAAAACGTATCAGTTCTGGTACGACCGTAACCGTTTACTTATTTGGGATCATGGCACGCCGGTGTACGAGAATGACAACGGCGAAATTTGTAGAGACGCAGACGCATTGGCGGACTGCTATTGTTGAGGGAAAAGATGGAACCGAAAATTGACAGCATCCCGGTGAAGTTTGACATTTGGGACACGTACTACCACGTAAAAGACTACGGGGATAAGGTTGAGGTAAGCATACCTTGCCGGAAGTATGGGAAAGGTAGAGACAAAGAGAGCTGGACGTTGGGGCGTTACACCGAAGAGACGGTGAACCCTGAGTTGATGGCGATGATCCGCTTAATGGTGGAGAGTGGCAAGCCTGCCGTCTTTTCAAAAGAGGGTATGGCGCACTTCGACATGGTGCAGGTAGTTGTAGGGCTTCCGCTGGCGTATGGCTGGCGAGCAAAAGATTTTGAGTAAAAACAGAGGAGAAAAAAGATGAAGCTTTTAGATGTGTTAAACGTTGTTTGTAAGGAATACAGCCGTATTGTGCGAGGTGCTGAACCGAGAGAGTGTTTTAGTAAAGTCAAATACGCATTCGACGGATATCATGCGTTCCACGGTGAAGTCTTAGAGTTTGCCGTAGATGACCTCATAGAGAATGAACGGTTTTTAGCATACGTATGCGATAAGGTAGACATTAGTTATACCCGCGTTGAATATGCAGGCAGACATTACGCTCAATCTACGATTTTGCGTGCGTTGCACGAATACGAGGTGCGATACCACAACGAAGACGACCCGATGCTGGACGAAAATGGGATGACGGCATTACAACGTTTGGCAAGCCAAAATTATGTGCCTGTGTATTTGGAGGCGGAAAGCCTTAAGAAATTATGCACGCACATGAAAGCCCTAGACGAATGGATGATGGCGACTAATTTAGACTCCCTTGAGCCACAAGATATTCATTCGGCGTTGTACTTGATGGATAACGTGCGGTTAAGAGCGTATGTGTGGATGCCTGACGACTACCCATTCGTAGATGTGAAACTATAGTAAGTAGGGCGGTAGAGCTATGCGTATTATACACGGCAATAAAAGCTTAGAGTGCGAAGCAGACTATGATTTGTTTGTTATTACCATGACACGTTACTTTACGATTGGTAAAGATAAATTTGAGTTCGAGCTTGATCCCGTTGAGGGAGAAAAACTTTACCAAGCGTTAGGGAAATGGTTGAAGGGCGTAAAGGATGAATAACTGGCTACCTTATCGGGTAAAAGTTAACAAGCGGACTGGGAGATCGTATATCCTGTTCCAACGCCACTTAACGAAAGACCGCTATCGCTTTCTACACGGTGAGCCATGGATGCAAGACGGAGAGTGTGTGTTTAAGGCAGTGCATTATAAAGGTCGGGTGGTAGTGTGGGTGTTGATGGGTAAGCGGATAGATGATCTAGCTTACCTGAATGTAAAAACCGTAGAGGGGCTGAAAGATGGAGATTTTGATGCCCTCTATAAGATAGCAAAAAAGATGGTGTAAGCATGAAAGTCCTAACACTTAAACAATTTAATGAAAAGATTCGACCTTACGGGTTTAAAGCCGAAGCGAAGAATTATGGCTACCACTACCTGATTCGGTGCAGAGGGTTTAGCGTGAGTTACTACCCCACTTCTGAGAAATGGGTTGGCGAAGACAATCGCGTAGGTAGCGGATTAGCGTCATTTCTTTCCTACTTACGTAGTATTCCAAATAAATCGCTGTCGCTTAAGATGCCTACTCATGAGTTTATCTGTAAGCGTGTGTTTATGGCGACATTTATTGAAGCAAGAGACCTTATGCCATTGTATGGGTTTGATAGTTTCGCTAAGTGGTATGACTACGCAATGCAGAGTCAAACAGATGCGTGGATGACGGCGAAAGATGGGACACGCTTAGTCGTGTTACCGGAATGGTGTGGCGCACCGGCCAAAGATGTAATGCGCCAAGTATATATTGATATTGAAGACCTGATCCGAGCTATTCGGACAGAAAATGTGGAGATTTAAAAAATGAGTAATTCAATAGTGCTAAAAGGCGAAGAAGCCTACAAAAGAATGGCGGAAATAATTTTCGACGCGTGTTCGTTACTGGTAAATATTAAGCTGACCGAAGTAGTAGCGATGGCTTCGTTTAAAGCCGGTATACAAACTCAAGACAACTCACAGAAACCCGGTATTTTTACGATGCACGATGGCGTGGCGGTTGGGGACAGTAGCATGGTGTTTCGACGGTTGATGGGAGAGGAGTTAGGCCCTATTGTAAAGAAATATGTTAGCGTTGAGAAAATGTGTCCATTCCAAGTCATTAAAGAATTTACTCAATTAGTTGACGGCATCACATTCGAATTTATCTAGGGTGGCGATATGGCTAAGAGTAAGAACCGGCGTAAAGACGGGAAGGTTGTTAAGGTCGATCATAAGCAACGTTATAGACGGATGCTAGCGACTGAAATCAAAGACTTGATGGTGTGTAATATCGTCGATAGACGTGAGGTAGTTGACGGGGAACTACGAACCTCTATGACTCCACGCACACTGGTGTATAACCGCAGACTAAAAAAGGTTGTACCAATCACGAAGGTGCAAGAGGAAGGCCTTAGAGCTGAGCGTTGGAAGTGGAACATTCAGACCGGTGTAGTATGTCGCAAGCAAGATGGCACCGTCTATCTTGACCGTGAAATGAACACGCAGACTATCACGGAAGTTTTGTTGACGGAGATGAACGACCACGTAACGAATATGCTGGTCGATGCGTGGACGCAGGCTAACTCTTTACACGCGCTTACGATGTTTTGGGTAGCCTGCCCGTATGAAATCGAAGACATTCCACAAGAAGCCGTGTTAGCACTGATGTGGGCGTTTAATGTAACCGGCAATATGCTAACACAGTATGAACAAGAAACGCCTAATCTAGATGTCATCCACTTCCGCACCGATTATCTACACGAATATGTAGAGTGGTTCAACAACCAACCGAAATTCGCTAAGCGTGTAAAAGAGTTGCGTAATGTGCGGTACTGGTTTGCAGCAGGTGAAGGCAAAATGAAGAAGGGTGAGCTCTCCGAATACCGCCAACGTCTAATTGAGAAGACCGCCATTGAAGATCCAAGTTTTGGGTATGACAAGTTTAATCCGTTCGCGACGGTACAGGGGTTCATTAATTGGGGTGAACACGTAGGGCGCATGGACGGGGTAAAAAGCGGAAGACTCCTTAGTTATTTTGAAGAAGTCCCACCATGTTTAAAAGTCTATGTGGCGTTGGAATATGACAACGGCGAAGTAAACAAAATCTTGTTTTACAACGAGGAGGGAATGAAACGTGCGGAGTCAATCTATGATTAGAGACGGTCAACCGGCATACAAGGTCGTAGTTGAAGGCGGTGTAGAGAAGGTAGTTTACGTGGAGAAGTTTTGTGCGTGGGCTGAGATGTATGCGATGCCGCTTAAAGAGCCGGTAACACTTGGAGTGTTTGCTACCAAGGAAGAGGCGGAGGCTCACTGTGGGACGATGGTTGAGCGCCTTCGCCAAGAGTTTGCTAAATTGAAGTTATAATCATTGCAAACTAAAAAGTAAAAAGTTATACTTGCACCATGTTATTATTTATCGGTGTTAGTATGGAATCGAAATTTATGTTACAGCTCCCTAAGAATCTACGAGCTGACATCAAAAGAGAAGCACGACGACAAGGTATAACGATGAACGACTATATCGTAACTGTGCTTACTCAATTTGTTGATATACAGAGAGGACAACGTGAGCGAAAGAAAGATTAAGAAACTTTCCGAGCGAGTTAAAACCAAGTTAGTGCAAGAAGGTGATTGCTTGATTTGGAAAGGCGCGATGGTGGGTCAATCACCGGTTATTGGTGTGCGACAAGAAGACGGTAAATACCGAAACTTAAATATCCGTGCCTTTCGTGGAACGAAAATTTATGAAGGTACAACATTATCCACCATATTTAAAACCTCATGTGGGAATCCACGTTGCGTGGCGAAAGAACATATTATCTTAGGTTCCCCTTTAGCAGGTCGTACTTTCTTCCGTGCCGGTGCGAAGAAAAACCTCATGGATGTAAACAAAAAAATATTCGACCTGGCCGTAACGGTGGCAGCCGAAGACATGGCGGATGAAGTGGGTCTCGCACCTACCGCCATTCGGAAAATCTTGGCAGAGAATACGGCGATGTATCCTTATTTCACTATCCGCTTAGCCGAGCATTGTAACCTTGAAGACGTAGCGGATTTTAATGGTACACAGAATGCTGCGCGCGAATACTTTAACATCTCGCAGTTTGCTTGGCGTTTTGTTAAGGGTAATAAAATGCAAACTGTCCTCGATGAAGAACTGTATATTAAGTTGTTGGATGAATGCGAAGTACGTGGCCCACATCTCGTTTGGGTAGGTGATACGGCTGGTGGTACACCGGTGAGCGGTGCATTGGGAAGTAAACGACGTGATGCGTTTAAACTGTTAGTGGCCGCAGTTCACGGGGGATCTAAATCACACTTGATTGAAGGTTGTAATTGTGGGTTCGAAGGGTGTATTAACCCATTCCATGTAGGAGTAAAAGCATGAACTTTTTGAATAAATTAAATCCATTTTATTGGAAAAAAGTGGCGGATAAGTGCAATGCACTTACGACGGATCTAGTGAATAAGAATACACACCTAACCGCGTCTAACGTTGAGCTAAAAGAAGAATGCAGAGCCTTACGTCAAAAGGTAGAAGCATTCAATATAGACTTAGCTAATCGCCTTAACGTTGAGGATTCTGAGTTAGCTAAGTGAATTGCTACCGGCGAGGTTAGCGCAGTTGAAGCGAAATTACTCTTAGATTTACGCCTTCTACGCGATGAAACTGATAATGCGAATGAATATGCGCGGTACGCACAAGAAACGTTGACGGCGGAGCAACAAAAAGTCGTAGAACTACAAGCCACCGTTGATCGACTACGTAAACAGAACGATAAATATTTTGAAATTTTTGCTGGCGTAGGAAAAGATGAAGGCATCCTCCTTACAGCGTCGCACCGTGGTAAAACGATTGTGTTAGATTCACCGGATGTAGAGGAGAAATAGTTATGTCAGATGGAATACTAACGGATGTTTCGTCTCTAAAGAAAACTAAAGTAGATCGTTCAACATTGGCTGTACTTAGTAGTATAAAGGAGTTCATCGCATCAGAATTCATGAACAGTTCAAGGGTTTTTGTATCGGATTCAGTCTTTGTCGAATATGGATGTATGGATAGAACAGAAGTGTACGCCGAATTAGAACGGAAGGGATACCAAGTAGAAGAAATCCAACCTTGCCGTGGTGAAGAAGGCGGTATTGTTATTAGTGGGTGGTAGGATGGAACGCACTGAGATAACACTGGACTTCGAAACCTACTACGACAAGAAGTCAAAGTATTTTTTGAAGAATAAAAACAGTGGATTGACGATTGAACAGTACATTCGCAATCCTAAATTCGAGGTCATCGGTCTGTCAGTAAAAGTAGGCAACCGACCGTCTGAGTGGTTATTCCCTCACGAGATCGAAGAATGGTTGAACCACGTAGAAATCGCTTACGGTTGGGATAATGTACGATTAATTGCTCACAATGGGCGGTTTGACTGCGCAATTCTTGGCTGGATTTATAACATTTATCCCGGCCAAATTGCTGACACGATGCTTATGAGCCGAGCAGCGCAGTTGTGGGACGGTAACTCACTTGACGTAGTAACACACCAGCTACGCGACGTTTATAAGTGGGGAATTATCCGTGATGACGCCGGCAACACAACGTGGGGTCATCTAAGCGAAGAAGAAATGTTACGCTCGCTTGATAAAGGCGATGAAGTAATAAGCGCGGATGGCAAGCACTTAATGGATTTTACGGATGAAGAATACGACGCTTATTCTAAGTATGGATGTACGGACGTGGACTTGACGTGGTCGGCATATAACTGGTTTATGCGTGAGTTCAAGTTCCCTGAGCTTGAGATCGACGTTATGACGGCGACAATCGAAACGTTTACTTATCCGGTAGTGGAGCTACACGAACCGGTACTTAAAGTAGTACGTGACATGGTAAATGGGAAGCGTGATGCGTTACTAAGTAAAGTTGGTGCAACGCTTTCAGATCTTCGTTCAGATGATAAGTTCGCAGAACTACTGCGTAACTTGGGCGTCGAGCCACCAACGAAACTAAATGCTAAAGGGCAGACTAAATATGCCTTTGCTAAGAAAGACCTTGATTTTCTACGCTTACTCGAACACGAAGATCCAAACGTGGTTGAACTCGTAGAAGCACGGTTAGGTAACAAGTCATCACAGGCGGTTACACGGGTTGAGCGGTTCTTTGAGTTGGCATCACGTAACCCAATGCCGATGCCTTTAGAATATTACGCTGCGCACACAGGACGATGGGGTGGTTGCTTAACGTCTGATACTTTGGTAATATGCTTAACAGCCGAACAACAAGTAGTTCATAAGAAAATCGTGGATGTACTGTTGTCAGACCTTGTGTGGGACGGAGTAGAGTTCGTAGAACACGAGGGTGTTAAGTTTAGTGGGTATCAAGAGGTTATTACACATGACGGAATCACAGGAACAGCGTGCCACCCGGTGTTCATCAATGACACCGAAACGATTAGCTTATCTGAAGCAATGCGAACAGGAACGAAAATCATGGATTGCCAAGAACCGAGTGTTAAGCGAACTTACACTAACGGGCGAACACCTAAATGACCGAGGTAAGTGGGTAATTGATTGGGTTTGCTCTTGTGGAAGAACGGGTCATAGCAAGAAAGCAGAGCTTGAAAGGGCTATGAGAGAAAGAGGTTGGGTAGGTTGCTATAACTGCGCGCAGAAGCGGAAAATGCTGAAAATAGTTAACACACCTGGTTGGAAAGAACATCAACGGAAGATGATACAAGCAGCAATTCGCAAAGTGTCCGAAGAAGTAGAGAATCAACCGTATCGCCATTTACGCTTTATTTGTACAGGCGCAAAATCGCGGTGTTCAAATAAAAACTCCAACGCATACAAGGATTACGGGGCTAGAGGTATAGAGTTTCGTTTTAATTCCCCAATGGAAATGGCGAAATGGGTGTACGAAAACTTAGGCGACCGCCCCAGTAAGAACCACTCAATAGATCGTGTTGATAACAACGGCCATTACGAACCAGGTAATTTACGATGGGCGACACGAGCTGAACAAGCAAGTAATAAGAGAGCGTATAAGGTGGGAGCAATAGGCGCGCGTATAAAACACTTATTGTCAAAGCGACCGGATTATTGTTATGAAGCCATACGAAATTTAATAAAACAAGGTTTTACGGATGAAGAAATTATCAGCAGAAGAAAATGTAAACGTTCGCGTTGAACCTGTTTATGACATCGTTAATTGTGGCCCTCGGCATAGATTTTGGGCGAATGGTAAATTAGTTCATAACTCCGATGCAATTAACGTTCAAAATATGAACAGAAATCAGCTCGTCGATAAGACTACGCCGGTAGGAACGAAAGTATTTTACAAAGACGCAGCCGATGCAGTCGTTGCCGTACTAGACGATAACAAAGTTCATTTGGCCCGTGCTGGAGTAGTCGAGAACGACGAAGAAGAACTCCACATCATGGGCCTTCGCGACGCAATCAAAGCACCGAAGGGTAAGAAACTTGTGGTACTGGACTGGAGCCAAATTGAGTTGCGATTTAACAGTTGGCTTTGGGGTGAGGTGTGGATCTTAGACACGTTAGTAAGCGGTAAAGACGTTTATAAAGTAACGGCTGCGATGACCTACGGGATCGAATACGGTGAAGTTAACAAGTCTCAACGGTTCGTTGGTAAATCACAACAATTAGGTCTAGGTTATGGTGCCGGAAAGAACGGGCTTATCGTTGTAATGGGTAAGCGTTCAGAAGAATTCACCGAGCAACAACTACAATCATTTGTTAACTCTTATCGCCAATCTGCGCCGAATATTAAGCGTGGTTGGGACAAGTGTAAAACGATGCTTAACGCCATGGTACAAGGTATTGACGTAGAGTTAGGCGATAAGAACGAATTGTTTTATTCGGTCGGTAACAAGATCATGCGCCCGAATGGCATGGCGTTGACATACCGTGGCGTACACCACCGGCCAGTTGAAATGGGTAACGAGTTATGGTTTTGGGGTAAGAACAAACATACTAAGAAACCTGATTGGGAAAAGACGTTCGGTGGCAAAATTACGGAAAACCTTTGCGTCGATGGAGATGCCGAAGTTATGACCGACCGTGGCTGGGTTAAGTTAAAAGACGTTAAGTTGACTGACAAAGTTCACGATGGGGTTGAGTTTGTAACTCATTCGGGTATCCTCTATAAATCAGTCAAACAATGTGTTAATATCGACGGAGTTTATATGACAGAAGACCACGAGGTATTAACAAATGACGGATGGAAAGAAGCAGGGGTACTCATATCCGAACGGGGTGCATCATCTATTCAAAGACTTGACCGGGCAACGCTTCGGGAAATTAGTCGCTGTGGAGAAAGTAAGAAAAAACAATCAATGGTGGTGGCTTTACCATTGCGATTGTGGCAATTCTTGTGTGAAAGACCCCGGAGACGTAATGAAGTCGATAAAGCGAGGGAGTGTTCCAAGTTGCGGTTGCATATCCCATTCGCAGATAAGCGCGAAAAATCGTACGCATGGAATGACGAAGCACCCTCTCTATGCAATTTGGCGCTCGATGAAACAGCGTTGTACGCAACCGAACCACAAGGCGTGGCACAACTATGGTGGACGTGGTATCACGGTTTGTCCGAGATGGTTGGAGAGCTTCGAGAACTTCCGAGACGATATGTTACCTTCTTACAAAGAGGGGTTGGATTTAGATCGGGTCGACAACAACGGAAACTACGAACCGAAGAATTGCCATTGGGTGTCTCGAAAGGAGAATTGCAAGAACAGAAGACGAACGGTATGGATCGACATGAAGGACGGAACGAAGCTGACCGTGATGGAGTTTTCGCGAAAGTTTGGTATCGGGCATACAACGGTATTGTATCGTTTATCTCGTGGTGTGGAGATGCCTCAACTAGCGGAGAAACCGGATGCTACAAGGAAGTTTACGACATCTTAAATTGTGGCCCACGAAATCGCTTTGTTGTTAAAGGCAAAGAAGAACCATTTATCGTTCATAACTGCCAGGCCGCGTGTCGAGACATCGCAGCGGAGAAAGTCGTAAACCTACGCAAGAAGTTTTTTGAACGTGGATTCACTCGTGATGATGCTCATATCGTGATGACCGTTCACGATGAAATCATTGTGTGTTGTAAAGACGAACTGGCGGAAGAAGTATTCGACATCATGCAGGATGTAATGACGCACTCAACAGGGTGGTATGCGTCACTCCCGTTAGCAGTAGATGGTTCAATTGCGCAACGCTACGGGTGTGCGAAATGATCAATAAAATTTTTAATGAAAGTTGTCTTAATACATTGGCGCGTATGTCAGACGACAGCGTTGATCTAGTGATAACGTCTCCACCGTACAATATGAATCTTCGTATTCGAGACGGGAAATATTGCTCACGTCAGATTACGAAAGAGTTTTCGACGAAGTACGATGGGTTTAGTGACAATATGCCGATCGCAGAATACTTTGATTTCCACTTGCGCGTTATTAAAGAACTTCTAAGAGTGGCACCCATTGTATTTTATAACGTACAAATCGTTACCGGAAGTAAGCGAGCGGTATTTAAACTTCTTGGCGAACTTAACGAATATGTAAAAGACATAATTGTTTGGGACAAAGAGAACGCTCAACCGGCTATGAGCGAGGGCGTCTTAAATCGACAGTACGAGCTTATAATTGTGTTCGCAAAACGCGACGCGATAAGTCGTAAATTTAATTATTGTAACTTCGAGAGAGGTACATTAAATGATGTGTAGAGAATTAAGCGCGGTAAGAAAGTAACTAATCTACACGGCGCAACATTTCCGGAAGAATTGGTTGAGAAGATCCTCACAAATTTCTCACGTGAACGAGACGTAGTTTATGATCCGTTCATGGGAACAGGTACAACGGCCGTAGTATGTAAGAAGATGAACCGTCGCTTTATTGGGAGCGAAATAATCACCTCGTATGTAGAGGTGGCAAAGGAGAGATTACAAAATGATTAAGATTCAATTTTCACTTCTCGCTGACGTCAGCGACGTAGAGCTGCTTGAGCGGATTATGGAGAAACTAAACCTCCGAGGGATGCGCGGTAGAGTTACTTTAGCAAAGCGCGACGAATGGCCTAGCCATCGTCGTGAGCTACGTGTGGATGTAATGCCACGTGCAGGACAAGAGAGCCACATGGCGAAGAAATTACGCCAGTTGGAACAAGATGGTAAATCATTGGTTAATGCGGTGGTGATAATCGCTGAAGTAGGTAAATAAGATGGCAGCTAAGATTAAATTTAGTAGTTCTGCAACCGAAGATATATTATTCGCTCTTGCAGACGTTGTTCGGACTGCGCTGGGATTTAGTGAGCGCAACGAGAACATGGTGAGAGTCGAGGTTAATGGGGAATCAACCGACTGGGTAGACTATATTCTTGTTTTAGATTTTCCTCTAACTACGGCGCAAGAAGCGACTATCTATTTTCTGATGTGCGACGATAAGTACCGCATCCAATGGTCTGAACTACATGAGGAGTATCGGTAATGAGCGAAGTAACATACAAACGTAGAACGGAAGTCCATTACAAACACGATGGTAAAGTCTGGAGAGAGGTTGATACCGATAAAATCGTTACGTTTGAGAACTTAGATTATGGTGGATTCGCAAGTGGCGTATTACTCGAACTGGTAGATGGTAACGAATGGCGCGTCGTAACCGAATCATTGTTCTTTCGAATGAAACTGATAACCGTCGATGTCGAACCGCCGTCGATTAGCGTTATTGTCAAGTTACCGTCTAATTCAGTTTCGAGTCCGAATGAATTCCTAGCCTCGCTATGTGAGGCGATGGACTTCAATGGTACAGACCAGGTGAATTATCCAACTTGGGTAGGACAGCGCGAAAGTTATCTCTGCGCGTTTGTGATCAAAAAAGGTCATCAGCCAATAGACGTTTTACTGAATAACGCAGCGAAATGTTTTGAGGGGTTAGGTGCCACGTTATGCGCCGTGTCTTCGCCGGAGGGAATTGTGATCTACGACTTAGAATCAATCCGCGCACTAGACCCACCGCTACACCTACGAATTAAAGGAGAGTAGGAAATGGAAGCACTGTTTGCCGTAGGTATTCTCGTAGGCGTGGCCCTTATAGTTAAGGGTATTAAAGTCGCCAGCGTAGCGATGATCGTGCTTGGAGCCGTCTGTATGACAGCGAATTTGGGAAGTTTATTTATGCGTAAGGATTAAGAATGACAAAACAACGAAGTGTTATGAACTCCATTCGTGGCAGTAAGACAGCACCGGAAGACAAAGACTTTTGGGCTACCCCGAATGAGATTTATAACGGGGCGTTAAAGTATTTCGTACAAAAGGGGTTACTCGACCCACAATCTGTTTATGTTGGCGATGTGTGTGCGAGTAAACATAACACTAAGCACACGCGGTTCTTCACTGAGGAACAAGATTCATTGCAACAAGACTGGATTAAGTTCGTTAGTGCTGTACGGTGTAACGGGGTGTTATGGTGCAATCCACCTTATAGTAGAAAACAAAAGGAACGCTTTATCGCAAAAGGCATTCACTTCGCAGAAAACGTGAAGTTCGATGGGGCAGGGGTAATCATGCTACTACCGGCTGATACATCGACAGCGTGGTTCAGCGAGTGTGTTAAGCACGCCAAAGCGGTGGCATTTATCTGTAATGGGCGTATCAGTTTTATCAACAACAGTACCGGAGAACGGACAGACGGTAACAATTCCGGTAGCGTACTGGTGCTATTCGCTAAGCGCGGAGCAGGACAAAAAGTAGCGCGTACGTTGTATGTGACGCGTAGCAAACTAGAAGAACTTGGTAAGGAATAGAACATGGCTAACACTTACTACTCACATCTAAGAAAAGTAACACGTGGAACTGTTACTTTTGATGGGCGAAAGTACCGCCACGTCGCCTTAAAAGAATATGAAGGTCAAACGGTGGACATAGACACCGCAGATCTAAAGGATCTAACGAAAAGAAAAATCTACACACGCGAAGGTAAATTTATTTGTGAAGCAACAATGAAGGAGTTAGGAAATGACAGAACTTAAACAAAAACCAGTAACAGTTAAAGTATGGAAGTTAACACGCGATAACGTCGCTAAAGGTATTCCGGAGTGGGTAACATTCGACGTGCTTAAAAAAGATGATGCACCCGATAGTTTTTCACGTATGGATTTCGTGATGGTACTTAACACGAAACTCGGCCACGTGTATGCGCAGGAAGGGCAATATGTCGTGTTGCTTGCAGACGGTTATCTACAAGCCTGGCCGGAAGAATTGTTGCAGTTACTATATGAACCAACAGAAGGATAGTAAAAGATGGCTAAGTTTCTTGAATTCAAACACTATGGAAAGGATAGCAAAGTTTTAATAAATAAAAACGCTATTATGTCAGTAAGCCCTCACCATAACCTCCCTGCGTCAGTGGTAAGACTACGTTATAACAAGGAATTCAACGTCGCAGAAAGTGTCGAAGAGATTAAGGCAAAAATAAGCGGAGTAAACGATGACTAAACTAATCGCATTTACCGCCATAGAGGGGAAAACTGTTTTGATTAACCCAGCGCACATTATCAAAGTACATCCCAACGGTAATAGGGGGTCAATGATCGTTCTTAGTAACTACGAGCCTAATAATTCGCAAGTAGTTCATGTTGTACAACCGATTGACAAAGTAGAACAAATGGTAAACGGAGTAAACGATGACTAAATACGTCAAAAAACCAGTAAAAGTAAACGCATGGCAACTAACAAGCGAAAACATCGAAGCCGGTATGCCGGACTGGCTCGACTTAGACAAGATTCATATCTTCAATGGTGGCGCACCTTTCGCTGAGATCGAAACGCTTGAAGGTTTGATGACAGCGTCCTATGGTGATTACATCATCCAAGGTGTTAAGGGTGAATTTTACCCTTGTAAACCGGATATTTTCTTAGCGACGTATGAAAAGGCACCGGTACTATTGAAGAACGGACAAGAAGATTACTCCGTTCTAGATGATATTACGCTCACTGGAAAGCTACGCGCAGCTAAGGAAGCGTATCAGCGCTTAGGCCTGGAATCCTACAAACGTACGATCGAAAAGCAAGTAGAAGGTAAAGGCGTAGTGTTTGGCAAAAGCGTGATTACCATTGAAGGTATGAAAGGTGAATATTTAGTTTCAGATATGGAAGAGCAACTATCGCGTGCATCGTACGTGCCATTCCCAATGCTCGCCATCCGCAATATTAAAGTGAACGGGGAAGTAAGTAATAAATTACAGTACGCCAATCGAACTCATCCGGTAGTAACAGTAGTCGGTGAGTATGTAGAAGGAACGAGAGGAGGGGTTGTATATGACTAAGCGCGAACGCCAAGTAGCGAAGATGATTACTTGCGGTATGATAACGTTAGCTGTACTAGCAGCCTGTACCGATGCGGAAAGAGAGCGGATTGTACGCTTTAACAACGAGACCGATATTATGTGTTTTTCTGGGTCAGCTACACCGGTGTTTACCGACAGATCTACGGGGCGCGTGGAATACACAGAGAACGGTGGCGGTGTTTATTACAAAAGTAAAAACACAGGTAAGTTTGTACAGTTATATATGGACTGCGTAATTACAGGGGAATAATCTTATGACTAAACATTTCATGGTCGATATTGAAACGCTATCTACTGCAGTAAACGCAGTGGTATTAAGCGTCGGTGCGGTTGAGTTCGATCCATTTACAGGTAAGATTGAGCGTGAGTTCTATCGCGAACTCAGACTAGATATGCAGCGTGATCGGCATATTTCAGGAGATACCGTTCAATGGTGGGCCAAGCAGTTAACAGAAAATAACGCGGATAATATCTTAACGAATCCTAATTCGAAAAAACTTGACCCTCATAATGCCGTGTTTAGTCTCGCAGAGTTTTTGAAATGTAGTACTTATGGGGTTACTACGCCGGAAGAATACGAAAATATTGAAGTGTGGGCGTGCGACCCTGACTTCGACTTGGCAATCTTAAGTAACTTATATGAATCCTTATACCTAGTGGTGCCTTGGAAGTTTTGGAATACACGTTCAGTGCGTACGGTGCGAATGTTAAATAAAATTGCAGGTATAGAGGTGCCTGTACAACCTGTTACGCATAATGCGTTGGAAGATTGCATCCGACAAGCGAAAGAAGTATCTGCTATGCTATCTATGTTGCACCGCTTAGGTCAAAATAAACAAAACCTCATTAATGCTTATGACGGTTTGGCAGCGTGCCGTAAGTTAAAAAACGAAAATAACTTACTGCCTAATGTGGATAATGTGCTGTACCAAATCGGAAAAACATTTAGCTTACCGGAGGAAGTGGAATAATGATGAATAACATAAGAACCGAACTACTCGAACACACGAACGGGGTAGAAAACATAAAAGCAGTGCAATTAGCTTTACATACGGATAGACAGAACCCCCATAATGTGTCGTTATTTCATCTTCCGGAAGGGTATAGTAGCGAACAACTACAATCGTTCTTATTCGAAATAGATCGTATGTACGATGCAGGGTACGGAACACAAGAATTGTACGGTTTTATTTGGTGGAAAGATGGTACTTGGTCTAGTCGATTCGAATACGATGGTTCAGAGCGATGGGAGCATCATGTACGTCCTACTTATCCGTTAAATCGCGAAGAAATGTTGGATTTAATATGAAATTAATGCCCCAATCGCCATCGTCTGTAAGTACGTATAACACTTGCCCTAAGCAGTACCAGGCGAAGTACATCACTAAAGAGGTGGTGTTTAAGTCAACGGCGGAGACGGAGCGTGGAACCCGTTGGCATAAGCAGCTAGAAGAAAGACTGCGTGATAAGTTAGATTTACCGGAAGAAACCGCCATTTTTGAACCCCTGATCCGCCGGTTAGAGCTGATGAAAGGTGAGAAGTTAGCCGAAACAAGATTCGGTATCACCGCAGATTTTAAGGCGTGCGATTACAAAGCGCGTTGGTATGGTGGTACGGCAGACGCAGTGGTACTTAACCATGAAGACCGCAAAGCGGTTATCTTCGACTACAAGACCGGTAAGGTCAAGGACAACGAAGATTTCCGTAAGCAGCTTACTAACTATGCGCTAATGGCGTTCATCGCATATCCGCATATCCAGCAGATCCGTGTAGCGTATATCTTCTTAGACGCGATGCAATTTAGTCCGATTGAACACGGAAGAAAAGGATTACTGTTCAAACGATCTGATATGGAACAGATGAAAAGCGATTTGTCTTTAGACATCGATCGCATCGCTCACTCTACGGAAAGAAACGAATGGCTACCGAACCCTAGTGGTTTGTGTCGCCCAAATAAACCAACCGTCAACGGCGGTAAACCATGGTGCCAAGTTAAATCTTGCCCGTTCTGGAATAAAAGGTAAAAACAATGACTGAACAAACTAAAACCCCACAAGAACGCTACGCCGATTTTATTAATAAAATTCGTGCGCAGTTTAATAAGAACGCAACGCACTTACAGGCAGCCGACAGTCGCTTGGAAGCACAAGACTACGATGGGTTCTTAGCGCAATATGCCGGCTTGGATAAAGAAACGTTACTTGAAATCGTACAGGCGCAACACGTCAAGGTTAATGAGACGTATGGTCTTATGATGCAACGCCAACAAAATTTAGAAGTCATCTTACAAGACATCGCACATTGCCAAGACTTCGTTGCTTTCGGTAAATTAAAAGAAAAGGCGCAGACTATTTTAATGGCACACCAACTTCAACGGCGCGGTATGAGCGATGAAGAAATTGTAAAAGCTTTGAACACCGCCAATGATGGTGGCAAAACAATTATTCAGCAGTAGGTGGCTTATGACCTTACATGAAAAATTCTTAGAGTGGCATTTCCGCCAATATCCGCCTGAGCATCATCACTTTGAATACGACCAGTACACGAATGGTAATTTTAAAGATTGGCGTGTACAAAATCGCTGGGAAGCCTTTCAAGGCGGATATGAAGCGACGAAGCAAGAGGAAAACGAACGATGAATAAGTTAGACATCGCTATGAGCGAAGACCCTTGGTGGCGAGGTTTTAAGTTAGGTGTGTTCATAGGTATGGTAGTTGGATTCATTCTTGTAGGAATTTCGGGGTAGATTATGGCTAAACAAACACCGGAAGGGAAAGTCAAGAAGAAACTATTGGACTTTCTAAAATCGCTAGGTGGCGATTGCTTTTATTATATGCCGGTACAAAACGGTATGGGGCAGACAGGTATTCCCGATGTAATGGCGATTATTAAAGGTGTGCCGTTTGCGTTTGAGTGTAAGGCTACACCTAAACAACAGCCTACCGTCTTGCAGGCTTATGCACTAGATCGTATTCATAAAGCGCGCGGTTTTGCGTGGGTGGTAGACAACGAAAGTGTCGACCTCGCCATATTCTACGCGAAAGAATTAAGCAATGCCGCAAGCAACAACGGGACGTACGGTGATATGGAAGACCTAGACGCATTGAAAGAGCATGAACACGCTAAGGTTCTCTATCGCTGGAAAGACAAACTTGAGCCTGTGGAGTTCGACGGTGAGTGATGAGCAACTAATTCTTTCTCGTCAGCGCGTTAAAAACTTCGGTGAGGTTTTTACACCTTCTAAGGTTGTAAAGGAAATGTGCGACTTGATTCAAGCGGAGTGCTACGATGAGAAGACCACGTTTTTAGAGCCGAGCTGTGGTACAGGTAACTTCCTTGTGGAGATACTTTCTCGTAAGTTAAGTACAATTATCGCAGATGGCGACAGCGATAAGGAGACAGAGGAGAAGTTTTATATGGCATTGGGATCTATATATGGCGTAGATCTTCAAGACGACAATGTAAAACAATGCCAAAGTCGGTTACAAGAGTTAGCTGAAACAATGGCGTATGGTATAGGGTTATCCCTCTCAAAAACGGTAGTTAGTTCTATCCTTCAAAGTAATATCCGATGCGCAGACGCGTTAAAAGACACGGTGCTATTCGCTAAAGTTAGTGTGAACAAAACAGGTGTAGTTCTAAAATATCACGCAGTGAACTTACAAAATGGAAATTCAGAGTATAAGTTTTCGGTAGGGGTGGCGGTATGGCACTTGTAGTTAAGGATAAAAAAGCCATAGTCTTAAAGGTGAGAGACCCTTCAAAGTACACGGAAGTACTTTCACAAGCTGGTATTAAATTTAAACAAGACGGTCATAACCTGGCCGTCAAACATAATGTCGATACACATAAAATCCTTGGTAATCTCGGTGCGAAACTCGAAGGTCTTGAACCTATGCGAGTACAGTACGCCTATCCTAAATTACATGGGATGTACGACCCGATGAAACACCAAGCAGAGACAGCCGTTTTTGTCTCGCAAAACCCAAAGGCCTTCGTACTTAATACGCAACGTACCGGTAAAACTGCGAGTTGCTTATGGGCCGCGGACTACCTCATGAAAGAAGGCATCATTGATAAAGTGTTGGTGTGTTGCACCGTGTCGAACTGTGGCACGTGGCTCAATGAAGTCAATGCCATATTCGCTAACCGTTGGGCGATGGTAGCACGAGGTAGCGCGTCGGTTAGACGGTCTGTTCTACGTCAGAAATGCGACTTTCATATTATCAACCACGACGGAATCAAAGTTGTGGCAGATATTTGGGACAACTACTTAACGGATAAGACACTACTAATCATTGATGAAGCACGCTTATTTAGCGATCCGAAGTCAGACCGCTGGGCGGTGATGAATGAGATGGCGACTAAGTGTAAGTACGTATGGGCCCTAACAGGTACCCCACTCTCAGGTGGCCCAGTGGCAGCGTATGGATTTATTAAGTTAGTCGCACCTCACCGTGTACCTAAAACGGTTGGAGCTTGGCAAGCCGCTACGATGTTTAAAGTAGGTGAGCGGAAGTGGGTACCAAAGCGCGGATGGGAAGAGATTGTGTATAACGCGTTACAACCGGCAATTCGATTTAACGCTGATGACGTACTAGACCTTCCACCGTTGCAAATGATGTACAACGAGGCAGAGCTTACACCGGATCAGCAAAAGGCCTATGACAAGCTCCGTAACGAGGGAGCGATTCCTCTTCGCGAGGGTAAAGTCTCAGCCGCTAATGCGGGGGTGTTAGTGTTTAAGCTGTTACAGACGGCGGCGGGTGTGGTGAAACTTGATCAAGATGGCGACGATGATACGGCGGTATTGAAATTGCCACCGAAAGGACGGCTTAAAGTACTCGATGAAATCATTCAAGGCACCGACAACAAAGTTATTGTGTTCGCTAGTTTCAAAGCGGTGGTAGATTTACTACAAGAACACTGTAATAAGAAGTACGGTTCGGTGTGGATCGATGGTCGCGTAACCGGTAAAAAACGGGATGAAGTCGTTCATAAATTCCAAACTGACCCAAACATTAAAGTATTAGTGGCACACCCAAAGACCACTTCGCACGGGTTAGAATTCGCGGTGGCAGATACGATTGTGTGGTTCACGCCACACCATAGCTTAGAGCTTTACGATCAAGCGAATAAGCGCATTCAGTCTAAGCTACAGAAAAACAACATGGGTATTTACCACATCTTCTGTACTCCGTTGGAGCAAGCAATTTACCGCAAGCTCGCCAATGGTAGTGAAGCGCAACAAAGTTTTCTTGAGTTATATAAGCAAGAAATTGGTTTACAGTAAAAATTTTTCAGTATATAATCACCGTACTTAACAACAAAGAGGGCAATTATTATGGCAGGAAAAGGTAAATTCCTTTATATTTTTTCACCCGGTATGTCTAACGAAGTCACGGACGAAGAACACCGTATCTACATCGGTGATAGCGCCAAACACATGGACGAAGGTACGCAGTATTTTCCGTTAGGCAACTTCTCTACTGACGACTTACTAAAACTTAAAGCACAAATTGCTACAGCATTAGAATGTCGCATGGACTTAGACGACGTAACTGAGAAAAACTTGGAAGCGTTAAAAACAAAACTGCGCAGCGCAAAAACAGAAGTCATCGCGCAACTAGCACGTCAAACATTAGATCGTTTAGACGTTGTGGCCTCCGATGAAAAACGTGCGAAGACACGATTGGCTATTATCGAAGATGAACTACGTCATCGCATGGAAGAAGACGGTTCCGCAGAAATGAAATTCACCGGTGTACTTGGCGTTTCATATAAACCTGAGACCGTCTATAACGTTGGTGAAGAAGGCTGGACTCCGGTGTACAGCTCAATCGTTGCAGACAGCGTAGCGCAGCAATTAGCTGACGACGGTCTAGTTCGCGCAATCGCTAACAACCAAGACGTTGACGCAAGCACCGTTCGCGATATTGCAAACGACATTGTGGGAAGTATTCGCGATGGATTACGAAATGCAGAAGCATTTGCGATTTTACAAAAGCGTTTGACTAGTACAACGCTTAATGACTTAACTAAGCAAGGTTTAGATCTACCAAACGGGGTAGAGCAAAAAACATTGCAAAAACTTAAACTACGTAAACTTAAATAAATAGGAGTGATTATTTATGTCAAACTTAATGGTAATTGACATGGGTGCTTTACCCATCGCTTATGATGATGAATTGGCCCAAGAATTAACGAAAGACTTAACCGCAGGTCTTAGTGGTACTTTCAAACGTGCGCCACGTTTATCGATGGGTAATAGCGGGGATTGGGAACTCGTTACACCGGAAGGTGAAGCTATCGACTTAGGACGTTCAGTTAATATCGTCATCGTGGATCAACGTAATGTAAACTCGCGTATTCACTACGAGAAGTCTTTTGATAAACAGAAAGAAGAAGGTGAGTTCGCAGCACCGGATTGCTACAGTACAGACGGTCAATACCCTGACACAAGCGTGGAAAATCCACTTTGCGAAAGTTGTAAAGAATGTGAGTTCAACAAAATCAGCTCTAATTTCCAAGTGGGGAATGTCCCATGTAATACCTATCGACGCCTCATTTGTGTATTAGTGCAAGAAGATGGTACTTTCTCTGAGCCGGTAGTATTTGAACCTAAATATAAATCGCTATCTGAGAAAACAGTAGTACGTGAGCGATACGGTAGCTACAGTTGGTATATGCAGACTTTGACTGCGCAGGTGCATCCTGTAACGAAAAAACCTATGCCGATACCAACCCAATTCGTAGTAACACATTGTACGTCTCTACCTAAGATGGAAGTTGCCACCGTGAAGTTTGGTCTTGCGTCTAATGCGCAGGGTGGTTACTGGGTATTATCTAACGAACAACGCCAAGAAATTTTACGCTTGAAAGATAGCGAGGAAGTCCAAGAGTTGTTACGTCCGTTCAATGCAGCGTTTGAAAACCCTTCTTCCGCCGGTCGAATCCCTGTGATTAACGTTGATATTGACGAACCGGAAGAACAACCTAAGAAAGAAGTCACGAAAGAACAGACCAAGAAATCATCGCCGGCGAAGAAAGCGCCACCGGCTAAGAAAACTCGCAAGGTTGTGTTAGGTATGGAACACCCTGATGTGGTGAATACAACTGAGTATGACTATGCCGAATTGAAAGAATGGGCGGATGACGCAACGGAAGACGAAGTCCGTGAGTTCTTAGCGGAAAACTTCCCACAAGCATTAGAGCCTGTAGAAGTGGAAGTCGAAGAAACTAAAGAAGCTCCGGCGGAAGTGCCTGCGAAGAAATCTGCGCCTAAACGTAAGGTCGTGGAGAAGAAAGCCGAAGTGGCGGAGAACGTGGTATCTAATGATAGCAACGTAGATGATGAATCCGTGAAACAAGCCGAAGCATTGGCAGAAGACTTAGGCGAATTTGACGACTAAGATTAACTTATTATAAAATACTTCGCGGTGAGAGCAGACTCACCGCATTTTCTACCAATAAAGAGGGCAATATCAATGACAAACCCAATCTCACGTACAGTATTCATAATGTTGTACCTACTTACATCTGCTTACCCGCATTTTAAATTGCCCGATTGCAGAGTAAGATCTGACTTTTGTTCGTAGGTGCAACATTATGAATACTTTAGAACACCTCTCTCGCATATTACCAAGCTCCGGACTTAAGGTTATGGCTGTAATGCAACAGCGCGTTGACAACAACGGAGACTTAGTATTCAAGGCAGACGGTTCCCCTTCGCTTACCACGCGCCATAAAACGTTTAAAACAGTAGAAGACTTAGCTAAACGTATTGGTCTTATGTCCCATTCCAGTAACACAGTTTACATGGCTTTGGGGGGATTTGACCCTGAACGTAGCTTTATTGACAAAGAGTTCGAAGGTAAACCCTATAAAGGATTCTCTCGCAGTGCGGACTTCACAATCGCTTTCAAAGCCTTTTGGTTAGACTTAGATGTTGGCGAAGACAAGTATGCCGAGAAAAAAGGTTATGCCACGCAGTCTATGGCGATTGAAAAGCTATGGGAATTCGTCCACGCAATCGGACTGCCTGACCCTATCGTGATTAACAGTGGCCGTGGCGTCCACGCTTACTGGGCGTTAGAAGAAGAAATCGACGCACAGAGTTGGTTTAAGATGGCGAAAGTATTTGACGCCATTATTAAGCACTACGGTCTCTACGCTGACCCTGCGTGTACGATGGATAGAGCGCGTATTCTACGACCCGTAGGCACCATTAACCATAAGAACGGCAAGCGTGTTAAGCTAATTTCAGATGCACCGGACATACCATTCTCCGCTTTCGTAAATGCGCTTAAACCTTACTATCGCGAACACAAAGCGGAAATCGAAGCTATCAAAGTTAAAGTGGTTGAGTACGTCAAAAAAGACCCTTCCTCTTTCGTTGATCAAAAACCTAAGCACGCGAAGTACTTTTTGAAACGCTGCCAAGTAGCGAACTTTACGCTCTTTGGGGATAACCCTGTAGCTGAGCCGGTATGGCGCGGTGTGCTTGGTGTAATGCGCTACTGCGAGAACGCAGATAAACACATCGAGACCTTACGTCGCAAGTGTAAAACTCGCTTTCCGGAGACAACTCGCTTTGACGAAGATCGCACCGCAGAGAAGTTACAACGCTTCATCGACATGGACATGGGGCCTACGACTTGCTCTTACTTCCAACGTGAATGCGGTGAGCTATGTGAGGGTTGCCCTCATGCGATGGAAGGTAGAATAAAAACCCCTTTAACTTTAGCTGAACATTATGAAGAAATCCCCGTACCGCAGTATAACTTGGAGATCGGAGCGTTGGAATACCCAGCGCAAGCGTCTAAATCAGCAGAGGTCGAACGCGGAGATAAAGTCGCAGAGACTAGCGGAGCTACGAGTGCAGAATCGCGCAGTAACGGCAGCGGTAATGGTGGAAGTGATAGCACGCGTAATGATGGAACACCGCAACCACCGTTCCCGTACAAACGGTCTAATAAAGGATTAGTTATCCAAGAGAACGACCAAGAAGTTGTGTTCTTCCAAGGCGACTTGTTCCCGATCATGACAAAATTCGTCGAGGTCGTAGACGGTGAGCAGAGCGTCATGGTTAAGTATATGTTACGCATCGGCTTAAACGGGCAGTACCAAGAGATTTCGTTCTTCATGAAAGACTGGTACGCACCTGATCGCTTAAAACAACGCTTAGGTATGGCCGGGGTATCTATTAAAGATAAACACATGATAACGCTCATTAACTACTTGCGAGCTTATCAGAACGAGGTTCAAGAACGTATGACAGAAGTAAGACAGATGCAACACTTCGGGTGGGTAGATGACACCCAACAGTTCTTACTAGGTAACAAACTCTATCAACGAGATGGCGTAGTTACTGTACAGCCACATCTTAACATTAAGAACTATTGTCGCTTGTTCCGCCAATCCGGCACATTAGAAGGATGGAAGAACTTAATGCGACGCTTATCGACTTACGGGGCAGTAGAGCAACAGATCTGCGTGCTGAGTAGTTTCGGCACAACGCTTATGCGCTTTACTAACTACAACGGCATTTGGTTACACTTAATGACTAAACCGGGTTACGGAAAGACTACGACCCAAGAAATGATGAACGGTATTTGGGGACACCCTAGCGAGCTTTTATTGAACGCGAAGGACACAGTTAATGCCATTGAAGAACGGTTTGGGCGTTGGTGCAACCTCGGCGTTACAATCGACGAGCTATCCAACCTCGATCCACGTGTTACGTCAGACCTACTCTTGGGTGTAACGCAAGGGCGCACAAAACGTCGCTTAGACACCAATATGCGTGAGCGTATGGATAACTTGTCTTGGCAACTTATGGTGCTATCGAGTGGTAACTTCTCGCTTATCGACCGGATTAATACGGCAAAAGAAGACGTAGCTGCCGAAATCTCACGTACATTAGAGTTTAAGTTACCTAAGCCTGTACTCTCCGTCCACGAGGGTGAGCGTTTAATTAAGAACCCGATCCGTGAAAACTACGGTGTGGCCGGTGCGGAATGGATTAGTAACCTTGTAAAAATCCCACAAGATGATATTCAGGCTTTGATCGACACTACCATTGAGAGCTTTAGTACACGCCTTGAAGCGACATCGGATGAACGCTTTTGGATTGTAGGTTGCGCAGTTATCTACGTCGCAGGGGTACTCGCGAACAAGATGGGGTTAGTCGAATGGGATATGCGAGCAATCTTCGATACGTTGATTAGTATCGTAGAACACAACCGCGTATCACGTAATACCTACGAGTTTAGCCCGACCGATGTGTTGTCTAGCTTCTTGGCGGATAACATTCGCAATACCGTGGTAACGGACGTTGGTCTTCAAGAAGGACAACTCATGGTTCGCATGGCTCCTACCGGCACCTTAAATGTACGCTACGAGCAAGATAGTGGCATGGTATATATCCGCACCTCCGCGCTGAAAGAATACTTGTCTAAACGCAACATCGGTATCAACTCAGTCAAGGACGCGTTGACGCAACGTGGGCTGCTTACCCATGCGAGCGCACGACTTATTCTATCCAAGGGCTTACCAAATACCACAGGTCGTACCTACTGTATGGTGATTAAAGCCGACGAACTCGTGAAGTCCACCTATAGTAGCCTACTGGAGGACGCAAGTGAGTAACTGGCACGCGTTTGGTAAGAAGGCCGATACGAACGGGGGGAGTGAGAATACTACCCCTCACCCGACGATGAATCTACATTTAGTAATTCACAAAGATGGTAGCCAGCGTATTGAGCAACTGGTTGAGTACCGAAACAGCAAGGGTCTTGTTGTAAGTACAGAATGGGTAGAAATACCGGTAATTTATGAATAGGAGAAATTAATTATGACTCAGATTGTATGGGACGGACGCTTTCTTGTCGCTGATCGGAAATGCTTTCGCGGCACAAATGTGTACACAGCTAAGAAACTGCGCGTTAAACACAACGGTACGAAAAGCGCAGCATTCGCTTTTTCAGGCACCTTTGAAGAATGTAATATCGCTGACCAAATTATGATGGCGGACGACAATCGCGAACTCATAGAGCAAGCTAAGTCTATACTTACCAACCCAGCAGAAAGTTGGCACGGAATTTATGTGGAGACCCGTGGGAATGAGCAACCGAAAGTTTACGCGTGTAACTTACTTGGTATGCTTGAAGAGCTTCCTCCTAACACATTCTTCGCTGTAGGAGCGTGCGCAGATGAACTTATGTTTGCCTATCGCACATGGCAAGCGATTGCTGCTAACCTCGACAAACCGGCTCACACCCTATTTGTCTATGAACCCACACAGACGGAAGAAGAGTTAGAAATCGTTAAACGGCGTGCTACGGCATTGGCGTGCTTTCTACGAACCGCATTGAAAGGGTCGTACTACGACCAGTATGGTTATCCGTTTGACGTGTACGACTCAGTTACGGGGAATACATTATGTGTTTAAAGATGTGCCGATACTGCGGTGAGATGAAAGAAGAAGACCAGTTTGAGCGTGGACATGGTGGTAAAGCTACCCGTCGCTGTAAAGCGTGCGCTACATTATACAAGCGTAATACACGTCGCAAAACAGAAAGCGGAATACGAATGCTACTTCGTGGACGCGTAAATTCATTACGAAGTTTCTGCGAAAAGCATGGGTTAGAACTAACAATATCCGTTAAGAAAGGAGAAGAAGAATGGACTTAAATGGCATAAGAGCGTTACCTACTGGTAACATTATCGACTTCCATAACCCAAGCTTGTATCGCTATGAGGTTCCTGAAATTGCGTCTTTGCTTTCAAAGCTCAAGCGATTTAACGGCTTTGGGGTGGATGTAGCAACTCATAGTCTCTACGTTGCTGACGTACTCTATAAACTTACAGAGAACCCATGTATCGCACTGCTCGGCTTGTTGCACGACGCGCATGAAGCATATACCGGAGATGTCACAACCCCTGTGAAACATATCCTTGGGAAGAAGTTGGATGACTTAGAGCGTATGGTGCAACGTGCTATCTTATGGCAACTCGACGCTAAACACGAAGATGGCCTTGGCGCAGAACGCTTGATCAAACTCATCGACCTCTTCGCGATGAAAGAAGAAGTAACGGCGATGGTTACAGCAGGGCGGTATAAATTAGATACGCAAGGTGTGTGGGAAGAAGCCCTACGACCAGTAGCAAACCTAGACCTCGGCAATATCCCTCGTTTTTATCTACAGCTCGCCGACGAGGCAGACTTCATAAACCGTTACGACGACCTTAGCGAGCAAGCAAAAATCGTGGGTAGACACTACGAGGTCGTGGAGTTTTCTATCCTAGGGGAGCTTTGTAAATTCAAAGTCTCGCCGAACGCCCCAATCAAATACTTATTAAACGGAGAATAATTCTATGAAAGAAGAACCAATATATGTCGCTGAGCTACGCGATGAAAATCCTGAAAAATGCACCTCTGTATCGAAAGAATCAATCGATGGGTTACGTGCGTCTGATACCAAGTTATTCGAGTTAAAGACCCAAGTAGGTGGAGATCATTATGCTAAATGCGCAATTCAACCGATTGACTACATTATGGCGAATAGACTTGATTATCTTCAAGGTAATGTCATTAAGTACGTAACTCGCTATAAAAACAAAAACGGCGTGGAAGACCTTGAGAAAGCAGCGCATTACTTGCGAATCATGATCGAACGCGAAAAGCAAAATACCAAGCAGGAAACTGCTTAATCTAACCCACTCAATATAGGAGAAATACTATGAGTACCAAATACGGCTTGACCGAAACTTATCTACAAGAACAAATCAAAGAAACCAGCTACCAACGCTATGGCGACACAGGAATACTATGTGTCCTCACGCTAAAGAATGGTTATACCGTTACCGGAACAAGTGGATGTATTGACCCAACTATCTTCGCAGAAGACATCGGTGAGCGTATTGCGTTTGATAATGCGTTCAACAAACTTTGGGAAATCTTAGGTTACGGCGAAAAACAACGCTGGTATGAAGAAGTGCAATTAAGTTGGAAAGAGCGTGTTGAGCTTGAGTTCCGTCAACTAGACGACCGCCTAAGTAAACTACACGCCTTATTATTCCAAGCGGACGGCGTGTTCAATCCTCGCCCAGAGTTCATCGCCGAAGAACAATGGGAGCTTATGAAGTCGCAAAATACCGCCATGAAAGCCTACAGCGATATTTTGCTTGCTCGCTTAAATAACGCCTAACAAAAAGGCCGGGTTAATCTCCGGCCTTTTTCATTTCATCTTCTTGTTCAGCCAATCCTTGACTACTTTCCTCGTCATACTCGGTAGCATCTGCATTATGACTTCTAACACAACCGCACCACTTGCGCCACCGACTACGGACAACAACCCACTTAACCATTGGTTAAAGCTCGACCCGAAGTGGTAAGCCACGGCGACACCGATGAATACGCCTAATGCTACGTCAAGCGAACGAGGGCATAATGCCTTTTCTCGATCAAACTCCACACTTGCCTTAAACGACCCTAATACCGCGCCTACAAGAATGACAATGTCATCAATATAATTCGTAAGTTCATTGATCATTTATCCCCTCACATCGTAATACATAGAGTACAGCAAGCATAAACCACACGCTTAACACCGTACTTACAACTAACTGTATATCGAGTGGGGGATATTCAGTCGCATAGCCATTCGCGATTATCGCTTGGTGCAAAGCCCCTAGCAGTAACGCAAACGTCTTGAATATTTGGTGTGGTCGCCCATGTGTTACTAACCCCAAACAGGCGAATACCACCGCAAGCGCACACAACCAAATACCCATCGCAATTTGCGACTGAACAGCGGTGGGGATATTCACGGCCTCGATGTTGAACTCTTGGATGAGCAGCAATACTACCCACAGTACACTGACTAATGTATTTAAGACCTGCGCAGGGCGCGTATCTCTACCGTACATTAAAGACAAGATCGCACAAGCCATAGAATATCCCTCGTGTTATGCGGTGAAGGTTCGTGGTTCTGATAATAAATCAAATGCTGGAACTACGAAGTGGTAGTTAGGTTGTTCGCGATCTGCGCCGCCATACGACACGTGAACGCGATACAAACCGGAAGGCATAGTAGGCAACGCAGATCCTTCAAACGCGAATGTATCTTCACTGCCATTATACACCGCCACCGTATCAAGGTTGAATGTCTCCAACACCGAACCGTCCGGTGAATCTAAACGCTCAAAGCGGAGTTTTAAGTCGATACTTTCCCATGTCGCAAGGTGACTATCTTCTACGGGTGCAGTATGGATGACCGTACGACCTGATGGTGAAGTCGGCATATCTACGCCAGTTACCGCAATATTCAACGTTGGGTAGTGTTGAAGTGGGATAACGTAATTCACTGTTTGTGATGTAAGAATAGGCTTATCCGGCTCGTATTCTGAGATCACTTTTGGCGAGGTAAATGTTACGGTACGTTCGGCTTCTGATAGCGCATTGAACGCTTTAACACCTTTCACTGGCCCATTCGTTGAGAGACTAAATTCTTTAATCTCATTGAGCTGCATGGCTTCGCCTGAAATGACAATTTTAGTTTCTTCCGGTGATGCCACGTCTTGTAGCTCCGAAGTAATATTGATCGTGTTTGGACGTGATTCGCCACGCTGTCTCAACACCAATTTCTCAAGGCGGTAGATTTCGTTTGAGGGTGGGATTTTCACAAACGTGTACTGAAAATCAGCGAAGTGTGTATCCGTATCTTCGGGAATATCGACCTCTTCTAAAACTAACGACGGTGGTGTTTTTGGCTGTTCATCTTGACGTGGACGCGGTGTAGATGGTCGCACGCCAAGGGTTGCGATGTCGAATTCATATCCGCAACATCCATCGGGTTTGGCTTCAAGCGGATTGAATCCAATAAAGTTGTTTACAACAACACTCATATTTACTCCTGTTTTGAGGTTAAAGAAAAGGTGCCTTCGTAAGGAGGCACCGTATGAACTTAGTTAGGAATGGTGTAACCTAAGAAATCACCGCTAAGTGAGGTTAGTTTGATTACTTGCGTGTCTTCTTTCACCGCATCACGACCAATTTCATCGATTACATCGCGAACGCCTAAGTAAATACCATCGGTTTTCTTCGATAGCAGATTACCGGCTTCCTGCGATAGGGAAAGCAACGCAGCTAAAGAGGTCGTGACCTCTTGACGATTTCCACCGCTCGCATCAGTAACAACCGCTTTAAGTTCGCCGGTGGAATTATCGTAGCTTAATTCGCTTACGTGTAGGTCAACATTATTACTCACTGCGACGAGTTTATTACCCTGGATAACTACCGTCGTACCATCTACAGCGACTTTTAGTTTACCGTTATCAATTTCAAGACCTTCGCCCGTATCTTTATCGGTAATAACCTTATGCTCAATCATCGTTTATACTCCTTAATCTTCTACAATGACTTGAATGTATTTCGTGTTCACAGAATCCGTAGATTTAGCATCTGCGGCGACTGTTACACGTCCTGCCGAAATCGCTGTCTTACCTTGCGAAGACGCTACGTCGGCATAATTATCCGTACTGGTGAACTCTACAGTCGCAGCGGTACCGGCACGAACCGTGATGATAAGTTTATCGTCTGCGGAGGCAGGACTAGCTTTACTTATAACAGGTTGAATAACACGACCTCTGTCAACAGTAACGGACGCAGGTATAACCTGCACTCTCTCGAACGAATCGGAGCGAGGCTTATCCTCAGCTTTGTAGGTAATTGCCTTTTTCGTCGTACACCCCGTCGCATTAGTTACGTTGATGGAGCGAGAGACTGTCGGTACGGTAGCAAGTACTTTATAAGTCTGCCATTTACAATTCGTACCGGTAGGGCGGCAACAAAAAGCAAAAATCGCAGTGTCGGCGGTGATCTCAAGTACACCGTTTGCGAAAGTGAAACCGGCGCTCCCTGTTTTCTCTGCATTAGCATCTGTTTTGACAGATACGTTGTTATCATCCCCATATACCATCGCCCCATGCGATGTTGTCCCATTGCTTAGGATTAGACTGTAGAAGCCACTCGAACCGTTCGTCGCATAGCCAATAACGGTCGAAGCGCCATCCAACTTAATTCGAAGACCTTTAAGTGTGCGTCTCTCAGCAAACACATTCATCGCTTTGGTCTCTGGGAGGGTAACATACGTCGAACTACTTGAGACTAAAGGAACAGCTTGCACCAACACCGTATTGTGATCTAACTCCGTTGCTGTAATTAACGGACAATCTACACTCGGAACGTAGGTGTTGTCTCTCTTAGTTTGCGCAGAAAGAATCAACGTCGCAGTGTTATTCTTACCGTCTAAGTCTAAACTGGTATTTGGGTTCACCGCAGCGGTGAACTGGAAAGTACCTGCTTCGCTTGGTACGACTTTAAAGCGAACTGTGAACGTACCACCCCTCGCAAGACCTTTAATGTCATAAGACAGTTCCCCGGTCTTGTCGAAAGAATCAACGTCTTGTTTAGCTTCGCGGATGTCTTGGAGGGTATATCCGCCACCGTTAGGCTTGTTGATAACTAAGTTAGTTAAGTCGTTTTTTCCTTCGCCGGTGTTGGTTACGGTGACAACAACATCGAAGCTATCATCCGTAAACGCCGTTACTTTGTTCGCAGTGATGCCGACCCCTACCTCTTGGAAAATGGACTCAAGCGCAGTTAAGCGAACGCATTGGCCGTCTTGTTTTGCGAGAACTACCGTCCCTTTCTTCCACGCAGCTTCCGGTAATTGGTCGATAGCGTCGCAGTCTAAACCTGCACCGCCACTATTAACCGCTTCGAGCTTATTATCGCTATTCACGCGGATTGTCGTTCCGTCAGCTAAGACATTTACTTTCTTCGCCACTGGGTCGATACCCAAGGCTTCACCTAAGTCGTCACCTGTAACGACTTCTTTTTTAATCGCCATATCTACTCCCTATGGTTGGATCGCACCAACTCTTGCCCCACCGATACTATTTAACTGCTCAAACTTCGCGAGGGCATCTTCCAAAGTCTTAACGCGTGCTTCTAACTCCGCGAGATCCGCAGCCGTTACGACACCTTTAAGTGTAACAAGACCGGTAATAGGATTGACCGAGAAGTTATCCGCACTCAAGTTGATCGTAACCGGATTATTCTTCGTACCGTCGCCTTTGATCGGCAAGTATGTCGAGACACCGGTGCCATCACATGACGCGACTTGCGTACCTTTTGGCAACGCAACTCCCGTACACCCTAGCAAGCCAGGTTGGAGTTCGCCGTCTTTAATCAGTTTATTAATGTAGTTCTCGACCTGGTCTTTCGTCATATAGACCACATCGCCACATCCTCTGCAAGCCATGGTTGCCCCCTATTTTTGCTTAATAGCGCGAACGATTAAGCCTATTACACCAAGCGCAGAGACAAAGTAAGGTTTCCATGCTTCCGGTAACAAGCTCGCGATTGACTGTACATTATCAGAGAGTACAGGAGTTACCGCCACAGCAGACAATACCCACGTACTCCATGATTTTGCGTAGTCTTTAAAGTTGAAAAATTGCATAGCGCAATCTCCTATTCGTAGAACGGCACTTTTTTGCCGTTGATTAACATAAAGCCCGTAGGCTCACCTAAAACAGCACCAGCTCCGCCAATAAGCGGGGGGATAACTTCTACGTTCACCGTATTTGGCGCGGTAGTCGTATTCCCGTAGGTACCATCAACTCCGTTCTCACAACAGTCCGTTTGGCAATCAAACGCTGCTAACAGCTCATCGCTAGGAGTAAACGTTACACAACTTCCGAGAGGGAACCGGCGAGGTTTAGTACCACTCAAACCACGCTCAATCGCGATGTTACCTTGGAAGTTTAAGACTTTTACGACTTCATAGCCGGTAGTGTCTTGGATCAATAATGTCGTCCAATCGTTCGGCGATAGACGGTTAATAATTTCGGTTGGGTTAGAGAGCGGAATAGACTTATCATCCGCCTCCAAGATCGCCGTTAAGTTACCCACATAACCCGGCATTGTCTTTGCGACCATGTTTAGCCTCCGCAACAAGAATCATGTTCAGGAATGATGACATCTGCGACTTGTAGTTTATCGCGCTTGTCGATTTGGAACTTGTACACCTCACACCCTCTCGCTTTAACTGTAGCTACATAGCGACCATTGCAAAGCTCAGCGAATTGGTTATCTATGATAAAACGTACATTCCCTTCATCATCGGAATCGAACATATCATACACTAAAGTTAGTGGTGGTTCACGTTTTATCTCTACCCGTCTAAACTCACCGCACGGGGTATAACCGTAACAATACTCCGGTGGTTTCTCACACTGTAGTGGTGTGATGTGTAACGCTAAGGTGTCATAGCATAAGTGCGCCCCACTTCTTTTGAGGCGCAACTTTATTTCATTGGTACGGCTATCAGCTCGGTAAATCATTCGATACCCTCTATCTCTCTAATGGACTTGATAAATGTTACGTTGTCATTAAACCGCTTTTCCTGCGATGCTTTCGTATTTGAGAGCGCATGGCGGTATTTCGTAATTGACTTAAGCAACTTCATCTCTTTGTCGTCTAACTCATACCCGTTTTTCTTCAACCAAGTAGGCGTAGGGTCGGTGTTATCTTTACCCTTCGCTTTGATTGCGATAGCAGTTAAGTCGCTGTAACGGTCGTTCATGTAAGTCTGCGACATCGCATAGGCGATTTTATCCCAACCTCGCTCTTTACGATAGAAGGAACTTACACCTAGCATGGCCTCCCAAATAGACTGCTTAGGTTCATCTTCAACCACGGCGGTTAGTACTTTTTGGAATACCCCTTTAGTCCAACCGGTAACGAGTACTTTCGTTTCTTCTGGTGTTAGGTTGGCTCTAATCCCCATCAGATCGGCATCGTAAAGTGCAGTCGATATGCGTCCCCATGCAGGGTCGGTTGACTTCTTACCGGTATCAGGCTTGTAGTCCTTAAAGCTCGCGAGTTGTGAGTTAAGGCGGTTACCGAAGTTATCCAAGCCCATCGCTGCCAAAGTTGGATCTTTAAACGGCTCAGGTACGAGTGGGAATAACAACAACGCAGCTTTTTGGAATGGTGTACTACCGTGGGCCACCGGAATAGACACCGGCACGGCGTTATCCGATAAACTATCAATAATAAAGTCTTTCGCTTGGCTCGCAGACCATGCTCCTGTCATCACCTGTACGGCAGATACACCTAGTGCATTTTCTACGTTACCGGCACCATATTCCACCGGGAAACGAATAGCACCGTAGCCACTCTCAGAACATCCGACCACAATCGGTACCTCACGGAGTAATTGGTATGGGTTCATTCCGGAAATTGGGTTGCCTAACTGTTTTCCGTTATCGTCGCAAGCGTAGTCTGCAATCGCTCTCGCAAGTAAATTAAGTGATACAGCGATTGCCACGTTGTTTACCATACGGGCAGTACCTTTAAGCGACCACTTGTAGCCCGGTAAAATACCCAAGAAGTTATCGTCAGGGTTATTCGTTTGCTCAAGATAAGCGTGTTGGAAGGCTTTCGCACCTTGCGCAATCGCATTACCAAACATGGTGTAGTTACGGATATAACCCATTAACTTACTGGCACCGCGTTTGTTGAAGTTCATGAAGTGCAAGTTGGCTTCAATCGCCTTTTGTTGATCCATGCCAAACGTTCCGGTAAGCAAGTCGTACATCATTAGCGATGATACTAACTCTTGCGACATTGTCATCGTGGACGCTGTATCGAGAATCGCCTTCGCCCCATCAACTAGGCGTGTAAGTTTCTTGCCGGCAGCAAAGCGTAATTTTAAATCCGTACTGGTGTTGATCAAGTCTTCAATCCGCGAAGAAATACCGCCGGACTTGTACATCAGTTCGAGTTTGTCTAATTCTGCTTGTACGGCGTTACGCTTAGCCGGCACTAAGCCACTGAGTAACGTTGCCACTTTCTCTGCGTATGATCCATTGTCAACTAAGCGTTGCGAAAAGAGTAACGCTGCCTTCTCTCTTGCGAACATTTTTAGTGGACTCATGAGCGTCTCTTGTACTTTGTTCTTAGTCAAGAACGCTTGGAGCTTAGTCGCTTTCGCATACGTATCTAATGCCCCGTTCGATTGGAACCACTTCTGCCCCTGTGGCGACATCGCTTTTACAAACGGACTAGTCTCTGTAAAGGCCATTAACTGATTGAGTTTCTCGTTGTAACCTTTGTAGGCGTTGATAACGCTAAACCCAAACGTCGTGGTAAGACCAGCCGATGACAAGCGCGTTAGCGATGATACAAGTGCCGGAATCGCTCTTAACACGAGGTTATCTGATTGTGTAAAGCGAGCTATGTTTTCACCGAATAGCGCACGGTTAGCTTCTTCATTCGCGAAAGATACCTTAACAACTTCTTTTTCGAGTTGACCTTTATTGTTTACGGTGCGTACCACGAGGATTCCGTTTTGTTTACTATAATCAGGTGTATTACGCTTATAAACTTTCACTATATCAGGGTGCGATTTACTCATGTCGAGCATCACCTCACCGACGTGCTTAGCCGCATACTGCTTAGACATTAACTCAATATGCCACGTCAAGTTTTCACTCGCAGTACCACCGTTAAATGCCCGGCCATTTTGACGACTTGAGTATTCTGCTGCCTCTTGGCGAGAGACAATTTGGTCGATGTTGTTCGCGTTCGTTACATCGTAAACGTCATCGATTGCGTTGCCTTTGCTGTCTTTCGCATTAATGTTATACACGTTGCGAACTTTACCCATGGTACCGGTTTCCCATTCTTCGCTGGTAGCTTGCCCCATGATTTCTTCACCAATTAAGTCCACCGCTTTTTGGTAGATTTCTTGGCTGAGGCTAACGTATTGCTCAGCGATAGGCATGATACGTCCTTTTACCGTGGCTTTCACATCGCTAGTTTTGTAGCGGTAGTGCGTAACCATCTCGATTTTAGGATCGCCGGTGTTCTCGTCAGTACCTAAGTAACGACGCACCGTGTATGGTTCTTTGGTTAGCGATGATACGTCCTCGTCGATGAACCCTTGGTCTTTGAGTTGTTTTAATTTGGCCTCTGCCTCTGCGGTAGTAAAGCCATCATGACCTCGCCAGTTCTTACGGCTAGTATCGTTCTCGCTCGCCGGCACCAAGATTTGGTCGTCTGACTTGTCGAACATATCTTGGATCTTAACCATCTTCTCTAATTCTTCCGTATAGCGTTTATACTTAGCGACGATATAAGACGGTACGTCTAAGTTCATGATACGGTTGTTTTCCAAGTATTCCTCGTATTCACGCTTTTTATCCAGTAAACCAGGAACATGGCGGATGAATTTGCCATTTTGGTCGTAAATATCATCGCCAAAGATAGTACGGTCTATGTTACGGCGTATCTTTTCGTTACCGCCAGTAATAGCACGTAATGAAGACGTTGTGTCTTGGATTAAGTGGTCTATCTGTTTACGGTTCTTACGTTTCGGGAATAAGTCTTTATTCTCCGTTACGAAGTCAAGCATACTACGCTCGAACTCTTTCGCTTTCTTACTGTATTTTCTCGCTACCTGTTGCGCACGGTTAGAGAACGTAGCAACCGCATTAGATAATCTACCACCGTTACCTTCCGGATCGAGGTCGATAATAATCTGCATGGAGTCTTGCACCCACGTCCACCAACGTGATAAAGCGTTTTGACCTGCGGTCGTAGCCTTAGCAGAACGAGAACCATCACGGGAAGGAATGGAACCAGTACGGCTAATATCACCGCCGACAATTACATCGCGGAAGTCTTTCGCTTTCTCGACTAACTTATCAGCGATTGAAAATGATACTGCCCTGGCCAAAGCAGAATCCGGTGAGTGCATAAACTCTAACTCAGCCTTAGCTAACTCACGCATTTCTTTACTTGGGACGATTGCCTGTTTAGCTTCATCTAGCAAAGTCAGCACTTGTTTATGCGTAAAGGTCGACTTACCTAAAACTTTACGTACGATATTTGCCATCGCAGAAAGTGCTTTCTCTACGAAAGATTTAGTCTCGCCACGTAGCTCTCTAGGTACAGAAATGCCGTAGCGTTGTTCAAGCGAAGCGACGTTATTGGATTCTAACGCAGCACCTAATTCAGCGAGCGCTTCTTCAACGGCTTTCTCTTGCGTAATCTCCGTTAACTCATTATCCGCACGGTCGTTTCTGATAGCGTTGGCTAGTGAATTAATGAAAGCGTTATTGCTCACATCACTTAAAACTTTACCCAATTTTTCGCCGTGTTTTACATCGAGGCCTTGGTGAAAGAGTTCATGCCATGCCACCCATGTAGCGCGTTCTTCTGCGGAAAGAGTTTTATCGGCACGGATATTATCAGCGACGATATAGACCTGTTGGTTATCTGCATCATAGAAGCCTTCCACGCCAGCGTTGCGTAGTGTGTTAAATGCACCTTCATTATCGAAGTCTTCTTTAGTTACGAACCGGATATTTTTACTTAAATCACCTAACGCCTTTTCCAAGGTGGAAGACAATTTATCCACAGAAATACCCTCAGCCTTAACGTCTTTCGCAGCCTTACTCCACTTCAACGCAGAACGCTTAAACTGCGTACGCTTACTGGTGTCTTTAGTAGGCTGTGTTGCTTTACCGTCTTCTTGCGTAAGGACATACACCATCGCTCCATCTAACTTATCCACCGCCTTATTGTAAAATGCAGTAGGAATGTTAATGCAACCATGCGATAAGAAATTGTCGCTTGCGGTTGCGGTGTCTAAGGCTGTTTTCCGTTCAGGCAAATTCACCACACGGTGCATAGCGATAACTCGTCCGTCCGAACTACGCGCTTTCTTACCCGTTTCTTTGTCGGTCAAGTCTAATACGCTATCTCCAAACACACGACGATCTGTTGCGGTAAGTTGCTTCGTATCCACTTTGTGAAGTTGGAATCTACCGCTTGGCGTATTACCGAACGCATTTGAATCACCTTTGTTCTTACCAAAGATTGCGTTTTGTGAATCAAGTACTTTACCTTCTGTGCTAACGACTAAAATCTTACCGTTTTCTTTATCTGCGACAACGAATGATTTACCGCCGTGGTCTTTGTTGGCCACAACCCAATTAATAGTATCGCTGGCTTTTTGCGATGCACCTTCGATTTTCTGCGACTGGGTAAATGTACCATATCCTGTATGCGCGTGAGCGTCTTGTGGGATAGTCATTGACCCAACGGCAACCACGGCAATAACGGACGCCAAGACTTTATTCAGGTAGTCTAAGAATTTACGAAGCAAAGATTGTGGATCTACACTCTCGCGTACTTCTCGATCGGTTGCCATACCAGCGAGGTCTTGGTTAGAGGCACGCTCTTGCCCTAAGACTTTCGCAGCCTCCTCACGTATTTCTTTAGCTTTGCCACGGAACTGATTACGACGAAGTGAATTTTTAACCGCCTCTTCTTGCGTATTCACTTTATCCGTTTCAACGGCTTGCGCATGAGCTAGCGTTTCGGTAGCAACCGCTTGGTAAGATTCGTCCTCTACTAACTGATCAAAGAATTCCTCCGTGGAGGTGTACACCGGATTACCATTGAAGTCGAAGCCCAATAAGCCATCTTTCGACCCCTTGAAATCTTTATGGGTAGGGTTATTCTTATGGAACTTAATATACCCACGTTTGGCTGCCTCAAAGCTAGAATCTCTCGCTTGTGGCGTAGCACGGAAGAATGCCTGTCTAATGTCGTCTTCACGATCATGGTGCTGTTTAAGCAAGCGATGTGCGACAGCTTGATTTTGACGTAGATCAACATTTTTGAACTCTTTCGCGAATTCGTTAGTGGTATTGATCTGCTCTTTCTCAGTAGCTACCGCCTCGTTAATCGCAGCCTCTTTCGCATTACTTTTCTTCACCGTTTCTTCATACGGCTTAGAAATGGCTTCTTTAAATTCTTTGTGTGTTTGTTCTCTACGCTCAGCTCGTTTTTCATCTTCGATATGCGAATAACGCTCAAACTCGCTGTCATCTAACTTGTCCACGAGTTTATGGATTGCGCTTCTTACTTGTAAGTCACGAGTTAAACCTTTCTCCCGTGCCTCGTCTCTGATAGCTGATATCTGATCCGCAGTGGGTGTTCCTTTGAGTTGTTTAATTTTATTTAATAACTCAGCTTTCGCAGGATTGACTTCGTCTTTCTTAGAGTTATCAGTTTTATGTTCCTCACCTTGTGGGGATGAAGCATGGGCTAGCTTACGTTTCTGACTGACACCTGTTCTTGTGTCTAACTCTTCATCGCCGGTTAATATGCCACCCATCTGCGCTAAAGTAGCTTCGGGTACAGGTTTGCGTACAGGACGTGCGAGAGGTACTTTGTCTTTTATGTCTGCATAGCTTTTAGCCGTGTCGCTAGTTCTAACAGATCTATTTTTAGCCGGCACTTCTACCCAATGCGAGACGATGTCAGGCGAGAGCATAAGAGTGTCAGCTAGGGTACCATCTTGCATATTCTCCACGTTATGGCGACTGCCTTTACCACCATATCCACCCATATCCGTATAACTCTTAACCATAACCGCATTATATGGCACACCGTTTTCATCTGTTACACCGTTCGCGATTACATACCCTAATAAGGCATCAGTCGCACGTTTAGAGCGAGCGGTTAAGTCAGCTTTAGCGTCAGGGCCATAGAGAAGATCATTCACCTTTTTCTTAACTTCTTCCGGTATTGCAACGCGAGGGAGAGCGTCCCAGTTCAGGTTTTTGCCATCAATGACTAGTGGGTTAAGTGTTACGCCCTCTTTCAACACTGGTTTAACGAATGTACCGTCACCGTACATATCATTAATAGTTTGCGAGTTTGAGAGGAACACGCCACGTAGATTGAGACTACCATCGAATAATTGACCTTTACGCACGGCTGAGATGAAGTCCCCGTCTCGTAATTGATCCGCGATAGATTTCAGTAAGCGTTTATAGTAAGGAGTAGGGGTCTCACGTTTTACAGGTGTAGTTAAGGCTTTCGCTTCTTCCGCGGTATGCCCTGCCGCTGCTACTGCTTCTGTCGCGTTATATAACTCAGTTTTCACGTCGCCAGGAAGATCTACCCACGTTGCTCTATCTTTTGCTTGTGGATATTGCTCTTGAATTTCATCGATGCGCTTACGCAGGGCATTAATTCCGCCATGGCGAGCTACATACGCACGTTTGCTATCTAGTGTTTCTCCCACGCTATCGCTTTGCGCGCGTTGCTGTACTCCGCCGTCTGCGCTTTTTTCGACAACAGTTTGCGTTGGTTCTCCACCTTGTTGGCCTCCGTCTTGCCCCAGTTCTCCACGTTCTCCTCGTGCTGGGTCTGTTTCTCCGGTGCGTCCGTCAGTCCCAGTTGTATCGCTCGCTGGCGCGTTATCGTGCGGTTGTTCAATAGGATCCGCAGCAGCCCCCGTGTCGGACTGGCTATGTCTTTCGGTAGTGGTTTCGGTTTCAGTTGGCGAAATTGGTTCACTAACTTCAACACCGCGTTGCGCTCCGCTTCCGTTAGGCTCAGTAGATCCTTGTTCGACAGGTTTCCCGTTAGCATCTGCCGTGCCATCTCGATTATCTGTTCTATTTTCATTAAAATCTCCTCGCTCCCACGCGCTGAGAGCTTCAATAAAATAGTTATTTCCGTCTTTATCGGAGAAGGTATCTTCAATCTCTTGTAGGCGGTTACGTTGATCGTCAGTTAAAGACGCGTCAGGCTTATTCGCCAATTCGCTCCATTCGCTAAATAGCGCAGATTTATCCTCATTAGAGAGTTCACCTGCCGGCGTTTCTTGCTCCCATGCGTTATCTTTCTTATTTCGCTTAGCTTTTTCTCTAATCGATTCGAAAGTCTTTTGCGCATTTGTTACAGGCTCAACTACCTCAGCGTCCTCGATTTTTTCTTCTTTCGCCGGAGGAGCTTTATTCTCTGCCTTGGCTTCAATGACCTCCGTTGGCTCTACCGCTTTCGTACCTTCCTCGGTTGTAGCGTTAGCTTGCTCTTGTTGCTTAGCGACGTATTCTTCAACGTTATCACCTACTTTACTCATATTCGCTGCGTCTTTACTTACAGCAATGGTGTTCGGAATATTCTCTAAAGCGGCAATCGCCATGATGAACGATTGTCCTACCCCTTCCGTGAGTGGCTTGTTCAAAGCGATATTTGACGCCATTTGTCCGAAGGCTTCTTCCCATCCTTCGCCTGTGAGTTTAAGTGCGGTTGCACCGGTGATACCTAGCGCTTTTGTTACAACGTCTCTTTTAGCAACAGCGGTACCAGCCTCTTTAGCTTGGCGAATAATCTCGCCACTAATTTTGGCTTTATCCATCAGCTTAGATGTTAAAACACCCACGCCCTTAGCCGTTAAGGCTTCAGTTGCCATAATAGCCGAAGCACTCTTAAGACCATCGTCAATCGCTCCACCCAAGTCAGATCCATACTTGTTGACTAAGGTCTTAAACTCGGCGTCCGTAATGCCTGCCAAGTCTGATTTACCGAACTCTTTTTGGTATGCCTTTGTCAACGCTTCCGTAAATTGACCCTGCACTTCCGCCGGTACGTTTCCTAGGCTAGAGATGACTTGATAAGCCATCGGACTTTTAAAGGCGACACCCGCGAGAATACCGAGCGCTTGCGGAACTGCATTCTGCCCCGTACTGTATGCGCCAACACGAATACCAGCACCAGTGTCGTTAGCAAATGCCTTAATCGTACCCCACAGCCCTTCTGCCGCTTGTTTATTGAAATCCTCTTGTCGTTCATCTTCGCCTACATAGCGACTATGTTTATTAGCATTGACCGTGTTTTGTAGTGCAATTCCTCGTGCCGTATTTAACACATCGCCTACGGTTCCATCTACCTTCCGGTTTAATGCAACATCAGTTCTACGCGCACTAAGTTCTTTATCGTACTCCGCTAACTTCTCTTGATCTTCTTTAGGCAAGGCGTTATACGCCATCGTTCTTAAGTCAGCTCCATTGACTTGCGCCAGCTCACCAGTATCGGCGCTTTTTGTTACGTAGTCACTAATATAGCGCGCCATTGCAGCGTCGATCCGCTTTTTATCTGCGGATAGCTGTGGTTTATGCGCTTCGATCTCTTTATCGAGATCGCTATCAGAAACAGCGAGGTGACTTAAACCGGTGGCGGAAGCCACGGCAACTCCCGAATCGAAAGCGTCTTTACCTTTGCCAAGTGTCTCTAAGAACGATCCAAGTCCTAGGAAATCATCTTCTTTAAGCGTCTCAGGTAAGTCTTCAATCTCTTTTATCTGCTTACCAAGCACGTCTTTCTTGCTACCGTCCGGCAGGTCGTCATGATATTTTTTAAGACTACTTAACCATTGTTGTTGCACCGCGTGTTTTTCCCACGGCTTTAATCCGTCTTGACGAATACGTTCATTCAACTGCGTATAGTTAAGGGCGTTTCTGCCGGTAGAGGGGTCGATTCCATAGCGTGAATTCGCACTCGAAATGAAAGAAGAATTACTCTTGTCGAACTCCGCCATTTCATCTACGGCTAATTTCTGCGTAGAAGGCTCAGCCGAAGGTGCTACATTCGTTTGCGAATTTTCGATAGGTGGTAATACAGAACTACCGCTAGGCTGTTCAGGCGTAGCGGTAGGAGTGGAGAAATCGACCTTACCGAAGTCGAATTTATTTAAGTTGAGTGCCATAGTTACTAACTTCCTCTAATCATTCTTCTTAATGGCTCGTCGAGTTCAGTTGGGTACTGGTCTCGCTTATTTTGCTCGAAGTTAATGTCAAAGTTATGTGGTTTGACTAACGTCCCTAACTGCGCCAGTCTATCTTTTTGTTCGGGCGAATAGTTCGGGTTATTCGCCACATTAATAAGGTAGTCCTGCTCTTGTGCGCTCTCAGGGATAATCTGCTCACCAGTCGAGAGCTGTGCTACCGCTTCCGGAATAAACCCCAAACTTTTACGGCTAACGTCAGCAAGCTGTGTAACACGTTCGCTGTCTTCGCTACTTCCTCGATCTTCGCTACGCTCTCCATTACCGGTGGTGTTTGCGAAGTTGACGTCTTGCTCACCACCGGTGTCGTTTTTGGGTTTTGTGGTTCTTCCACTGCGGCATATTGATTCCCTTCCTCCGGTGCATCACCTAAGTGGCGTTGGATAGAGCTATTCACGAATTCAGTGCTTCGTGTTTTTTGAGAGTACGGGGAACCAGGCAAACTCGCCCATGTTCTGTTAGACTTCGCCACGGCTTTGTTAAAATCGCCGGATAAAATCTCTTTAAGTGCACCATTTTGCGATAACAACGATACGGCTGCTAAGTCTTGTGATTCAGGGGAGAAGTCTTTAAGGCCTAACTTTTTGGACTCATCTTTCCATGTACGTTCAAGGAACTGATAGGCACCGGTAGCAGTTGAGCTGTTATTTTTACCGTCAGTTTGCTTAAATCCCCACTTGTGGAAGGTAGGCTTATCCAATGATTCAAGTTGGTTCTTATGGCTACCACCATATACGCGGTATGGGTCAGCACCTTTGGATGTACCTTCCGCATCACGAATCATCGCCAAGAAGGCTTGTACCCGTGGATCGTCCAAGTGTTTTTCTAATTCAGCTCTTGTAGCCATATTCTATCTCCCTAGTGGATTTTCGTTTTGGTTTACTGTGGTATTAGGATCGGAAAGACCAGCTTCACGTAGAATTTGCTCACGTGTATAGCCGGCAGGGAATTCCCATTTTTCGCCATTTGCGAAGTATAACGTACGACCGATTAGCCCTACGTTTTCGTTAATGTTTTCGCCGTTACCCTTCGAGATGAATTGCTGTAAGTTCTCGCTATCACCGAGCTTAAAGCTATTTACTTTATAGGATTCCTGCTTATTCGTAGCCTTCGATTGACTTCTTGATCCAGTCGCTCCGGTAGAATAAGCCTCCATATCAGTTTGCGCTTTTAGCATGGCTTCTTGCGCAGCCGTTAAGCCGGCTTTAGCATCATCGACTTGTGATTGCGCCTGCTGGATGATGCTTTGTTTATACGCGTCCAAACTTTCACGGTATTTCGGCGCATTCGCCGGTAACTTCGCTTCCGCAATAATTTCTTCCGGTGGACGTTTATCACCGGCTTGTTGGCGACTGGCAACGTACGCAGAAGTAAACGCTTTGTCCCAAGCTTCCGGTGTCATGCTTTGTGCTTGGACTAAGTCATTATTCGCGATGTCGAAACCTTGTTGCGCAGTAAACACCGAATTACGTGCTTCACCAAACGCTCGCGTAGCTTCCTGCAAGCCTTCCATATTATCGTTTCGGTTACGGTTAAAGCGGATGGTTTCTTCCGTATTTTGGTTAGCTAACCCTTGTGCTTGCGCTTTGTCAGACCATGCTTGGTTAGCTTGATCTACATTATCGAGCTGATAACCGGAGGTATTCGCATCATAACCAGCTTTGTTTTCTGCTGCGGCTGTATTGGCAAAAACGATGTTAGCATTAGACTGCCCTAACTCGTCAGCTTTACTGTTAAGACGAGCATTTTGCGCAAACGTAATATTAGCATCGCGTACCGCGTTATCGATCTTGGCAGAATCACCAACAAAACTTAAAGCCTCTTTGCGTGCGCCTTGCGCCATCTCGTTCTGTAAACCGTAGTTCTTCGCTGCGCGTTCTACATCTAACTGATTCAACGCACTATTCGCAGCGTCCGCTTCTGTAGCAAAATTGAAGTTATCAATGTAATCACGATACGCGTCACGTCGGCCTTGGCGAAATCCGCTGTTAACGACATCTCCTCGATAGCCACCCTTGGTAGGTGAAACAATGAACATATAAAAGTCTCCTAATAAGTCCGTGAAGTCTTAGGCGTTGTATTCACCGCCACCTTCGTACTTGGTCTGTATATTGTACCGTAACTACCACCACTTGGCGAATATTGTGGGCGTGTAGGTGCAGAGATTAATCCGCCGATAGTGTACGCAGCCGTTCCTAACAAACTCGACAACGCTGCGCCTGGGTCAGCTCCGAATGAAGCAAACGCCTTCGCTGAGGCATTCGCACCTTCCAAACCCTGCCCGGCCAAACCACGTCCTGCTTGAACCATCGCAAGTCGAGCTTGTAGCCACTTATTCTCCATACGGTCGGCACGAGAATTTTCATACTTAACCGCACTATTCATTCCGGCGGAAATCAATTTGGCTTCCGTGGAAATAAGTTCGTTCAACGCTGAGCGTGTAGCACCTGTACAATACTGGCTCGCACACATTAAAACTTCTCTACGCTTACCGACCATTTGAAGACGAGCTGTTGCCATCATACGACCGCCCGTGGCCTTGTACTGTGGCTTATACGGTGATGCGAAATAGCCATTAATCTGACCGCCCAATGCGGTCTCATGCGGTTGGAACTGAGCCTTGTATTGGTCGTACATACGCTCAGCGATTTTTAGCTGACGATTCGCTAAGTCGAACGTTCGATCCGCAATCTCTTTCTGTTGCTCGTACTGCTTAGTCAACGCCCAAAGCTGAATCCCATTGAGCGCGAACATGATTGTGGATTTCCACCACGCCGTATCTTCGGTATAGACCTCCCAATAGAACTTCTGCCACTCCTTTTCTTCCTCACGGCGAGCTTTTTCCGCAGCCTCAAACTCTTTGGCCCATGCTTCATGGTTGCTCTTAATTTGGTCTAAGTGATGATCTATCTGCTTGATCATCTCCTTACCTTGAGCGGAGGCGAGTTCTTTATAGTTATCTAATCTCATTTAGAAACTCCGTGTAACGCTTTTTGAACCCTTAGTCGGTTGAATATCACCGGACTGTCTAATGCCACCTAAGAATGGGGCGTATGGTAGAGGGCCTTGTTGCGCCATCTTACCTAAAGTTCCATCCGGCGAAACAGGGGAACTAATCATTTGACCTACGGTATTAGAAAGCGTACCAAGCAATGTACTCAACGCAGCGCCAGGGTCAGCTCCGAATGAACTAAAGGTACCAAACGCAGACATAATACCCTGCTGACCTTGTTGTGACGCATTACGACCAACCTGAATCCACTTGATCCGTAACTCAAGCCACATATTATCCTTAGCCTCTTTGCGTGCTTCCGCGTATCTATAGGCATGATTTTTGGCGTTCCCTTCCGTCAGCGCACGCTCAATCGCAAGCCCACGACGGTCGAAGTCCGATATACGTTCGCAATTACTACTGCTACATCGTTCAGCGAGGGCTAATGTTTGATCGAACGCTCTACGAACATTCTCACCAAACATTCCCCCCGTACCAGCATAATCCGCACAGGTAGTAGATCCGGCAAGTTGCGCACTCATAGCATCTTCTTGCGGTTTGTAAACGGCGTTGTAAAAATCAAATAGCTCCTCCGCAATCTTCTGTTGCCGGTCTGCGACTTCATAAGTGCGGTCGGCAAGTTCTTTTTGCTGGAGGAACTGCTTTGTCAAAGCCCATAGCTGAATACCGTTGAGCGCAAAGAGAATAGTTTTCTTCCACCACGCATTATCCTCTTTGTAAACCTTTTGGTAGTACTCTCTCCAAAGCTTCGATTCTTTTACACGTTGCTCCTCAGCGGATTTAAACAATGCGCTCCAAGCAGCGTGATTCTTCTCCGCCCATGAAAAGTAATAATCCCATCCGGCATTAAGCGAGCCGGGTATCTGCTCAGCGGTAAATTCAGCCATCTTATAACTCCATTCGAATAATCTTCGCTACTTCTTCTCCGGCTAAGGTGAATGGTTTACCTGTTAAGACGACCACGTCTATATAGGCAAAATTACGCGCACGATAGATGACTTTCATATAGTCCACCATGCGTTTAAATTCACCCTTGCCACGGTATTCAGGGTCGATGTATGCGGTCATTAACTTAACCATTCGCTCCCCTTTCCCTTCGTGGAATAAGAGCTGGTTCATCGCTAACCCAACGCGTTCGCCTTCATCGTTAAGTAACTCAACAAAGTCTAAACTTGCGGAATGCCACATCATAACTAACATCTCATTCGGCAATGAGGTGGAATCAGATCCGTCCATTTCAGCGAAACTTTTATCGATGAACGGTCGCATTTTAATGACCTGTTCTAAAGTTTCTTCCGGTGTAGCGGGGAATTTTACGGTTTGAATCTTCATACTGTGCCTAACTCATGATAACTGGTAGAGACTTCTACCTGATAAACTTCTGCCGTGCCAGTGAGTTCGACTTGAAACTCTACATCACGGCGACCCGAAGGAAGTCTAAATTTCTCCGTCTTTAATGGACTGTACTCCTTGATCGGAATACCATCACCGGTGAGTTTAAACTTCACATCTCCACCATTGTAACGACTTACTTTCGCTCCAGCAAAATTAACTTGCGTAGGTGATACCTCAACCTTACCTCGCCATACATACGGACGTAATTTATCCCCAACATTCCAGCGATAAACACCGTCTTTATATACGAGATAGAGTTCTTCGTCCGCACTAAAGGCGTACAATGGGCGGTCTGAGAGTTGTACCAACTTACTATGTTGCCAGTCAGCTAAGCTGATATTGAATTGTAAGCAGTAAGCAGCCACATCACTAAAGAAATAAACACCATCTCGATGATACGCTACGCTCATACGATCAGGGTGTAATGCTCGCCAGTCGTCTTGTGCGAAGTAAGGCGAAGTGATGTTTTGCGCTGACTTGCCGTCCGTTAGGATCAACCCCTCCGCGGTTACGAATACAACACCCTTCGGTGTCTTAGTATAACCGTGTCCTCCACAACAACTTAACAATGGGTAGTTTTCTAAGGTCTTATGTACTTGTCGGCACCCTACCGTCTTACAGTCTGCAATAGGCTCTACCAAATACACCGCACCGCACGTCAGTACAATGACGTTATTCTCAAACTCAACGAGGGCTTTTATATTGTCATGCACCGTTAATTCGTCTGCATCTTCCCATACGTGTGGGTAGTGCGGTAATGAAAAGCGGATGCGCTTGCCGTAGAACCCGGCCAACTGTGTCCCACCCACGGTGATAACTCCTTCCAACTCTTTTGGTGGCGGTAAGTAATCCTTCGTCTCAAGTACGCTACCTAACTCATAATCACGCTTGCTGTCTAAGTAAGTGGAATCGTTGACGGGTATTTCCGCGACGAGGAAGAACTCACTCACGTCGCTTTTCTCCCCGATCATGACGCTCTCTAAATTAATGGCCTCTGCGTCAAAACCACTTACTAAGCGATAGATTCTTATTTTCTCCACGCCATATTCCGGTGGAGGCGTCTCAAAACCGGACAAGATAGCTGTTCCACCATCGTCGATGTCCACAACCTCACTTGGAAGACTTGGTGCGCCTTCATCGCAACAACTATTCACATAGGTGTAAACATAAGTTCGAGCTGTACGGTCGTAATCAATCCCATCAACGAAATTAGATGCACCACACGACGGTTGCTTCAAATCCGCCATAACCTCTACATTAGGCGCAGATATTGGTGTAGGAACCCCCAATCGGATCCACTTCGGTTCACATTCATCAGAACACGCAGTAGCCGGATAATCAAAAAGTCCGGTAACGACTTGTCGTTGGCAGCTCGTATTCAAGCGCGCAAAATCAACGCACTTATCGAACTCTTTCCAACAACATCCATCGTAAAACACGGACTTCGTTGATTTTTTAATACTGTGGCATAACTTCGTTTCTCTAAACGGTTTTAACGTTCCATGCCACAAGTTTACATCCAAAGCTAACTCTGCGTATTCGCCACCAATCAAGTGCCGGTCATATCGTGGAACCATACCCTTGAAGTCGCGATACAACAGATTCATTATTTATCCTCCTAGGATTGCTTTTAACTTCGCCTTCAACTTCTCGCTATTTGCGATTTTATCAAGTAAGGCTTCTACTTCTGCCGCGTCGTCATGCTCACAACACGCTTGCGGTGTATATTGTGGTAAAGGAGCCGTACCAGCTTCGATAATACACCCGTTTTCATCTAACGTAATAGAAGTATAAGTACCGGCTGGAATTGGGTTCTTACGGTTAAGTAGAGATAGGCACTTCCCATCATATACCAAAGACTTATTTCCTACACAGATAGAAAACGATTTACACGCTTTCGGCTTATCTACCGTGGTATTTTTACAAGGCTTACACTCAGCCATACAACCCTCCGGATTTCATTCGTATTTTACCCCGTTTAGTGCCAAGGATTCGATCTGCGCTCGCTTGATATAATCCTTGCTGATACTGTTTAGCGTGTAACATCGAGAGCTGTATATCAAACCATCGTGCCTGCTTAATCTGATACAACATAGCGAGGGCTTTATCTACAATCACCTCACGGTAACGCTCATAAATAAGGGCATCTACTTCGCAACAGTCTTGCTTAGGTGCTACGGCCACAACGACCCTCACCCGTTCCCCACTCTCGACTGGTGTAGGGCTAATCTTAAGATTATTTGGTGGCACAAACCATACGTTGCGACCGTAGCAATTCAGTTTGGTACAAGGATCCTCTTTCAAGATCTCATACCCACAAACTTCCCTAATACTTACAACTCGCTCACAGTCTTCAATATCTAGCAAATATTCGTCCGCACAAGCAATAAGCTCAACTTCGGTCGTACGTTTAAGAATCTGCGATTTTACGCAAAAGTCGATTACAGCTTTACGCACATAATCTTCCGCCATCGGTTGCTCAATTCCGTCCAGCAACATGATTTCATCAATAAAATACGACAACGGTACAGTGGTGCTAATATCACGCATAGTATCTACCTCGCGCTCCGAATTGATATTTAGCTATCTCTCTCGCTACTAATTGACGTAGTTCTTTCGGTACGCCTGTAAGATTGTAATTAGATTCTTTATCGACTTCTACTTTCGCCTCGATAAGTTTTAAGAATAGGTTAAGGTGCTGCGTAGCTAACGTATTGGACGACTGGCTTTCTTCATCTACCATTAAAGCTCTAAAAAGTACCCAGTGTACGCCTAACGTAACGTCAGCACAGTTAGACTGCTCAACGTCAGCACCTAAATCGTTTATTTCGAACTTGACTGGCGGTGTTTCACAAACAAATTTTAAGTAAACATCTACGCCGTATGGTACAGCCGGTTTCACGAAGACAGATCCATCCTTATCGGTAGCGATATTATACTTCGTTAGTTTGAAATCACGGCTGTGTTGGAATGTAGAACATTGACGTGGGCGAAAGCCACCCCATTTGAGTTGCTTATCGCCCTTGTCTTGTTCGATTTCGTAGAGGACATGACCTTCTTCATCACATACGCCAACGACTGAGAGAACACGCTCACACCCTTTAAACTCTTGGTTTATACCCGGTGTCAATTTCGCTACACGCGTTTTCTTAAACTTACTCGGATTAAGCGTGTACATAACGCACATCGCCTCATTCCAATAGTCAAGCAACTGACGTTGGCTCCAACGCTGATATTGCTTAGCCGGAATACCGTCCGTGTAATCGTTTAAGTCGCGTGCTACGCCTTCAATCAAGTCGTTGATCGTAGTCATTATTGATCTAAGTCCTCTAAATCTGCGGTCGCACTTTCTTGCGATGCTTTTTTAACTTTCTTCGGCGGAGATTTACGTTTAGTTTCGGCTTCTTCTACCGCCTTATCTTCACCATTCTCTTCCGCTAACACTTCTTTAGCCTGTCCTTTCGCTAAGGCATCAATCTGCGCTTGTAACTCAGCCACTTTCTTCGCGTGTTCAGTCTCTTTTTCTTCGAGTTGCTTGCGTGCAATTTCTAAGTTACGTGCATTAGCATTCGCCAATTCCTCGGCTTCACGCGCTTGGGTTTCTGCTTCTAATTTTTCTTTCTCCGCTTTAATACGCGCTGCTTCTTCCGCTTGAGCGTTTTGTTGAGCGATTTCTAAGCGACGATTTAATTCAATTTGTTTCTGATCATCGGCGAATCGTTCAGGTTCATCCGGATCATACGCCGCAACTAAGTCGCCACGTGCGGCTAACTCAGGCGTCCATAAATAAATATTACCAGCCGCATCACGTAAGTAAGGTGCTTTCGCTGCACGCGGAGGAGCTACAACGTTTTCGGTTGGGTTTGCGGTGGAACTAAATTGTGCCATATTTTTCTCCAATATAATTAGATGAAAAGCGCGGGTATTTCACCGCGCTTTTTGTGCTTCAATTACAAGTGCATCGGTACTTCGTAGTCGAACACGTGCGCTGATACTTCTACGCGACTTGTTACATCAGCGATAGAAGTGAATTTATCAGTCGGTAGCCCTTCTACTTTCAATACCAACTTCACGGCTTTACCGGTTGGAACGAAGTAACCGCCGTTAGCCGGTTTCACCGCCGTACGTTTCATCATGTGGGTATTCGCAGTGATACCGGTCATAGGATCTACTAAATCGACATCACCTTCATGCGCTAAGGTTTTAGCGTCAATAATGTGTGCTTCTAAGGTAAATACTAAACCATCACTGTTCGGTGGCAAGAAGTAGCCACGTTCGTGTTGCATCGGAATAACCAACGCTGCCACGTCAACCACAGTATGATGCTCAGGAATCACGAACAAGTCTAAGTAATCGCCTACCTTCACGTTCGCTTTACGTAAAGCTTCTGCCTGGCCAATACTATTCAGTGGGTTGAACGACGCACCGGCAGTAAAAAAGCCGTGCATATATTCACCAGCGATACGAAATGCCGGACGATTAATGTTTTCACCATATACTTGGTGTGGAGCTAAGTAGTTACTTTCATAACGGTATGCACCACCACGAGCTAAATTAATGTTTGCCATGATTTTTACCTACCTTATTCAAAAGTCCAATACGCTACGGCGATTGCATCGTTGAAGATCGCTTTACCACCCCAAATAGCTGCCATTTGATATTGGAAGCCGAAGTAGTCTTTATCTTCGATAATGCGTCCTTCCGTAATGTCGCCATAAAAGGCATACGCGTCTTTACGGAACGCTAAGATGTAGTACACCTGTTTGTTCACTGCGGTGTCGTAACCACCTGGTGTACGCATAGATTCAATCGTACGGAAACCGGCTAATTGACCTGGGAATTCACCGGTCAACAACATGGACGGCTCTTTACAGCAACCGATGTCCGCTGCCAAGCGATATTCAGATTGAATTAATACGTTGCCGAATTCCGGTGGAACAATCAAGAACATTTGGTTGTTTTCCCAACGGCTACGGTGTACTAAGACTTGGCGTAAGTTCAATAATTCAGTAGGCAAATTCGCTGGCGTAATACGCACCGGTTTACCAACGGTACCTAAGTTGATCGAACGATGACGACCTGCGTTTGCACCTTTGTTATTTGGGTGGGCTTCAAGTACCATACCGGTTAGTACGAAGGCGTGCCACATACCGGATAATTCTTTGTAGCATGAATCTAAGAACGCATCCTCGAACATACTCCAGTATTCACACATATTGCGACGTGTGTTGTTGTCAAACTTCAACGCTTTGTATGCTTGGTGGCATAAACGCATTTGGATGGAAGTTAAAGACACTTCATCAGGTTTAATTACTTGGTTATCTTCGTAGTTCTTCCACGCACCGACATCCGGTTGCAATAAGAATTCTACGACTTGGTTACAGTCAAAAGCCTGTGAGACAATATTGGTGTTAACAATTTCCCCAATAATGTCTTTTTCCCAACCACGGGCGATGATTTGGGAGTGGTAGCCTTTCGTAGCGAGAGGAGTATCCATGATACTCCCATACCCAGACGCCGAACCTAACCCATTCAAATTAGACATCATGTTCTCCTATTTTATTTTTGAACGCTGGAACGATGTGCGCCCAGTTTCGCTCGATACTCGCTATATTGCTGCATCGTAATAAGTCGTCGTTGACGCTTACGTAGCATCTCTACAGCTTCCTCATTGGTGAACGTAAATCCTTCATCCTGCTTAGCAGACGCGGTTTTAGCTACACCATTCGTTGCACCAACATCCGCGATTGCATTTGCTGCCGGTGCCTTACCGCTGATGAACGCTTTCACTTCATCCACGATAAAATCTGCATTCCCACTTTCCAGTGCGTCTTGTAACGCATGACCATAAGTGGTCTTAAATGGGTAACGGCTATCCGGTTCAGCTAATTTCTTTTGGAATTCTTCGGAATTAAAGATAACACCGAAATCCGGAATAGCTTTAAAAATCTTATTCTGCGTTTCGTTCTTTAACGCAAGTCTGCGTTCTTCCGCAGTCGGTTCACGTGTACGTTGTTCTGTCTTAGACAAGCGTTCTTCTAAGTTAAGTACGCGGTCATAGACCGGCTTAACAAACGTATCACGGATTTCAATTAACACATCATCATCTACGTTTTCACTGTTAAAGCCTTTACGCTCTAACAACTCACGGACTGCGTCCGCTTGCTGAGCCTGTGTCTGCGTTGACATCTGACTACGTAGATTACTTAATTCTTGCTCCAACTCAAGTTCTCGTGCGGAAGGAGCTGTATTTTTGTTACCGTTAGCGATCTGCGCTTCTAGCTCAGCGTTACGCTTACGATATAGCTCAAGTAGCTTATTTGGGTCTTCTGCACCGCCGTTATCATTCGGAGCGGTTGTATTGTTTTCAGGGGTGGTACTGTCTCCAACAATAACGGTATTAGGTGCTTTAACCTCTCCTGCAACAGGTGGTTCTTGTGGGGGAGTTGTTTGATCTACACGTTTGCTTGTAGATCCATCGGTATTAAATACAATGCCGTTAGCCTCTAACTGAGCGCGCGCTTGGTCTGCGAATGGATGTTTAGCCATAAACTTGTGCCTTATTTATTGACTGTTTTAATCACCGCAATTAAATCATCGATGATCTGTTCTTGACCCTTCAACTGTAGGGCCATCGCTCTCGCAGGTTGCTCATTTGTAATCGCATAAACCTGAGCTGAACGAACCTGCTCCTTACTTACAAACTCTTTTGCTAAAGTTAGTAAGTTTACAAACTCAGCACACGTTGAAGGGTCACTGAACACTTTATACAGTGTGCGAGCTTGTAAATCCGTTGGTACGAATGCACCGAATTTAATCTTAGCCACGAATCGGATTCTTCGGACTTAATTTCTTTTGATTCATACCACGTTGGTCTTTAAGCATTGCTTTGTTACCAACTAAATCCGCATCGGTTTTCACTTTACGGTTAGTACCAGTACGGGTATCTTTCATCATAATATCAGAGGGAATACCCGCCATTTTTCCGCATTTCGCACATCTTGCCATTTTTCTATTCTCCATGGAATAAAGGTCTTGGAAGTAACTGAGCTTGCGCCACGGTTAGTTCTTCTACACGCATAATTGCTGAACCAATCATAGTTTTATCGCATAGCTCAAACATATAATAGCCAGGAACAGATAACACCGTTAGATTGTTATTCGGTGTATGCGTCCATAGCTCACCACATTGTACCACAGGTTCAGAGGATACGATCTGCGATTCAACGGAATCTAATACGCACCCTTCGCAATCCACGCACCCATCCCGATGTGGGATCTTACCACCTACAATATCAATCTTATGTAATACGGCGCAGTCACCTTCGCGTGTTACATCACCGTATTTATCCGTTTCTGCGCAACGAAAATTAAAGGATGAAATTACCACGACGTATCCAGGTGTAACCATAAACACTTTAGAGAACTTCGTTGTCTGCTTTTGATCTACAATTTCAATCGCCATGATTATCTCCTATCGTGGATCCATCGGGTCATTAGGGCCGTCCGGGGCTATCGGGTTCGGTTTACGTGGAGGAGTATTAGGGTCAAACGGTACCACTTCCTCTTTCATAATGATTTCAAAGTCATCACGAGAATCTCCTGTGAAAATATTAGAAGGGTTAGAAGCATTAGAAGAATTAAACGTTGTTGAGACCAACGTATAACCTTGATTCTGCAATTCTAACAAAACTTCGTCATATCTTGTTCTTGGTACAGGCTTTCCTATAATTCCCATTACGCTAAATTCTTTTAGAATTTGTCTTGTGTCTTGTTTAATGAATTTGAAATTAGCCGTTGCGCTACCATCTTCCCACACCGGGTTAAAATCATATTCCTGCAAAGTAATGGTGTACACTTTTGGTGTTTCAGTATCCGCAAAATACATCGGAGGTATAAAATCACTCGAAACAAATTTATAGCCACCAATTTTTAGTTGGTTATCATAAATAGTTCTAGGAATTTCATCTCCAACTTTTCCAGTAACTTCACCTAGGGTTGTAGTAACAGGGTCAGCGATACTACCTTCTTTTGGTAAGATTACGCGCTTAAAAATTACTTTCGACATCTTAGCCGTACGAAGTTTAGCCATGTAATACTTCGTGTAATTAAGGTCTAAGAATGTTTCGTCTTCTACGAAGGTAGTAGTAACTAACTCTTTACCTTGGTCTAAGTATTCTTTAATCTTCGCATCAAACGCATCGCGAGGTATTTTAGTTCCTACTTCCCCGTCAATGTTCAGTTTATAAACGGACGCATCATCAACGAAGAACTCAATCTCTACTTTCGACCGCTTAGGTTGAGGTTTAGGTGTCTCAGGTTGCGGTTGAGGTCTAGGCGTCTCAGGCTTTTTAGGTTTCTCCGGAGGGGAAGGACTTGGAGGTGTAGGGTCTTTAGGTACATTACCATTGCCACCTTTAGGACACTCTACCCCGACGATACCACCCGTCGGAATCTCACTACCAATCACAGTACTTTCCGGTAAGCAGCAACATTCCACTTCTTCCGCTAGAGCCACGAACTGACCTAACAATGTTTTGTCTTCCAGCTCAAATACGTAATCACCAGGGATCGTTAAAAATAACATCCCTGCGCAACCATCAATCGCTACATCGCAACAACGAATACGCAATGGTTCGCTCAACTGAACAATCGCTGACTTACCCTCGTCTGCACCGCACGCGCATCCGCTACCAAACGGCATAACGCCACCGCCCAAATAGACACGGTGAACTAAAATCTTTTTACCGGCCGGCAAAGCGAAGGTAGAAATCTTTAAAGCCTTACACTCACCGACAGTTACCACGTGAGTTACAGCGTTGGTGGAAAGGCTATCAAATAGCACCGCACGGTTAGTTTCTTCTGCGTTAGAACTTCGACTTACAGCGTGAACTTTTTTGCCAGTAATAATACTACAGTTAGACATAGAGTATCCTACAACGTTAATAGAAATAAAATCGTCGTGATTGTACTACCGACGAAGAATCCTCGCCACCACCAACAATATCCGCATTCGATCTTAAACAAATCAGCGAACGGTACAATTACCTTGTTCCACGCGAACAGTTGGATTTTATTGGCAACCTTTCTTACGTTTTTCATAGCTTTTAACCCATTCGTACGTTTTCTTCGCCAGGTCAAGCGCCAACTCATACGCTTCGTCATCCGGCCCTTCCGGTTGGAAGATATAAGGTTGCTTCCAATAAAGGCGCTGCACACCCCCGAAAGTTCCGTCTTGCGCGAATGACATCTTTCCGCCGGCGCCGAAATCTACGGTGACACTAAGTACACCACCGCCGTCATTTACGACTTTACCTGCACCTTTAAGGATGTCATGGACGATGTCACCCACCTGCATATTACGGCCGTTTAAGCTCATTTGAAATCTCCAATATAGAGTTATTAGTTAAATTCTACACGATCTCTATGTTAGTAGCAACTTACTCGAAAATTACTACTAACATACTAGAAAACTACACCTGTGGCGTTTGCTGTGTCTGCGGTGTTGCTTCGGTTTGTGGCGTCACGCCTCCCTGTGGAGGTGGGGCTAACTGGCTTAAGTCGAGCGATTCTTCTCCCATGATAGATCTTAATACTTTCTCAGCGTTTTCATCTGCCAAGTCTAAGGCTTCTAGTACGCGATCAATCGCTTTATCCAATGTACCCGGTTGCACTCGTCCTGTTTGGCCTAAGCCAATCACAATTTGCGCAGCCTCAATCATGTCATTTTTCTTCAACTCACGTTCCATTAAGCCACTCGCACCACGCGCTACAACCTTCGCATCACCCTTAATCTCTTTCTTAGGATTGAATTTAAGGTTAAGCATATATAGCGATTCAGCAAACGGCGAAATAACGTCTTCATCAAAGTTTGTAATACCGCTCTGAACACCTTTTAGCGCATTACCATACAACATCGACATACCGCGGAACGTACGGTTTGCTCCCGTCCCCACCGGTTGCCCATGAATACTCGCTGGTATTTGCGTCACAATGTCAGCCAACGACATAAACCACTGACACACGTTACTCAATGCACCGGTATAATTCGGGAAGTTATGGAACACATACGCAGGACGACCACCGCCTACAGGATCAGGATCCGTAGGATTTAACGTATATGGCTCTACTTCACCGACTTTACCGTCTTCAACCCACTGCGCAATTCGCGTGAAGTCAACCTCACCAATCGGGCCGGAGGAATATTCCATGTTCTTGATCATACCACGCAAACACGCATGGAACGCACGCTCCGTATCACGGATCTTCTGCGCAATACCGAACCCCATTACCCCGTTACCAGTCGTCTCATAGCTCGTTACGAACACAGGACGCACGTTTGCATTAGGGTTAGGGTTAATAATCACCTTCAAAGTAAAATGGCCTAGCGTGTGGATAATACACTCATAGTATTCATTATCCTCTACGCCCTTAACACCGTATTCTTTAAGGATTGACCCTTTCACCGCACCGTGATACTTCAATACTTCAAGCGGAGAATTACCGTCCCAACTGATAATATTACCGCCCTCTTCCGGATTAGGACTTAACCAGTTCACACTTGTATTACGGTTAGCGAAGTGTTCAAGCGCAGCAATCACATTCTCTTGGATGTAAGACGGTAACGACGCCATCTTCATGAGCTGTTGTTTAGAGTAGCGTTTACGGATGATGACATACGACCCATCTTGAGCGTTCGTACTATCGGGAGACCAAAAGAAGTCGAAAGGGCTTACACGGTTGACGGCATAGATGACTTCGTCTTTCGCCTTTAATGAATCTCCCTGCCACACCATGCGAGTTCTTATCTCAGGGGTTGGGCCTTCCAAGACGGCATAAGGATAGATACAAAAGTCCTGCAAGAACTTAAGCACGGCTTTCTTAAACCCACCCTCTACACACTGGTCCCACATCTCCGTTTCCATGAGCTTACTCGCCTCTTTTGCCTTGGCAATCATCAGCTCTCGTGTGGCATACTTCTCTTTATCGATGAGTTCTTGTAGCTCAGCGCGTGTGGAAGGCATATCTCCCTGTCCGCCAAACAACACATCTTTCACTCTGACAAGCACTTCTTCGACCATGCTCTCACTCAGTTCCGGCACCGGCGTCGGCTCTACAGCGAAGGGAATCCCACCGCTGCCGAAAATCAAGTCACGTAGCCACGCATTTAGCGCACTGATTTTTAACTGCGATAGATTGACGCTAGGCATATTCCCAAAGGCTTTTTTAATATCACACGGGATTTCTCCGAAGTATTGGTTGTAGCATCTATGCAACACTTCGTCGGCAGTAGCATCACCAAAACTTACCGTATTACGATGTCTCACCGCAGCATCAAAGTCCTGCTTCACTCTCCGCGCTAAGTGGTCTTGGATCTCAAGTGTAGCATCACTACGACTATCATGAATGCGCTGAGCAAGCCCTAATTCTTCTTTAATGTTCATATTTTACCATTATTAAAAATATTGATCTGATACATCCCTATGATTCTTCTTGTTACGTATATTCATAACAGCGACTCTACTACATTTAAGAAGTTTTGCTATGACTAAATCACTTGCACCAAGAGAAATTAAGTGACAGATTGTGTGGAGATCTCTAACAGAAAATACTCGTGCCGTTCTATTAGGGTTACTTTTTATGTTAGATAGCTGTTCCTTTCGGTTCACACTCCTTAAATTACAAATCCGATTATCATCTCTAATGCCGTTTATGTGGTCTATTTCGTCTGGTAGCTCACCATGTTTTAACCACCAAAGCAAGCGATGTTTCATTCTTAGGCGGTCGTCACACCAAACACGTATGTACCCATCTTCATTCTTAGATCCTACATCGAATCTTCTCCGATAGTAAACGGTTCCATTTTTAAGCACACTCTTGTGTTTAGTGCTAATCTCTCCTGTCTCGAAGTTAACTTTGTCTAGCTGATGTTCTTTAAAGAATTTAAAGTTCTCAAGCTCATACGCTCTGTTTTCTTCTCGGTTTCTTACTACTCTTTTACTACACATAAATACTCCTTGATTACTGTAATGTTGCATTTTACGTGTAATTTATGTATTAGTAAACACGTTTAGACGGTGGTCGTCTTAAGCGATGTTGTTGCTGTTGGTTGTCTGTGCCGTGTCTTATGCCGTTACACAGATATTGAACAGCGTCAGCAAGGTGGCTGAACTCGTTTTTAACCGGTTCAGATGAGTACGTTTTCCCAATACCAGCTACTTTTAATGGTCGGTAGTGGTAGCCACCACGAAAGCCTCCAATGATTTTCTCACACCGCTTATCAATGAGCAAACCTTCACGTCGTTGCAAGAAGCTAATCACGCTATCAAGTCGTGGTTTGAACTTATTCGTCGGTGCATTAACCGCTTGTATGCCATATTTGCGTAGCACCTGTACCGGTGTCTCACCGTGGTTACTATCTCGTGGGTTGGCCGGGTCAGTAAACGCCACCACATCACACCCCGGATAATGCTGCGCGATAAATGGCATCAGCACATCGCGAACAAACGGAACAAACGGCAAGTCTAATGCGAGTAGCTCATGCTTGATCAGCAACGTCCCCATCT
>ERZ773056.24-NODE-24-length-63915-cov-9.034842_pt1 | contig 63915 bp, 64 predicted proteins | sample MGYA00580857_ERZ773056 | MGnify/ENA primary metagenome ERZ773056 (study PRJEB29015, sample SAMEA2737996) | human oral metagenome | biome: human oral; feature: human-associated habitat; material: dental | place: China | collected 2114 ... | reverse complement strand
CCAGGTCGAACGCGGCCAACGCAACCTCAGCCTCCACAACATCCTCCGCATCGCCCACGCCCTCGACACCGACGCCGGTGGGTTGGTGAGTGGGTTGGAGGTGTAGGAGAAGAGCTCGATCCCTTCGAGGGTTTGCCAGCGATGGCAGGGATACGCAACCCCGTTACCAGACTGCGATCTGCGAGTACAGCAAAGGCGCAGGGTAGAGGCAAGCCTGATGGTGTTCTAACAAAAAAGATGAACGGAAAGACCTTTGTAACCGAGATATATTTTGATAAAAAGAGCAAAGACACCTTTCAAGATAAGCTGTTAAAGATAGTGCAAGCCCAGCGGAAAGAATAAAGAAAACAGACGCTCTGAAAATGGTATAATATCCTAAAATATTTAGAGAGAAAAATTAGAAGTTGAGGTTAAGATATGAGAAAAGTAAAACTGTTTATAGCTATGAGTGTAGATGGCTATATTGCTGATAAAAATGGGGGTGTCGCTTTTCTGCAAGGTCATGAAGATTGTTTAGAAAACGAAAGTACCTATTCTGAGTTTATAAAAAATATAGACACAGTTCTGATGGGTTGGAATACTTACAATCAGATAATAACTGAGTTATCCCCTGATAATTGGGTTTATGACAATTTATTGACTTATGTTTTCACTCACCGAGAACAACAAGATTCCGATAAGATCATTTTTACAAGTGATAATTTGGAGGAATTGATCAAGAAATTAAAAGGGGTTGAAGGAAAAGATATTTGGATATGTGGAGGAGCAGACTTAGTTCAACAAGCCATTTCTTCAGATGTGATTGATGAGTATCTTATATCCATTATTCCGACAATTTTAGGGAATGGTATAAAATTATTTAGCCAAAATGATGCGGAACATAAATTGAAATTAATCAACACGATAACAAATAATGGAATTGTCGAGTTGAATTATATTCGTAGATAAAAATTAAATTGTAGATGACGATAATATCTACAGGTAAGCTGCCGACGTACGATGAAGAAGTCGCGGTACGAAACCAGACGGATGCGATGACGCCGGGCTGGCTAGCGACGGCGATAACCCTTTGCGGAGAAGCTCAGGACGCGACCGTACGCACCTACGGAAAGAATGAAGTGAATTTATTTAAGCCAGCACGCCACCGAGTTGAAAGAGCGAAAGTTCATTCCAGAGAGATGATCGAGTGTTGGAATGAGTTTTTGGAGCCACACCCCTTTGCTGCGCACTTAACGCGCACCAACGCCACGGAATATATCCTCACAGTGGAGCAATATGAAGAATTTCCCCAGGAACTTCCTGCGCTGTTTGGAGAGTGGCTGTATAATCTTAGGTCGGCTCTCGATTACATTATTTGGGCAGCTGCAGCCTATTCTTCGGGTAGACTACCCCCTCCACACGAAGATCGCCTCCAGTACCCAATTTGCGATAGCCAAAATTCCTGGAAACGCACCTCCCAAAAGTTGTCAGTACTCCCGCAGCACCAACTGGAATTGCTGCGAACCATGCAGCCATTCGCCTCTGACGTTGATGCTAACTATCTAGGTTGGATCAATAGGCTAGCTCGTATAGATCGCCACCGCCGATTAACTATTTGGGCGGCTCGAATCGTTACAGCAGATCCGATCGCCCATATTCCAAGCGGAGTAGAACCTAGATGGGAATGGGGAGAGAGGATGCTTGAGTCCGGATATTGCGACTTAGCTCGACTAACTTTCCCTGATTCAGAATCCGCTGAAGGAGTTAGTGTCAACCCCCGACTGACTATCGACCCAGAAGTCTCTGAATGGGGAAAGTCTCCATTCTATGCAGAACGCAAATTCGATGAACGCCTTCGCATGTTTATGGTGTTTGTATTAGCCGAGATCGATACCTACGACTACGACTGTACCGGCAATCTAGAGGCAAGACGCTCCCTCACAGAAGAATTTGCTGCGCAATGCGATGAGCGGAGAAGCCGAATTTTTAAAACCCCGACCCCGCCCGCTAGAAACGCTCCTCACTGGACTCCTGCAATGCTTCTCAAATCTTCTCGAGCGCGATACTTTGGAGAAGAATTGTCACACAAGTTAGATTGATAGGCTTGATGCGCTATACAAGAACCTGTCGCGCTTGGATGCAAGCATGCCATTAGCAGTCCTGTGTCGGCACCAAACCTGCACTGTAACACCGTTTCGAGCCTTCTCATAGTATTGCAATCATTGTATACTGATTGGAGTAATGAATGCATATAATACAAAATACCCACAACTCTCAGGATCGTCATACAATGAAGTACTAAAGCGTGCTCGCCAGGAATACAACGTCATCGCACACTCAACCAAGCGACAGCCGTACGTCAAGTCGAAGTTCTTCAGCGGCGAGAAAGTATTTCTCGCCGTGTTTTGGACACATTTGATGGATAAGAATCAGAAGGATCGCACCAAGCGACTTCGCTTCTATAAGGCGGCGCTTGACCTGCTTCGCAATTCTCAGATCAATCCAGATACGATCGCTAGCACCGAAGATCAGCGGATGCTGCTCTATCGGTTCTATGGTGTAACGAAAGACGGCAGCCATTTCTGCATTCAAGTCAAGGAAGACATACGAACAAAGCGCAAAGACTTCATGTCTGTCTTCGACAGAAAGCCGCACTAAATCAGTCTAAAATAAAAATCTCCCGCGGTGTAGCCTAGAAACTACCTGCCGGAGATTTCTTGGTGACACGGCGATCAACTGTGTCTGATTATGATTATATGCTGTTCGTCGGTAATGTCAATAGTTGTATGTATTTTTGGCAAAATGGCGAGGCCGAGGCATACAACTCACGTCAGGCTAGTAATCCGGCAACGTGCCATAACGGCCGCTATTGCCGTATTTAGAGGGCTTGGGGCCCTGCCAGCGTGCGGTGTCAAGTCACCGCTAGCGACCTTGATCCAGTCGGTGGCAAAGGCTATCGGCACTCCAGATAGCCTTTGTGCTCTTCGACGATGGAGGCTCGTTCTCACCACCGCTGCCGTCACTCCTTGCGAGCAGCCGCCAGGTGGCGTCCGATGGTCATGCTGCTAAAGCCGAGCCGCTTGGCGATCTCGGCGATGGTCAGGCCCTGCTGGCGGAGGCGGATCGCCTGGGCACGGTCGTCGTCGGTGAAGCGGTGGCTGCGCTCCAGCCCTGCCTGCCCGCGCAGCCGGTAGACCGTCGAGCGGTTGACGCCCGTCTGTCGGACGATCTCCTTGACGGGGAGGCCGGCGCGGTACAGGTCGATCACCTGCTGGCGCTGCTCCGGCGTCAGGGGCCGAAACTTCGTCTGCTTGATGCGGTCGACCACACGCGGCGACCGTGACGCTGTGTCGGGCGCATCACTCTCACCGTTCGGCCGCTTCCCCACGTTGGTGGCCGGTGCGGTGCATCGTCGTTGCAGGGACTCACTTCCCGGCTCTACCGCGCCTGCCCCGTGAGACGGCCTGGACTCGTCCGCATCGCCCACCACGCCATCCGACCCGTCAGTAGCCGGCAGATGCGCTACATTAGGGCCGGTACACACCTGGCCGCCCTCACCGGCGGCCAGCTTCCTTCGGAAGTCCAGAAGCACCATCAGGTTGTTAGGGTCAATGGTGCGGAGCTGTACCAACTTTGTTCTATACAACCCAGCTTGGTCTGGGTTTCTTTATACGGCACTATTTGCTATTCATTTTGTGGCCGCACCATACAAAAAGGGGTTAGCACACTGCTAACCCCTTTTGTTACACTACCATCACAATAGCTATTAGCGAGGATAATAGTATGTCGATGACCGCATAGGCCTCGTTGTGTTTGTTGTGTCCCACAGCACGACCACCCCAGCCGCCAGCAAGATCAAGAAGACAACAATCGCCACTGCTGCCAAGACAAGACCGATAATGTAGGCGATCTTAAGCCCCTGCGCCCACGTTTTGTCACGCTCGGTCGCAACGTATGGCGTACCATTTGCATCTGCTGTGGTACTTGTCAGCAAGAAGAAGTCGACGATACCCCAGACAGATAGGACAAACAACCCTAACAGTGAAACGATATTAATATACGGCACAGCCGATGTTACTGTACAGCCCACTGCAATCCAAAAGCGGATCTTGCCCAGCTCGTCACCACGGTACCAGCGAGCCAAGCCATACTGCCCCATAAACGCAGCGAGGGCGACGACCGCCAAGTAGTTACGCGGTGAGGTATCAACCGGTGCAGGCGCAGCGGCTGGCACTACTGGTTGGCTGGCAACTGGAGCTGCTTGCGATGCTGCCTCAGTTGGTGGTGTTGGTTGTGCTGTAGGTTGTTCATTTGCCATTGCTATTCTCCCGATTAAACTCTCTTGCCCCATGGTAATGCGTTTTTGGCAAAAAGACAAGCAAGCGCGAGCAGTGCAGTAAGAGAGCCTTTTAATTCACTCCACGACCTCTTGACAGAACCCCAGGCTATCCGCTATAGTAAAAGGGCTTTGCACGGGTAGTGCAGGCACGACATGGGCCAGTAGCTCAGCTGGTTAGAGCACCTGCCTCTTAAGCAGGGTGTCGAGGGTTCGAGCCCCTCCTGGCCCTCCATAGTATGTAGTCCTCGGTATTGCCAGAGGACTGTTTGCTATAGAGATACCTATCACTAGTGTTAACCATATATTTACGAAAGGATTACGCCTTATGCCTACTTCATCACTCAACGGCCGCGAGCTCGCAAGTTTCATCAAGCAGCGCCAAGCCCGCCAAGTACGCCACTTACGCCAAGCGCATGGTATCACCCCCAAGCTGCTCATTATCACTCCGCTTAATGCATCGGGACCAATCAATGCCTACGTGCGCTACAAGCAAGCCTATGCTGCTGATATCCTCGTTGAGACAGAGGTAGCACCAACTGCTGAGGTGGATATGCCAGGCGCGATCGACCAAGCAAACAACGACCCACACATCCACGGTATTATCGTCCAATTGCCACTCAACGACCCATCACAAACAGATGCCATCGTGCAGCGTATCTCCCCCGCCAAGGACGTCGATGGCCTGAGTGGCCCGCAAGCTGCCTATACGCCAGCAACAGCGCAAGCAATCGATTGGCTACTGGCAGGTTACAACATTAGCCTCGATGATAAGCAGCTCGCCATCATCGGGCGAGGCCGGTTAGTGGGCGCACCACTGGAGCGGCTGTGGCGCGACCGCGGCTTGACGGTAACAGTGTGCGACCGCCAAACGCCTAATACTACAGAGATCATCGCTGCAAGTGACGTCATCGTCACCGCTACTGGCCAGCCCCATCTCATTACAGCGGATATGGTTAAAACAGGTGCAGTGGTGGTTGATGCTGGCACAGCAAGCGAAGGCGGTGTTATCGTTGGCGATGTCGACCCAAGCCTGCGCCAGCGCAGTGATGTCACTCTCACCCCAGAAAAAGGCGGCGTCGGCCCTCTCACCATCGCCGTAATGATCGACCACGTTATCCAGGCAGCGCAGGCAACAGTCGAGTCTAGCAAGAAGTAGCCATTGCTGAGCTCTGTGGCCTAGCCGAATTTGCCTCATCGCTCTCTCGTGTTACTTTTATCGGTACGCAGTCTCTTTGTTCGTTTATATTATAAGGGCTAGCCCTGCTCTTGGATATACTCCTTATAAATACCTCAATCTACCGGCTTCGGTAGTATCGTCGCTTGCAATATGTTTAAAACCTCTGGGTGGCGTCGTTTTTTATTATACAGATTCAGGCTGGATCGGCTTGCAGATATATATCATGAGTGATATATTATACCTATGGATATTCGTACTGACGTTTCACTCAAACCATATTTGACGATGCAGCTTGGCGGTAACGCCCATACTATGGTCGACCTCTATACCAACGATGATGTCGTGGCGGTGTGCACGATGGCCCGCCAACAGCAGGCTGAACTCTTTGTTCTTGGTGGCGGGAGCAATACTCTAGCCCAAGACAGCGGATTTGCTGGCATTGTGGCGCGCAACCGTATTCCAGGCTTTTCGATTGTTACTGAGGATGATGCGTCGACGACGATTACCGTTGGTGCAGGAGAAACTCTCGATACTATTGTGGCCAAGACAGTGGCCAGTGGTCTGAGTGGCATTGAAGCGCTATCAGCTATCCCAGGTACAGCAGGTGCTGCGCCAGTGCAGAACGTTGGGGCATATGGGCAGGAGATTGCCGACACACTCGTCTCGCTCGAGGCATATGATCGCCAGCAAGAGCAGTTTGTAGTGCTGAGCGCTGCCGACTGCGAGTTCTCGTACCGGCACAGCATTTTCCGGGGCCGCGAGATGGGGCGATATATCATCACAAGCATAACGCTCCGCCTACGCAAGGGCTCGCCACAGCCACCCTTCTACCAAGCCGTCCAGGATTATCTCACCACCCATACCATCACAGAGCCCACCCCGCAAGATATTCGCCGGGCCGTTATGACGATCCGTGCTGGCAAGCTGCCCGACCCTGCCAAGCTCCCCAATACTGGCTCGTTCTTCAAAAACGCGATTATTTCCAGCGAGGCATTTGCCCAGCTCCAGCAGCACTACCCCACGGTGCCACACTATGCCCTGGCTGATGGGCGCGTTAAAGTACCATCGGGCTGGCTTATCGAGCAAGCGGGGCTCAGAGGCAGCGTTCTCCACGGCATGAAAGTACACGATAAGAATGCAGTGGTGCTCATCAATCAATCGGCTACCAGCTACCACGATCTTGCTGCCGCTCGCGAGGAGATTATTCGCACAGTGGAGGAAAAATTCGGCATCACCATTGTGCAAGAACCGCTCGAAATGCCAGCGGTGTGATGAGTCAAATAGCGCATCGTACCTATAGATACCTTTGTCTTTTTACCCTTGTTCATCAATAATTTTTGCGATACATATATAGTCAAGAAAGTAAAATTGACTATATGTTCTTGAGCATTTAGTGTCTCACTACTTTTTGCTTATTCTCGGCCGGCTTTATATCTTCTTTCCTATCGGACGAGCACGAAGTTCATTTCGTCCTACTAGAGAATTCTTTTCTTATTGCTCCCCTATTTGATAACCTATGGAGCGCATATGGGGCGTAGTCGAAGCAAAGCAAGCCATAATCACCTCGATTCGACTTCTCACCTCTTGCACTTTTACCCCAAAACCCTTATGCTAATTGCATGAGGGTACGACGCGGGTATACAATCGTGGAAATTATTATTGTGCTAGCAATTATGCTGGTGCTGCTGGTACTGGGTGTGGTGACGCTCAATAATACGCAGCGTTCCTCGCGCGATACTGCTCGCACGACCACTGTTGAGACAGTAGCACGCAGTCTTGAGTCTTTCTATAATGGGGATGCGACTGGCACGTCGGGCGAGCAAGGGCACCGCTATCCGTCGGCCGAGCAGTTTTTGACTTCGCTTAATGGCACGGCAATTCGCCATATCCTCCCTGGACTATCTGAGGATAGCTATCAATACCCATCGCGCAGTGGTCAGCAAGCACTCTTCGTCCAGTCGCCAAGCAATGGTATTAGCAAAGATAGTGCATCGATTGACCGCTTCGTCTACGAGCCACGCGCTCGCGATGGTTCGCTCTGCGTCACCGCCAGCCAAGAGTGCAGCCGCTTCTTCCTCTACTACCGGCTAGAACGCGCACCAACAGTAACGATAACCATCACGAGTAACCACCAATGAAGCATAGTCCAGACGCTGGCTTTACTTTAGTAGAGATGTTGGTGACGATGGTACTGGGCGTGCTCTTTGTTGGGACACTCTACCAGCTCTACATTGTGACGATCCAGGGCGCCACAGAGGCCAATCGCGACGCCAAGGCGAGCATTGTGGGGTATGAGCTGCTCCGCCGCGAAGTTGGCGACGGCACACCAACGCCGTGTACAAACCGCGCGGCTAATCGCAATCTCACAACTGACCACTCACTCGATACCGATGGCTTGCCTCAGCCCATTAGTGCCACCATCGTCGTTGATTGCCCATATAGCACCACCGCACCACAGATAAGCCGTGTATCGGTGACGGTGCGCTACGGGCAAGGCTCTAGCCAATCGGAGGTTCGCCATGCGATTCTCAGCAGCCACTAATATACGAGAGCGAATGCAGCAGCTCATCCACCGCATCTACCCTGCGCGGCAACAAGAGCGTGGCTTCACTGTAGTGGAGATGCTAGTAGTGATCCCTATTATTGTCGTGGTAGTTGGCGTATTGGTCGCTGCCTTGGTGGGGCTGCTGAGCTCGATTGTTATTTCCAACCAGCGTGGCTCACTGACGTACACTATGGAAGATGCACTTGACCAAATCGAGCAGGACGTCCGCCTGGCAACAAAAGTCGAGAGTAAGGCCATCGCAGCCAACTGGGCACAGCACTACGCGAGCGATAATGTCTTGATCCTTACTCAATATGCCACCGATCGTAACCCCTCTGACCCTCAGCGCGAGCTCATCTATCTCAATAGCCAAGCCAACCCCTGTCGCACTCAAGCTGACCTAGCCGCCAAGCTCTACCGCACAAACAACCCACTTACCGTCAAGGTCGTCTACTTTGTGCAAGGCACTACCCTCTGGCGGCGGACTATCGTGCCAAGCCAATACGAATTTAATGCTACCAACCCCAGCAACAACACGATGTGTGGCCAGCCCTGGCAGCAGAGTACCTGCAACTACATTGGCGGCTATTGCAAAGCGCTCGACACCCGCGTCGCAAGCAACGTATCGAGCATTCGCTTTGGCTATGCAACGGGTTTTAATCAAGCGGCCAGCACCACACCAAACGATAGCACCACCGTCGTCTCTGCCACAGTAGATATCGCTGCTCTTAGTACTGGCCAGACCATTCATGCTCGGGGGTCGATGCAGGCTCGGCGAATTAATAATTAGCTGAATCGAAAGAACAATAGGCAGTATGTAGCTCAGGTATCCTAGCTATACTAGCGCACCATTATACACAATTCAGCCTATGCTGGTGCACACTATCTCTGAAAAATATTCTCATATATCTGTGCTCAAAAAGCTTGTGTTTAATGAATGTTCGTAGTATGATCGTAATATAATCAGTAACAAGGAGGGGTAACTCTGTATGACAACAAAAACTCAACGTAACCTGCGCGGTTTCACAATTGTCGAGCTTCTCATCGTGATTGTGATCATCGCCATCCTGGCGGCTATTACCATCGTCGCTTACAACGGTATCCAGCAACGCGCTCGCGACTCTGCAGCCGCTGGCGCTGCATCGCAGCTCTCGACCAAGGTAGAGGCATGGAACAGCCAGAAGGGTGAATACCCAACAGCCGCGCAAGTCAGTAGCAATCTTGTTGACGATAAAGTAACTGAAGCAAAGATCGATCCTGACCTTAAGAAGAAGATCATCACATCTGGCACACCAAACAATGACACTCCTGTCTTGTATACCCAGTGTGGTAGCGGTAAGGGTGCAAAAATCACCTACAAGAAGGGCGACAAAACCGAGGATATCGTCCGAGGCAGCTGCTAAGGTTATCCTCTCAATCAACAAAAACACCCGCTCTCTGGCGGGTGTTTTAGATATACGGATGTGTTACTACTGCGCCTAGCGAGACACGATTATCAATGACAGCGACAAACTCCCTAACCTTCTGTCTATTCCGTCGGCACTGGGAAATCCGCCAAGAAGTGTGCCACCTCGGTACGGAGTTCAGCTAGCCTCACCTCATCATCACGATGGTCGATGGCTTGCTGCATCCACTCAGCAATCTGCGGCATATGCTGCGGCTCTAAGCCGCGCGTTGTTGCTGCTGGCGTACCGAGGCGAATGCCACTAGGGCGAAATGGCGGCAGTGGATCATCAGGGATAGCATTAGCGTTAAGTGTCAAGCCGATCTTATCCATCGCAATCTCCGCCGTCTTGCCATCAATCCCAAAGCTTGTGTGGACATCGGCCAAGATGAGATGGTTGCTTGTGCCACCCGTCACGAGCACAAAGCCGCGCTGCTGCAGCTCCTGTGCCAAAGCAGCGGCATTGGCCACCACCTGCTCAGCATAGGCGCGAAAGGCTGGCTGGAGCGCCTCGCCAAAGGCCACTGCCTTGGCAGCAATCGTATGCATATGCGGCCCACCTTGGATACCAGGAAAGACCGCTCGATCGATGAGTGTCGGAATATTCTCGAGAGTTTTGGCTGGGCGCTTGAGTGGGTTGCTCGCTACTCCTTTGCTAACGATGAGCCCACCACGCGGCCCGCGCAGCGTCTTGTGCGTCGTTGTCGTCATAACATGAAAACCATAGTCAAGTGGATTCTCCGCTACCCCACCAGCAATCAACCCCGCGACATGCGCCATATCGGCCATGAGCAAAGCACCAACCTCATGGCCGATCGCCGCAAAGCGTGCAAAATCTAGCTGGCGCGGATAGGCACTAAAGCCCGCCAGGATGATCTTTGGTCGATGTTCTTGCGCCATCCGATGTAGCTCATCGTAGTCAATCTCGCCCGTTCTCACATTCTTCATTTTGTAGCGAACAAAATTATACTCACGAGCACTATGTGTCACAGGTGCACCATGCGTCAGGTGACCACCATGACCCAGATCCATCGCGAGGATAGTATCGCCTGGCTCGCACCATGCAAAATATACGGCTTCATTGGCCTGAGCACCACTGTGCGGCTGGACATTGGCATGGTCAGCCCGGAAGAGCTGCTTGGCGCGGTCGATTGCCAGCTGCTCTACTTGGTCGGTATACTGCTGCCCGCCATAGTAACGCCGGCCTGGGTAGCCCTCGCTATATTTATTCGTAAAGACACTCCCAAGCGCCTGTAGTACATCACCAGAGACATAATTCTCACTAGGGATGAGCTCCAAGCCTTCGCGTTGGCGTTGCTGCTCACGGGTGATAAGGGTAGCAATAGTTGTTTCGTGCATGGGTAATACTCCTTGTTTGTTGATTATATCTTAGGATTCGCTATGCACTTTTCATCAGATCATATGTGTAGTATAGCACAGCTACTCAATGTGGGGAGTTGCAGTACTTGACGACGCGCGTCTTGAGCTTGCGATAGCTCTTTTTTTCTCCAGTAGTATTGACGTGCTATCGCATCTCTTTGATATTACTCTCTGATGTGAAGACTAGGCACTTGCTCGTGTAGTAAATATAGGCCTTGCGCACGGCTAGTTGAAATAGCAGAAAGGAGCTGATGGAGTTATTAGAAAAACCTCGCAGCCTAACCTCTGTATTTCTTTTTGCAACACGAGATGCTTGTGTTTGACAATATATCACCGATGATATATTGTACAAGCATGGGAACAGCAAAATATCTCCGTAATATCGGAACACTCATCCAAGAAACCCGCCAAGCGCGCGGTATGACGCAAGCCGAGCTCGCTGCAGCACTTGGCACGAGCCAGTCGGCCATCAACCGCATCGAAAAGGGCGGCCAAAACATCAGCCTCGAAATGATTGCTCGCATTGGCGAGGTGCTGAGCAGTGAGATTGTCCGCATCAACAAAGCTGGTAAAACAAACTTCGTCATCAATGGTGGTGGCTCGCTCCATGGCGAGATTGAGGTAAAGACGAGCAAAAATGCCGCTGTCGCTTTGCTCTGCGCAAGCCTCCTTAATAAAGGTAAGACGACACTCCGCCGCGTGGCACGGATCGAGGAAGTTAATCGCATCATCGAGGTGCTCGAAAGCATTGGCGTGCGCTGCCGCTGGCTTGAACACAATGACCTCGAGATCACCCCACCACGCACCCTCCATCTATATGAGATGGATATCGCTGCAGCTAAGCGCACCCGCAGCATTATTATGTTCCTGGGGCCATTACTACATCAATATGAGTCATTCCAAATCCCCTTCGCGGGTGGATGCAACCTTGGCACACGGACGGTGGGGCCACACATGGCGGGCCTCGCACCCTTTGGCCTGACTGTCGAGGCAACGACCGATTATTACCAAGCAACAGCCAACCCGCATATGGTTGAGCACGCCATCGTCCTTACCGAGCGCGGCGACACCGTCACTGAGAATGTTATCATGGCGGCAGCGCTCCACCCAGGCGTCGTGACGATTCGCAACGCCAGCCCCAACTATATGGTGCAAGACCTCTGTTTCTTTTTGCAAAAGCTTGGGGTACAGATCAATGGCATCGGCACAACGACCCTCACTATCCATGGTGTCAGCGAGATCAACCAAACAGTCGAATATTGTCCAAGCGAAGACCCTATCGAGGCAATGAGCTTCATCGCAGCGGGTGTAGTGACAGACTCTGCTATTACCATCCGCCGGGCACCAATCGAATTCCTCGAGCTCGAGCTAGCAGTGCTGCGCGGTATGGGCTTACAATATGAACTCTCCAGCGAGTACCCAGCGCGCAATGGCCAGACTCGCCTGGTCGATATTAGCCTGCACAAATCGACTCTCACCGCTCCACAAGACAAGCTCCACAGTATGCCCTTCCCAGGCATTAACATGGATAATCTCCCCTTCCTTGGTCTCATCGCCACGGTAGCAACGGGCCGCACTCTGGTGCACGACTGGAGCTACGATAACCGCGCCATTTACTTCACCGACCTCACTCGCCTTGGCGCACAAGTAGAGATGGTCGATCCACACCGCGTTTACATCAGTGGCCCTACCCGCTGGAAGCCTGCCGATGTCGTCGCACCGCCAGCCTTGCGCCCCAGCGTCGTCGTGATGCTAGCTATGCTCGCAGCCCCTGGGCGCTCCATCCTGCGTGACGTGTACAATATCAACCGAGGCTACGAAGACTTTGCTAACCGACTCAACACTCTAGGGGCGGATATCGAAACAACTTGGGAATATTAGCCGCTTCTTAGCTTGTCTTACCACGCCAATAGAGAGCCTCTCATAATGAGAGGTCTCTTGCTGCAAGCACCGCATCTTGCGCAGACTTTGCATAAATAGAGCCTAAGTCTTAGAAGGTCTACTTTCTCAGTATTAGCTCCCGTCCGCCAGTGTTTTGCCTGTTGAGCTGCGAAGATCGATTGTTATCTCGCATAGCATGAGAGAAAGAGTACAAAAAGCAAGAGTACACAAACAGACACGTCAGACATACGCCTTGAACTTCTGGCAATAACCAAATAAAATTACCACTGTTTATAGTAGTAAAGCAGCACCAAACCAAAATAAAACCCCGGAATCATCCGGGAATTTATTTTGGGGTGGATAATGAGACTTGAACTCACGGCCTCCGGTGCCACAAACCAGCGCTCTAACCAAACTGAGCTATATCCACCAGACAATCGCACAGCAAACCTTACTGTGCTGCTGACATGCTGTATTGTAGCAGAGATAGCGCAGTTTGTCTATTACCTACGGCCATTCATTCTCAATCTCAAAACTTTCCTACCTTATACCTCTCTCCTCTCACCAGGTTGCTTGCTTCTCCCTAGGCTTATCACCACTTCTATAGTGAGTCTTCCTATCTGTAATAGGGGTCATCACTATATTTCATTGGGTAGAGCAGATGATTAAAAAAATGACAAATGGATAAGGTAGTAAATAGAAGTTAACTAATTTAGCGCGCTTTTTTGCGACGCCACAGCGCCTCAACACACATCACCAGCCACAGACCAAGCGCAATCGCCCCAACCGCCCCACCAAACCACACATGCCCCGCACTATAGCCATGCTGATTAACCATCCGGGTGAGCAAGCTAATCGCCACGACGTCACCAAGCAACGTAAACATATTGAGTGCAGAGAGGAGCGTCGCTTTGTATGTATGCTGCAGCTCGCTGAGAATCTTTGACTGCAAAACAATCGGTCGCACTCGCGTATATGCAGTAAATAGCACAACAGCAATGACCGCGATAATTGGGCTTGGCGTTACACCCATCAAGACAATACACAGTGCCATAATCCACGCATCGACCCAATAAAATGCCAGTGGCCGCAGGCGGTCAAACCAATGCACATACCAGCCCAGTAACGCTCCACCCAGGCTCCCGACCGCCGCAATCACCCCAAACCACTCTACCGCAATACCAACGTGCTGGAAGAGTAGCTCGCGATATTCTAGCCCCTTATTGGACACACCAGCCAAGAAACCAGCGAAGATGAAGAGGGCGAGATTTTTCGCGGTAATGATTGCGCGAGCAGCCTGCCGTGGTCGCTGAGCCTGGGCAGCTCCTCGGCGTGGTGGATGAGCAAAACTCAGCGCCAACCACACCGTCGCAGCAAGCGACAAAAAGCCAATCAAAAACGGGAGTGTATGATGAATACGGTATGTGAGTGGCACTACAATAATGAGCACAGTATTACCAATCAATCCATACGTCTGGGCGCGGCCCATCACCTTGGTATAGTCGCGTGCTCGCCCTAGCGCCGTCAAGGAATCGTGCATAAATGCCTCGACCGCACCAGACTGAAACGCATAGCCACCAAAGAACAAAACCGAGGCAATTAGCCCGCCCCAGAAGCTCGGCCATAAGGCATACAACAGTGGCGACGCCACAGCAATGCTCGCACCAAGGATAATCGCTCGTCGGTTGCCAAACTTATCGGCCACATAACCCGCTGGCATCTGCAGCGCCGCCTGGACGATAGACGAGATAACGACCATCAGTGCTAGCTCATCCAAACTCACTTTACCAACATTCACCAGCTGCACCGTAATAAGCGGCAAGTAGACACGCTTGGTAAAAATCCGAAACCACGAATATTTGATAATGTTGCGCTTGAGGAGGTCGTGGTTGGTCACATCTTGCATAAATCTCGCTGTACTATAGCATGGCTTCGCGCAGCATGTAAATGCATTTTGTATGTAATAAAAACAACCCCATCGAGACGGGGATATGACAATAAAATGGCGCCCCGAGTAGGATTCGAACCTACGGCCTTAGGCTTAGAAGTCCTCTGCTCTATCCAGCTGAGCTATCGGGGCATGGGTTTATTATAGCAGGTTTCTTGGCAGGTGTGGTATGATAAACGAAGCATGAAACACACGAACGAAAATTATCGATATTTTAGCGTCATTCTCGCAGTATATGTTGCGGCGCTACTCATCTCCAATATTGCCGCTACCAAACTAGTGGCACTCGGCCCACTTATCCTCGATGGCGGGGCGGTGCTTTTTCCACTTGTGTACATCTTTGATGATGTCATGACAGAGGTCTATGGCTATCGCCGGGCACGCCGCGCTATTTGGACGGCCTTTGGAGTCATGTTGCTAGCAATTGGCTGCTTTACACTAGTGCGCTATCTGCCCGCGGCGGCAGAGTACCACGACCAAGCCGCTTACGAGGCAGTGCTCGGCTTCTTCCCACAGATCGTCGTGGCGAGCTTGCTTGCTTTCCTGACAGGGAGCTTCCTCAACTCGTACATCGTTGCTAAGCTCAAGGTTGCTATGAAGGGTCGGCAGCTATGGCTACGCCTGCTTGGGTCGACAGTGGTGGGGAGCTTATTTGATACCGTTATATTCTGCGTCGTTGCTTTTGGCGGGCAGCTCACGGGGGGGGCACTGCTCAACTATATCGCCGTTGGGCTTGGCTTCAAGCTTGCCGTTGAGGTCGTCTGCTTGCCACTTACCTACCGCGTCATTGCCGTGCTTAAGCGACGCGAATCCGTCGATGCCTACGACACCACCACCAACTTCACACCATTTCGTTTGCGTGTCTAGTAGGCGAGTTGCTCACTGCAATAGATTTGCATCTCTCTCAGAATATGAAGGACGCAGTACTTTCGCCCTGGTAGGACAAAAAGTTGCCCGTGGTGATTATTGCAGCGTGATCATTGAAGAGTCTAGTGTTTTAGGAAAATACTAAGACCCTTTTGGCGTTTTTAAAGAGACGGTGGCGAAAAAAGGGCTGGTGCTGGAGAGAAGGTTGACTGTGCAAATTCTCCTCTCTAGTTGTTATGTGAATGTATGCTATAACCTACGGAGCTCTCATCAGTCGCTACTGGCGATAATACTGCGCCAAGAAATGATCTCGAAAGGCGTAGAATGTGCCATCTTCGAGGCTATGGCGAATGTCGTCGACAAGCTTGATGATAAAGCGCTCGTTGTGGATCGACAGCAGTGTCCCTGCCAGGCTCTCCTTGGCGCGAAGTAGATGACAGATGTAGGCCGCAGTGTAGTGCTGGCAGGTGTAGCAGTCACACTCCGCCATAATAGGCGCAAACAGCTCGCGATATTTCGTCCCACGCATATTCACCCGCCCATGCGGTGTGTAGGCTGCACCATTGCGTGCTACGCGGGTTGGGCTTACGCAATCGAAGGTATCAATACCCTGCTCGATCGCCGCAAAGATGTCATCTGGCTCCGAGATACCAAGTAAATGCCGTGGGCGGCTTTCGGGCAAGATCTCGTTCACCCACTGGATAGTCTGAGCCATTGTCTCTTTCTCCAGCGCCCCACCAATACCATAGCCATCAAAATCCATTGCGCCAAGGCGTGCTGCGGTTTGCTTACGCAGGTCTTCATAATTCGCCCCTTGCAAGACACCAAAGAGCGCTTGATACGGCTTATCTGGCCGAGCAGCCCGAAGACGCTTGACCTCTGCGAGGCTGCGCTCCGCCCACACATGGGTACGTGCCAGTGCCTCCACTTGGTATTCATACGGGTCAATCAGTGACGTCAGCTCATCAAAAGCAAAGGTAATATCCGCCCCAATCCCTGCCTGGATTTGCATCGACAGCTCTGGCGTAAACTTATGTAATGAGCCATCGAGGTGTGACTTAAACATCACACCATTATCATCCACCCAGGCGTGCCGACTCGACTTCTTAGCAATCGCAATCTCTTCATCCACATCAGTACTCATCGCTAATACCTTCTTAAAGCCCGAGCCCAGACTCAGCACCTGGAAGCCACCACTGTCGGTAAAGGTCGGACCACTCCAGTGCATAAACTTACCCAAGTATCCGGCCTTCTCTATCAGCTCGTGCCCTGGCTGCAGATAGAGGTGATAGGCATTAGCCAAGACAGCCTGTGCACCCACGCTAGCTACCATCTCGGGCACCATTGCTTTCACGTTTGCCTTTGTGCCCACGACGATGAAGGCCGGCGTCTTGATATCGCCATGCGGGGTGTGAATCACACCTGTCCGCGCCAACGTCTGCGGCATGCGGTGAGTAATGGTAAATGAGAATGGTGCTGGCATAGTATGGTTGCGTTCCCTATACCCCTTGGGGTATTTTACATTGAAATAATCGTGTTTCGTGCGAGGAGAAAAGCTCCCTCTCGCAAAAATCTCCCTCTATTGTACCACAAGGGCTCAATGGTATGATGCGTGTTCTCTTCCCTCCTATCGCTCTAAATACATAGAGCATACGTATCTACTACGGTCACTGCTCTACTGTTGTTTCGGGAGACCACTACTTGAGGAAATGCAGAACTTTATGGGTGACATAGCAGAAACATTTCCAAAAATACTTACTATAATTACCAGAATAATACGCCACTGCTTCTCCAGGTAGAATAGTGAGCAGATGACAGGCAATCTGGCAGAGGAAGTGGAAGCTTGTGGGCTCACGTTACGCAGCGCGCCGTGTAGGTTGAGTATGCGCTTGCTGCAGCGCCACCACAACATCGCTCTCCGCACGCTCTTGGCCTGCTGAATGTGACACCAACCCTGTTTTAGCCTGCAACCACTCACGGGCAGACCGCGGCATAAGCTTTTGTACAAGGTCTGTCGCCACCATACCAAGTGTCGCAGCAACTACTTTGGCATCCTTCTTTAGTGAGGCTGTCTCGGCATACACAACGTCCTGTTCCATCATATGAATGGTATCCAGCTCGTAGCCAGGCTCATGCTGCTCTTTGCTATAGGGTGCCATAATGCCTGGGCGAGCCGTCTTGCGTGCGTCGATCCACTGCTGCTTAAGGCCTTCAGGAATGTCGGGGTTAGCAAGAATATCATTATACACTTCGCCTGTGGCTAGCGGCCTTGGCCCCACGATTGCCATCTTGCCACGCAATACTTGCAATAGCTGCGGGGCTTCGTCTACATGTGCTTTGCGCACAAGCTTACCAATTGGCCCAGCACCACTGTGGTTGTAGCCATTAGCCGAGGCAGTGTTGCGCACCGCACCACGGAGTGTCCGCAGCTTTGGCACCTTGACGAGGTCATCAAGGTCACTCCCATACCGCTCCTGGACGAAGAGCGTTGGGCCATCGCCAAGCTCCTTATGCATTGCCGCAGCCGCAACGAGAGCCGCTGAGCCCATACCAATCAGCAGAGGCGCCGCTACGACTCGATCAAACCAGCGCTTCTCAGCACTTTCGTTATAGGCTTTGCCGTGTTTTGTTCTATTTTTTTGTGACATCCGTTCGATGGTAGCACAATGTTGCATATTTGTCAACAGTATCGTGCCTAATCCTTCCTTTTTCACTTGATTTTAGTGTAATTGTTATAAAGTATTGCACCCTTTAGGACCACGCCAAACCAAAGGAGAGGCTACGACCTCTCTTCACCCAGTCTGACTCGCTATACTCTCAACAAAAACATCGCTCCCTTGGCGGAGCAATGCTTATTTTTTGCATCTGTGGTGGCAATATACACCAAAGCTCGAACCTATTTCGAGCGTAAAAGCTGAACCTGTGTAGATCAAATAGTTTCAACATTCCGCCTATAAGCTTTGCTAAGTTCACTTACTAGAGCTTCATCCAGTAGCTCACCAGATAGCTCCATAAAATATACAAACTTATCACGGAGTCGCTTTTGCATATCAGTCGAAGCCAAGTGATAGTAGTAACTATTCTGAATGAGGTCTGCTGCGCGGATTGATAGGGCCTCGCTACCGAGCTCAGCCGTGCAAGCAAAAGACTGCATGATGTCTTGAGTATCTGAAACTGTGAGAGCATCGACATACACTGCAACCTGATGTCCAAAGCTTTGCTCGACATCATCGATAGTAATATCTGTATCTTCAACAACATCATGAAGAACCGCAGCAATCACGACATCTTGCGGGAAACCTCTCTCCCAAAGCATCTCTGCAACTTGAATCGAATGAAGCAATACTGGTTTGGTGTCATGTCCAGAGTCTTGCAAGGCATTCGACAGGAAGAATAAGGCTCGTTCTATCTCGTGCTTATCATATTCAAATTCTGCGATATGCGCTTTTTCCATCTTGTTTTACTCCTTGTCGCTAATAGGATTGGCTAATTGTCTATCAACTTGCAGCTCAACTATCTCTTCGTTCCCAATCTTGTCATCTAGCATCGCCTGTAAGTCCCTACCATAATAGCTCGCGAGAATTACAGTGATCGGGCCCGAGTGCGTTACGATTAATACGCATGCGTCCTTGCCGGCTTCGTATATACGATTTACCGCATTGATAACTCGTGTGGCCATTATCTCGTTTGATTCTCCATCAGGAAATCGCACTTTCATATAACCACCCTCTATATGCGGAATGGCGTCGTAGGGCAACCCCTCGTATTTTCCAAAACTAATTTCTCGTAGATCCTTGTCAGAAGTAGCCTTCTGTAGACCAAGTATGTCCGAGATGATCTGCGCAGTCTGCACAGACCTTCCAAGATCAGATGTGTAGACACGATCAATTTTCTGAGATAGCTTCTTAATTTTTAGAGCCTTACGCTTCGCCTGCTGAACGCCAAGAACAGTCAGCTTGCTATCGCGTTGACCCATGGTAATGCCGCAGGCATTACCTTCAGCTTGGCCATGCCTAGTGATGAGAAGCTTCATGGCTCCATTATCTCATGTCTAACGTAAATTGTTGCTGTACTTCGTCGGTAGCTTCATCTGCGTTACTATTATCCTCCAGGTATGTAACAGCCGCATAAGATACCAAGGTAGTATAGACTCAGCGATTCGACGCGGGTCTACTTGACCAGCAGCCGAGCCTGCACAGGTTCAGCTTTAGGTTCGAGCTTTGGCTCCGCCAAAGTCTAGAAAAAGCCGCCCTACAGGGCGACTGTTTCCAATTTTGTTCCGAAATGGTGCGGGTGCGGAGAATCGAACTCCGATCCCAAGTTTGGAAAACTTGTATACTAGCCGCTGTACGACACCCGCACGCGCTATCCATTATATCACTTTTTTATGTATAATAAAGGTATGACCCGAGGACTCCATCGCTTGCGCGGATCGAGCATACACACCAATGGCGTCGCGCGCAATACCCGCACTATCGTCAATGGCGCTAAGACGTCGTCGCTACGCGTCGACCAGCGCCAGCATCAATCCATCCAAGAGCGCCGCGCCAACCACTTGCGCTACCAAAGCTCACACACTATGATGGGCTGCCGACCAATTGCGGCCGATAGTAGCCGTATTGATGACGAAGCACCTTATATGAACAACGAGCGCCTCCGAGGTGCTTGCGGTGGGCCACGCGACCCATCAGGATCGCGGCCAGGCACTGCCACCTATGCCCGCCGGCGTGATAACACCGTGCACACACCGCGCCAACCACAGCCAGCCTATAGCAAGCCAGCCATGAAGCCAAACTTCCGTCCAGGATTTATGCAATCAAACCAAGGCCAATAATCACGCGGCTTTGGCTCGTACCGCTAGAAGTACACGTCACAAAAAGAGGTATTATTTCTCGCTCTTACATTCTTTCAAGGGTAGAAAATTTGCGCTTTCAAGTCTACTTGAGAGCCCCTTCATACCTTCGCTCTTCTTATCTAATGTGCGACCCCCGTAATAGAATGGGCACCTTCTCAATATCATTTCTTTGTAGAGCTAAAGCTAATTACTCGAAAGTGCCGCACTCTTACCGCTTATACTCTGGTGGGATGATTTCATCTGCTGTCACAACCTCTGGTGCACCATCAGTCTGGAAGGCTTGGCGAGCTTGCTCAAGCGTGACAGTAATGGTACTGCCAGGCACCACACTGCCACTGAGCATCTGGCGTGCCACGGTATTTTCCACCGCTTTTTGCACCACGCGGCGCATTGGGCGAGCACCAAGCCGTGGATCATAGCCACGTTCGACGAGAAAGAGCTTAGCATCATACTCTACCGCGACCGAGACCTTTTGCTGCGCGAGTGTGGCATTAACCCCTTCGAGGATGAGGTCGAGCACTTGCACCAGTTCTTCCTTAGTAAATGGCCGGAAGAGGACGATTTCGTCAAAACGGTTGAGGAACTCAGGACGGAACTGACCACTGTTAATGAGCTCGTCGGTAAACTGCTGTTCGAATTGCTCAAGCTTATAACCATGCTCGATATATTCGCGGATGCGGTCGGCCCCAGCGTTGCTCGTAGCAATGACAATTGCATCACGGAAGCTCACCTCACGGTTCTTAATATCGCGCAGGATCCCCTCATCCAGCAGCTGTAGCAAGGTTGCCAATACCTCTGGTGCGGCCTTCTCTATCTCATCGAGCAGCACCACGCTAAAGGGCTGCTTCATCACCTGGGCGGTTAAGCTGGCTGGGTCATCAGCGCCATCAGCAATCAGGCGCGACACATCCTCAGGCCGGACATATTCGTTGAGGTCAATCCGGACAATCTTACCCTCACCACCAAAGTACACGTCAGCCAGAGCCTTGCTTAACTCTGTCTTACCCACTCCTGTTGGCCCAAGAAAGAGAAAGGTGCCAATTGGCCGATTTTGGTTGCGCACACCGGCTCGTGCTCGGCGCAAGGCGTCACTTACTACGCTGACCGCTCGCGTTTGGTTGACCATTCGCTGGTGGATGAGCGCCTCCATATTGAGCAGTCGCTCGCGATCATCGGCAGTACTCGCCACACTTATCTTTACATCCATCGTTTGCTCAATGGCTTGCTGCACCGATTGCTTTGTCACAATACCATCCTCGTGGTAGCTCGCGGCCGACTCGAGCAGCTTGATGGCTTGGCCCGGCATAGCGAGATCATGAATATAGCGCACACTTAGCCGATACGTCTCGCGCAGCGCTTGATAGCGGTAAGCCACATGGCGCTGCCCCTCGGTAATGACGGCTTGCTCTTGCAAGACACGCAGTGTCTCGGCTTCGCTTGTGGGTGCTATGGAGATGCGATTGAGCGCATTAGCAAGCGATGGGTTGCGCCGGCCAATCTGCAAAAACCGCTGCTCATCCATACTCAGAATAACTCTCAGGCGCCCTGCTTCAAGAATAGGCAACAGTACATTGGTAAGATCCACCGCGCCAATCCCTTCCTCAAAGAACAGTTGAGCATTATCCAGGCAGATGATGATGTTCTTAGCAGTATACGCCTCACCAAGGACACGCATAACAAGGTTCTCGAGCTCACCTCGGCCTGGCGCCGCAGCGATGAGTGATGATGAGTCGAGGATAAACACCTGCCGAAACTTGAGACCACTAGGCAAATGCGCCGAAGCATCAAGTAGCCGCTCGGCAAAGGCGTGAATGATGGTCGTCTTGCCCGTGCCAGCCTGTCCTACCAGCACGGCATTCTGCCGCCCACGGGTGCCGAAGATATCGATGAGCTGATCAATCGCTTTGGTGTGTGACGCAACATCAACTGAGAACATCCCGCCGCCACGGCTAATTTGCTCACTGATATTCTGTCCAAAGCGGCGTAACAGTGGGATATAACCAAACGACCAATCGCGTGCCACCCCACCAGTGCGCCGCGGCTGATGAATCTGCGCTACCAACTGGCGCAAGTGGTGCTGCCACTGCACCGCGCCATCGAGATCTTCGTCGTCAAGCTGGAGTTCCGCCAAGATATTTTGGTAGCCAGGCACACTGCGCACCAAAGCCACCATAAGTACACTACCAGTGATCTGCTCGAGCTGATTGTACTGGCGGATGCGGTCAGCAAATTGCCAAAACTCGGGCATAATGCTCGGGTCGTCACTCACGAGATCCTGTATAAGCGCCGGGCTGAGGCCGAGTCGCAATGCCATAAACAGCCCATCATTAACTGAGCGCAATGCCCATGCAATATCGCGTGGTGTTGGTGTGGCGGGCAACCGACCCAGGACATCACCTGTAAGCAAACCGTCAGCCGTACTACCACTGATGGGCAAATGGGCAATCTCACCCTGATACCACCGGTGAAGCCCATATGGTACCACAGCAAGGCTCGCGATAAACCACCCCAGAGGCAGCTCAATCGCCAGCAATGCTCCTGCCCCTGCTAAGAATAGCAAAAATGGTACCCACCACCAGTGGTCGAAGCGGCCCATCTGCACACCCAAGCGAGCCTTCTTAGCACGCAAGCTATCATAGTGAAAGTCGCTTACCATGGCAGCCACCCCACTATCGCAAGCCCCACCCCCAGCAGTGGCAACACGGGCACAAGCGCCCAAGCAATAATAAAGACAAGCCCCGCCGCAGCGGTTACTGCCAGCGCGACAATGCCAAAGATAATCATAAAGCTCCGCACGATGCCGCCAATCGTCCGCGAGATGAGACGGTCAAAAAATGCCCGAATCTGCACGCCAATCGGCCCATCCACCGCTCCTGCCGATATCTGCCGAAACGGCGAAAACCACGTTCGCACCAGGAGATCAATTGAAAAATAGTCAAATACACTCACCAGCTTCCCCCACACCATCGTGATCCGCTGCCACCACCCAGCGCCATACCACCACGCAAAAAATCCAACCACTATCATACTATGCATTGTAGCGCACTAGCGTGATTTGTGCTATATATCGTGCCATAAATAAAGGGTGATTCATGCTATAATAAACACCATGATTCGTATTACAACTCTTGTGGGCAAAGGGGTGCAGCGCGCAGCTCGGTTGCGCGGTGGTGGTTCGGCATTGCCAGGCCTCGTCGTCGAGAAACTCGATCGGCACTTTCTTGCCCGTACGCTTGATGCTCTACCGCATGGTGTGGTGGTAATAAGTGGCACTAACGGCAAGACAACCACCACCAAGATGGTTGTAGCCCTACTGGAGAGCCAAGGCCTCCGCGTCTTTACTAATCGCACAGGGAGCAACTTTACTCGTGGCGTGGCAGCAGCGCTGCTTGAGGCGGTTGATACCCATGGTGTTTTGCCAGCGGATATTGCCGTGCTCGAGCTTGACGAAGCGCATGCGGTGCATTTCGTCAAGCAAGTTGCCCCACGCTATTGCTTGCTACTCAACGTCCTGCGCGACCAACTCGATCGCTTTGGCGAGATTGACTACACAGCGCAGCTGCTTCACACCATCGCCATGCGCACCACAAATGGCATTGTTCTCAATGGCAACGACCCACGGCTGACACGGCAAGAATTTACCGCTGATCTCACAGCACCAATAAGCCGCTATGGCGTCGATCCATCACTTGCCCACCTCTTCCCAAGCGACGATACCATGCGGAGCGCCTCAGGCCAGACTACAGCCACCACTAATGCTGATGTGACGCTATGCCACTTGTCCGACCAAGCTGCCACTTTCCGCTTCGACGGTTCCGATCATCCTGTCTCACTGAAGCTCAAAGGCAGCTACAATGCCCAAAACGCTGCAGGAGCACTTACCCTCGTCCGTACTATTCTGCAAGATAAACTCGATACACCCGCCATGCTCACTGCCCTAGCTCAGGTCGAGCCAGCCTTTGGCCGCGGCGAAGCCCTGACTGTCAATGGCCAGCCCTGCGAGCTTGTCCTCGTTAAGAACCCGAGCGGTTTCCGCCTGAGCCTGGCATCGTTTGATCCTCACAAGACTGCTACAATGATTGCCATCAACGACCAGTACGCCGATGGCCGCGATATGAGTTGGCTATGGGATGTCGACTTCGACACGCTTCGGCCCACTGGCGTGGCAATGGTGAGTGGTGTGCGCGCCTACGATATGGCGCTGCGCCTCCAGTATGATGAGGTAGAAACTCGGCGCGTTGTGCCTAGCCTCAAGCAGGCTCTAGCAGAGTTTGTCCAGGCCAACCGCGGCACCCCCTTGCGCATCTACTGTACTTATACCGCCATGCTTGCTTTGCGGCGCGAATTAGCTCATTACACAGAGGTAAATGCTGTATGAAAGACAACACTATCACCATCCTCCAACTCTACCCTCACGCCATGAATATCTATGGTGATTGGGGTAATACCCTCACACTCAAGCGACGGCTCGAGTGGTATGGCTACAGCGTACGGCTCGTTGAATATAACCCAGGCGACACCTTCCCAGCTGATATCGATATCATTGTAGGTGGCGGTGGCCAAGACTCTGGCCAAGCTACCATCCAGGATGATTTACTAGCGATTGGCCCCACCCTGCAGCGCCTCGCTGATGATGGCGTGCCGATGCTGGTAGTGTGTGGGCTCTACCAGCTATTTGGGCGATTCTTTAAGACTACTCAGGGAGCGATCATTCGTGGAATTGGTCTCTTTGATATCGAGACAGTCGCTGGCGAGCAGCGCCTGATTGGCAATATCGTCACTGCCAGCAGCGACTTTGGCGAAGTCATTGGCTATGAGAACCACAGCGGCCTCACAACCCTTGGGCACAGCGTGCTACCCCTGGGTATCGTATCGCGTGGGGCGGGCAACAATGGTACCGACCAAACCGAAGGTGCGCGCTACCGCAATGTGGTCGGCACCTACCTGCATGGCTCAATTCTACCTAAGAATCCACGCATTGCCGATTTCCTAATCGAGCAAGCAGTATCGCGGCGCTATGGTGAATTTGCGCCCTCTGTCCTCATCGATGACACCTTTGCCACCAAGGCACGCACTGTTGCGAGCAAGCGACCACGCTAGCGTGTCGCTATGCCGTCTCTCGGTGCTTGTGTTATGGAGCAATCAGTGTTGAGCACTGAAGCCTCAGGACTAGACTCCCTCACCACAACATTAGACAATCTTAAGCATACTTTTAGCAAACCTGCTATACTAGATCATTGTGACAACCCAACCAAAAGCCAGCGCGTCCTCTGTTGGGCGCATCGTTAGTCTCGACCTGATGCGCGGGTGGTTTTTGGTTATCATTATTCTCGACCATCTCACCTACTTCCCCAATGGCCTCACTTTCCTCACCGGCGACAGTCGTCTCGCTGTCTCGGCAGCCGAAGGGTTCTTCATTATATCCGGCCTTGTCCTGGGCATTGTGCGCGGTGCCAAGCTCCGCACGCAGCCCCTCATGGCAGCGACGCGCTTGCTCTGGAAGCGGGCTGGTACGCTCTACCTCACGAGCATTATCGTGACGATGCTATCGCTCCTGATTAGTTGGTCCTTTATTGATAATAAAGGTGTCAAGTTGCCTTTGCCGCTGCCCGATGGTAATTGGCTTGGCCTGGCGTGGGATATTATTACCTTACAGCAATTCTACGGCTGGGCAGACTATCTGCGCCTGTATGCACTGTTTATTGCAGTAGCACCAGGCGCACTCTGGCTACTGCGGCGCGGCAAGTGGTATATCATGCTAGGGCTCAGCCTACTGGTGTGGGCGCTAACACCACGGCCAGTCAGTGAACTATACCAGCCACTCACCTGGCAGGTGCTATTCTTTATGGCCTTTGCCCTGGGCTACCACCTACCAGAGATTACCGCACGCTGGCAATCGTGGCCGCTGCGCCGTCGACGCATCATCAAGCGCAGTATTGCAACGCTCTTCGCCCTCACACTCTTTACCGACGCATACGTCACCTTTGTGGCACATGGGCTGGGCGATGGCTTTCATCAAGCGCTTGCCGCGGCCGATACCGCACTCGACAATCAGTTCCTCAAGCTCGACCTACCACTGCCTCGCCTGACTCTATCGTGGCTCTGGTTTGCTGGGTTCTTTATGCTGTTTCGGCGATTCGAGGATCACATCAAGCGGTGGCTCGGCTGGATTTTGCTGCCGTTTGGCCATAATTCGCTCTATGTGTATACGGTGCATGCGTTCGTTATTCTCATCATACATCTCTTTGTGGCACCAGATTATTATATTAGCGATTTTTATTTTACGTCGGTCGATCGTTTCCACGAGATCCCAGCCAACTTCGCCTTATCCGTCAGTGCACTTGCGCTTATCTACCTTGCCGTCAAGACAAAGTTTTTGATGAAGATTATTCCACGCTAACAGGGATCAGCTAGAGAGATAGACCTTCTTTTGTTTCATTGGTCTATCCCATCAATTAGTACGCCTTCTACACATATCCATAAAAAACAGAGGCCGCGCGAGCCTCAATTATCTATGGTATACCCGGCAGGGTTCGAACCTGCGACCTTTGGTTCCGGAAACCAACGCTCTATCCAGCTGAGCTACGGGTACGTATAGTGGTATTGTACCACGGATGATTATGGCTTTGCTAGTGGATTTTTTGCCAACAAATCGGTACTATAAAAGATATGAGTAAACAACTAGCGCGGCAACAATCTGCCGCACGGGTCAAGAATTCCGCCCTTATTCTCACAAATCGACTATTTCCCTTTGTCTGTAAGATGCGACACCATTGGTTTCGCATTGCCATTGTACTAGCACCACTGGTGGCAATGGCGCTGTGCTGGTGGATTGGCAGCCAGCAAAGTGTGTGGTTTGATGAGGCGTATTCGGTGTGGCTCGCCAAGCAGCCAATCAGTGAACTCATTCGCCTCACCAGTATCGATACACACCCGCCGCTCTACTATCTCATCCTCAAGCTCTGGGCCAGCGTGTGGGGTTATAGCGAGCCAGCCCTGCGTGCCTTTAGTATCCTCTGCTATGGCGGTGCGATGGTTATTATGGGGTGCTTTGTGCGGCGCTGGTTTGGTAAGCGCGCCGCGGGGTATACACTCCTCACACTGATTGGCACACCCCTACTCATGCGTTATGGCTTCGAGATACGGATGTATGCTTTAGGGTCACTCATCGGTGTAAGCGCCACCGCCGTACTGGCACGCGCTTGGCACGATGATCGCTGGCGCGACTGGATGCTTTATGCGGTACTTGTCGCTTTCGGTATGGGGACGCTGTATTATAGCGCCTTACTCTGGCTAGCCCAGCTGCTCTGGCTCATGGTTATGACCTACCGTCGCCAAGGCTTGCAGCAGTGGTGGAAGTTGCCGTGGCTCTGGGCATATGTCGTGAGCTTTATGTTGTTCTTGCCGTGGCTACCGACCTTCTTGGGACAGATTGGCAATGGTGCTTTGGCCGAGATTGGCCAGCCGATGAATCTGCAGAATTTGCTTGGCATCGCATCCTTCAATATGATTTATAAGCCATCTTGGCTGCTAGGCGTTGTGTCGTCGCAACTTGTCCTGATTATTATCTGTGCCGTTGCGTGGGCGTGGCCTCGTGCAATGCGTTCGTTGCCGCACCCCGAGCTTGCCTGGCTATTGCTTGCTCATGTGGGCGTACCAGCTGCAGCATTAATCGTTGTGTCACTATCTGCTCCAATGTATGTCGAGCGCTACCTTGCTCACGTAGCAATCAGTGGTGTTGCTATTGCAAGCGTCGTCCTCTATACAGCCTGCGTAGCCCTGCATCATTCGCCATTGCGCTGGCACAAGGCTGTGTCAACCGCTCTCTTGGTACTTCTGCCAGTAATTATGTTGTATGGCATGGTACAGTTATCACTGCAGGGTAACTTCAACTTCCAGCGCGATGAGCGACCCAACGTAAAGCAAATTGCCACCCAGCTCGACACCACCTGCCATGATGGGAGTGTCATCCTTGCGGCCGACCCGTACATCGCTATAGAGATAAGCTATTATCTCGAGCAAGCGCAGTCGCATTGCCCCATCTACATGGCCTATGTGGGTGGCCCACTGATGGGCGGCTACGCACCGCTCGAAGGGAGTACCACGTACCACAAGGTAGCCGACACCACTCAGCCCTTTACCAATGCCAAAAAAATCAACGTTCTCTACTATAGCAGCTCGACCGCAACCACCACCCCAACACTACCCAGCGCTTACACTCTGCGCTCCGTCACTGGTGACCCACTCGTGCTGATGCAGTTTGCCCGTGACTAGTGCCCGAGCACTATACCATCTCTACAGTGGTGGATAGTTCATAGCCTCACCTATTAATTGCAGATTACCCCGCCATCATCTACACTAGAAAGACAAGGAGGCATGTATGATCGAACAACTCAAAAGACAGCTTATTGGTGCGTGGTGGGTGATTATTATCATTAGCCTGTCATTGATTATCTTTGGTGGAGTATCACTTGTGATGCCAGCAGTGACTCTCACTGTTTTGATGACACTCCTCGCTATTTTGATCATCATCTGGGGCCTGTCGCAGCTGGTACGTGGGCTGCAGGTAGCAAATAGCCAAGCGAGGACGTTCCTCGTGGTGGCAGGTGCGCTGCTTATTCTGCTTGGTGTAGTGCTCGCCAACCCTCGGGTCAGTGTGGCAACACTCAGCTTTGTGCTTGGCTGGGTGGTGATGCTGCGCAGCCTCATCGACCTTGTACTGAGCCGTATCTTCCCTGCTGGGAGCCGTACGAGAGCGCTCTGGCTCATGTCTGGCGTGATCGGTGTGATCATGAGCTTCGTCCTCTGGCTCTTCCCTGTTGGCAGTGCTCAGCTTTTCGTCCAAATCGTTGGTGGCTATGCACTGGTTAATGGCATCATTCTCCTCACCAATGCCATTGAGCTGCGCCGTACACTGCGCCATCGTATGCGTGGGCATCGCACAGTTCATAAGCCTATCGACCGGGGTGAGGTGATTGATCTGTAGTATAAAATACAATAGCTAATTTATTGTCATCTTGACTAACAGGATATACAACTCATAGAGAATCCAACTTCCAGTTTGGCTTTTTATTGATACAGAACTTTATCTTTGAAGCTCTGGCTCACACGCCGCTGGCTGGGTTGGTTCAACCACACGGATCACATGACAGTAGCGCAGCACACCATCGGCTGCTCGCGACTCATTCTCGCCAGATTGCGCCTGGTAGGCATCACACCCACCCTCTTTGGGCTCGCTCTCTGAGCCCTTCACATGAAAGACAAGCCCCCGAGTGGTGCGCGTCGTTGCCTCTATGCAGTAGGTTGCCGACGCGACGTACTTAAGCGTCGCCGTAATATTCTCACTCTTGTGATAATCAGCTGGGAGCGATGTAGGATAGCCATTATAAAACGTCCTATAGGCTGTCATTGCCGCGGCAGCAGCCCGCAGATCACTCACGAGCTCTGTCTGGGCTGCACGCTGACGCCACGCACCATACCCCACAATCGACGCCGATACCAAGATCGCTAGTATCGCCACCACTGTCAAAATCTCGACTAGCGTAAACCCTCGCTTATTCATGCCTTCATCATAACATAAGCGTCTTGGAGAGTACAGATGGTATTACTGTGTTTTGTCGATACATGATCGCCCACCCGCATTCACTGCCTGATCTGGGTTACTCTACACCAAGTAGCTGATAATCTCATCTGCCACTGCAACAGCCGATGGATAGGTGCTCGTGTCAATCGGGCCACCAGGCGTTAGATCGTGGCTGGCCAGCACCGCTGGGAATTGCTGCATGCTATCCATGTCGTCCTCACCATCACGCATAAATTCTTCGAAGCTCTGAATAACCGCTGCATCACGTCCAGCACGCCGCCTCGCCTCGGCCACTCCCTTAAAGCGCTCATAGCGGAGTTCATCTGGCGCTGTGAGCACCACCGTCCGGTAGCGATCACCCAGCCGTTCCTTAAGGCGGCAGGCGCTGCGGTAGTCACGCAGGCCATCGAGCACCACTAGCTCCACACCAGGCCGCTCAAGTAGCTCCAGTGCCCGGTCGGCCAGTAAGCTCGGTGCAGACTCCGTCATGATCTGCAGCACGCGCAAATAATCGCTCCGCTTGCGCAGCGTGATATGATGGCTCGCGGCATATTCGCGCAAGACATCGCTCGGGCGAAACAAAACAACCCCGGCACCCAGCCGCGGCATTAGCTCCCGAATTGTTGATGATTTGCCGGCGAGTTCTCGCCCAGTAATATTCACAATTTGGATGGTTCGAGTAGATCTCATACCCTCTATTGTAGCATGGCATCCGCAGCAGAAATACCTCAAAAACAGCAAATTTATGGTATTTGTTCTATTTTTGGCTTATGACCTCTGGTATACTCTCACTTATGCCTGCCGTTTTATTCGATGAGATATGATGGTTCGCCGCTATAATAAGCGCTGCATCCTCGCACTAAGAGAGTGAATGTTCTAGAAAAGTATTCATTTTTATGTAGCCAAGCTACCTCCAGAAAGAGCGTTAAGTAAGCCACCAGGCTGTAAGATATTGGCGTTTGTGTATGTGCAACAAGATTATATTATTGCATTATTATGTATAATATTGTGTATTATATGTTATTACCCCTGTTTTTGGGCACATTATGCAATATTGTGTGTTATTTTGCTATTTTCCTCTTCCCTTTTTGCGACCTCTGTTGTATAGTGAATGAACTATGAGTACACAACAGAGAACAAACAGGGGTGATTCTTCATCAACACCCAATTATGAAAAATACAGTAATGGCAAACACCCTCATTTGGTAGAGCCTGCACCGCACAAAGTACACGAAGCTCCTGAATTAACAATAACTTCACGGCGCACTGCGCTAGGTGTCATTGGTGTTGGCTTAACTGCTATACTCCTTGGACATCGCTGTCTAGGCAGAAAGGAAAGCCCAAGCACGCAAGCCGAGCATCAACCCACCCCCGAAGAGCAAGCTACCCGGCTAGTCGATGCGTATAGCGCTTACCTCAGCCAGCGCCAAGCCTACGAAGCAGGCAAAACCACAGAAGAACCTCAACTACCAGCCAACCTAGATAGTATTGCTACTCTAGCCGTCGAGGCTGGCGACAGCATCGGCACTGTGGTAGACCGGCACATCGCCACACTCGCCGAAGCAGATACATTCCATGCTAAGCCCGAGCAAGATGGCGTGACTAATGCTACGTCGGCCCGCGTTGCTGAGCTCTACCTGACCGATGGCAACACGCGCACGCGCTACGAGCTACAGCCTGGCGACATGGTGACACTCGCGCAATACCAGGGTTTTGTTATACCACTGACAGTCAACTCACACGAGCCAAGCTCCGGCGTGCCACAGCACACTCTCGAGCCATAACTATTCGCACGCTACAGCAGACCAGTCAGCCAACCTGGCTGGTTTTGCTATAAGCAAGGTGGGCTCGCTCTTTAGCATCATAAGTGGTATAATAACGCATGCGATGCAAATGGAGCAGGTACAAGCACTGATTTTTACGATTCGCCAGGCAGATGCCACGCGGCTGGATGACCTTGCGTATGCCGAAAAGACGGTGCACACACTTGCCGAGCTGGCTGGCCTGCACGCGCTCGAGTCTGTCTCGCATCAGTTCTCGCCGCAGGGCGTGAGTGTGTCGTTGCTGCTCGCGGAGTCGCACGCCACCATCCACACCTGGCCCGAGAGCTGCGGAGCATACCTCAGTATTGCCACGTGCCGGCCCTTAGGCGAGGATACAATCGAGACTCTTCGCCAAGCCATTGCAGACGCATTTTATACCATTACCATAACGATCGAAAGCGCTGTATTATGACCAAACGCACCAAAGCTCGCCTCAAGATTAATGATGTCCTGCGCGGCAAGCGAACCAACTTCCGCGCAGTGGGTTGCTTGCTATTTAAAGAAGAAAACCCCGAAACCAAGCAAACCTCCTACTGGGAAGAGTGGGAGCTGACGGGCCTCGAAAATTACGATAGCTGGGTAGAATACGACCACGATAGCAAGGTTGTGTCGCTCTATGAGCCAGTGCGGTTTGCCCAGCGGCTTGAGCCAGAGCACCTGGCTGCGGGCAATGAGTTTAGCATCACGCTCGAGGATGGCACGGTGCAAACCATTACCGTTGCCGAGGCCGGCGAAGGCACCATTATGGCCATCCACGGCAAGAACGCCTACCAGGTCTTCGAGGGTGAACCAATGGCCTACGCTAGCCTGCACTACACCGATGCCGAGACCGGCGCTACCACCACCTACACGGTAGAAAAATACAACCGGCGTGAGTACGATGTTTACCGCAAAACACCGCTGTCCGATGCGCAGCAAAAGGAATTATTTGGCCGGCTTATTCGCCCGCGCAACTGGCCGCTATTTTGGCGCTGGGTGATGATCATCAGCTTTGTTGGCGCGCTGCTATTTGCTATTTACGATGAGTTCTTTGGCCACGATGATTCGCACGGCACCGGCACGTACCATGGGCGCAGCGTCTATGGCGGCGGCAGTGGCGGCGTAGGTAAATAACCTGGGCGCGAAAGGTAGACGAAAGACACTATGGCACATACTCGCGTCACGCCACCAGGCACCAAGCGTATCACCAACAAGGAAAATATCGCGCTGTTTGCGGCAGCGCTCCTCGTGGCAATTGGCGGGCTTATCTACGAGCTCATCCTGGGTACGGCTGCCTCGTATCTGGTGGGTGATTCAATCCTGAGTTTTAGCCTGGCAACTGGTATAACCCTCTTTGGCATGGGGGTGGGGTCGTTGCTCGTGCGACATATTCACTGGCACCCAGCCACAAGCTTCGCCGTGAATGAAATCCTGCTCGGGCTGGTGGGTGGTAATTCGGTGCTGCTGCTCTACAGCGCCTTTAGCTTAAGCAAGCTGCACTGGCCGGTGTTTGCGCTGATTAGCCTGGTGATTGGTGTGTTGATTGGCCTGGAGATTCCGCTACTCGTCAAGATGTTTACCCGCTACGGCCGACCGTCTTCAGTGGAGCTCCTCAGTAAGGTGCTCGCAATTGATTACTTTGGTGCGCTGGTAGCCTCGCTGATCTTCCCGCTCTTCTTGCTGCCCAGCCTTGGCCTGATGCGCAGCACCTACTTGATCGCTACGCTTAACATCGCCGTGGCAGTGCTGATTCTATTACAGCTCAAGACTTCACGCAAACTCCTGGCAGCCAGTGTAATCGCAACCATTCTGCTGCTTGGGCTATTCTTTGGTGCCAGCTGGTTGGAGCACCGCATTGATACCAAGGCCTATAAAGACCCAGTTATTCTCTACCAGCAGTCGGCTTACCAAAAGATTGTCCTCACCAAGTACAAGCAGGATTTACGCCTGTATCTGAATAACAACCTGCAGTTTTCTAGCCTAGACGAAGCCCGCTACCACGAAACGCTGGCTGGTGCGGCTATGACGGCGGTCAAGCAACCCAAAAACGTGTTGATTATGGGCGGTGGCGACGGACTGCTCGCGCGCGAGATCCTTAAGTACCCGAGCGTAGAGCACATCACCCTGGTGGATATCGATCCGGCCATGACGCAGCTGGCGCGCACCAATCCCCTACTAGTCGAGCAAAACAAGCGCTCGCTTGCTAGCCCCAAAGTGCGCGTCGTCAATGAGGACGCTTTTTTATTTGCCTTCAATACACACCAGGCGTATGATGCCATTCTAATCGACCTGGTCGACCCATCGAACGACCGCTTAGCCAAGCTCTACTCGCAGCAATTCTACCGCCAGGCTGAGCGTATTCTCAGCCCCACTGGCGTGATGATCACCCAAGCAACATCGTCGTACTTTTCGCCACACGCCTTCGCAATGGTGGCTAGCACTATCACATCTGCCCAGCCCCAGCGGCATATCACGCCTTTTAGCATTAATGTGCCTTCCTTTGGCGAGTGGGGCTTTGTGCTCTCGACAAAGGATAAAGCCAGCCTACTGAGCCAGCCACTGCCGCCTGGGCTCAGCTACACCGACACCAAACTGCTCGACTACGCCCTGCGCCAGCGCCCCGCGAGCCTACCCCCAGCGGGCACCTCGACCCTGCTAACGCCGCGGATCATCGACGTCTATAATCGTGATATGGGACAGTGGCGGTATCAATAAAGAATACTTTGTGTAGAGCCTAGCCTCTTCCTGATATCAATCTATAATCACAATTCGTCATGTGCGGATATAAAGTCTAGCCAAAACTAACCCGTCAGAGCTGCCACATTCCTTGTTTTACTCATCAACACCCACCAATTCTTCTATACTATTGGGATATTTTGCGTATATTTGCTCTGCAGATCGATATATCGTATGATATAGTTATGTATAATAGACCACGTAAACAAGCCCGCCATTATGACATCCAATGGCACCGCCAAACAGGTGTGTTTTGCCCTGAGCAACTATCGGGTATACCAACTGCTGGTGTTTCTGCCAATACCTGGCACGAGTACATGGATCTGATACGCCAAGCAGCTGCCGATCACCCCGCCCATCGCTTCATCAGCCCCGAACTCATGACGACGGCAGACATGGATCTGCCTGAAGTCCCAAACCAACGTGATATGGTAGATGCCCGACTCGACGAGCTGGAGAAGCTTTCTACCTCTATGCCCACAGCGGAGCTCGTGGTAGGCACACCAGAGTATCAACCACATAGCATCTATAATTCGCTTGTCATTATCAAAAATGGCACACGCAGCGTGCTTGAGCGCAAACGCACGATTTTTAGCTCAGCCGAGCGGGGGACATTCACCGCAAGCAACACATTGCAGCAGCGGTGCACCCGCACGTTATCTGCTGTGTGTGCCGATCTAGTGGGTTATGGCATGCAATACCCCCAATACCCCAAACTCCCCCAAGACACTCGTGCCATCCACGCCAGTTGCTGCTGGGCAACACCGCTCGAGGAGGGAGCTCACTACGCCGCAGCGCCAGATGAAAAACGCTACACCAGCACCATGACGCGCACGCTTGACTATCTCTTCGCGCACCCACAGCTGCAGCAGGTCATAGTCGTCGATCGCACTCCACCCAGCACAGCCATCCCACCGCTCAACTGCGTGGCGCGGCGGAATACGCATAATGGTATAATAGAGCCATGACACAATATGAAGGAACCAAACTCGCCGACTTTACACCTATAGCCAAAGTCGACGCATTGCAGATTATTGACATTATCCCCGGCACTGGCACTGAGGTACCAGCTGGCGCGACTATCACCGCACACTATACTGGTGCACTGTGTAAGAATGGCGTCATCTTCCAGAGCAGCCACGACTTTGGTCAGCCTGTCACCTTCGACCTCGACCAAGTCATCCGCGGCTGGACAGAGGGTGTGCCTGGCATGAAGGTCGGTGGCATGCGCCGACTCATCATCCCAAGTGAGATGGCCTACGGCTCCGTTCGCACTGCCGCTAACATTCCGCCTAATAGTGATCTCGTGTTCGACATTGAGTTGATGGACATTAAATAACAGAGGTTAGCGCGCAATAAGAAGCTCATACTAGGTGGGCTTCTTGTTTTCTTTGTAGATTTGCTTGAGGCGTTTGGTATTTGTCATTATGGACACTCATGGCACCAAGCAAATAGCCACCTTTTCCAGGTGGCTATTTGCAATGCAGTTGTAGCTATAACGCGATGTTACTTCTTGTCGCTGCTTTTGTCGTCGACAACTTCGCCTTCGACAGGTTCATCTTTGCCAGGCTTCTTGTCGGTAGCTTTCGCCTTGGCGTCAGCTTCTTCTTCGGCTTTTTTGTCCTCAGCTTGCTGTTGATAGAGTTTAGCACCGATAGACATTGTTACGTCGCCCAGTGCCTTGGTGGCAGCCTCGAGCTCGTCTTTATCCTCTGCGTTCTTGTGCTTCTCAGCTTCGGCAATGGCATCTTCCAGCGTCTTCTTGTCGTCGCTCGAGATCTTGTCCTTAAACTCATCGGGCATTTTCTTTGCCTGGTAGATGGCATTCTCGAGGCGGTTCTTGGCATCGATTGCTTCACGCTTCTTCTTGTCTTCATCGGCGTGGAGCTCAGCTTCCTTCTGTGCCTTCTCAATATCTTCCTTACTCATGTTGCCAGAGTTTTGGATGGTGATCGACTGCTCTTTGCCTGTGCCTTTGTCCTTAGCGGTAACACTGAGGATACCATTGGCGTCAATGTTAAAGGTCACTTCAATCTGTGGCACACCGCGTGGTGCTGGCGCAATACCATCAAGCACGAAGCGGCCTAGGCTCTTGTTGTCGTTGGCAAACTCGCGCTCACCCTGCAAAACATGAATTTCCACCTGTGGCTGATTATCTGCTGCAGTTGAGAATACTTCGCTCTTGCTGGTTGGCACAGTGGTGTTGCGCTCAATTAGCTTGGTTGACACACCGCCCATTGTCTCAATGCCGAGGGACAGCGGCGTCACATCTAGCAGCAGCACGCTCTTGACGTCACCAGCCAGCACACCGCCCTGGATGGCCGCACCAACGGCCACTACTTCGTCTGGGTTGACACCCTGCATTGGGTCTTTGCCAAACAGCTTCTTCACCCGCTCGACCACTGCTGGCATACGAGTCATACCACCAACCATGACGATGTTGCCGATATCAGACTTGCTCAGCTTTGCATCTTTGAGCGCTTTTTCTACTGGCCCATCGAGGCGGTCGAGTAGATCCTTCACCAAGTCCTCAAGTTTAGCTCGCGTCAGGCTCATCTCGAAGTGCTTTGGCCCATCGGCATCAGCTGTGATGAATGGAATATTGACATCATACTCAGTAACAGTCGAGAGCTCTTTCTTTGCCTTCTCAGCTTCGTCCTTGAGGCGCTGCATAGCGGCGTTATCTTTGCGCAGATCAATACCTTCTTTGGCCTTGAAGTCATCGAGGAAGTAGTTGACGATGGCGTTGTCGAAGTCTTCACCACCAAGGTGGGTGTCGCCATTGGTTGACTGCACCTGGAAAATATCACCGTTGATCTCTAGCACCGACACATCGAAGGTACCACCACCAAGGTCAAAGACAACGATGTTCTCTTCTTTGCCCTTATCGAGACCATAGGCGAGAGCAGCCGCCGTTGGCTCATTGATGATACGCTCGACTTCTAGGCCAGCAATCTTACCGGCATCCTTGGTAGCCTGGCGCTGCGAATCGTCGAAGTAGGCTGGCACGGTAATGACCGCCTTCGTTACCTTCTCACCCAAGAAGGCTTCGGCATCAGCCTTGATCTTGCTTAGGATCATGGCGCTCACTTCTTCTGGCGTGTATTCTTTATCGCCTAGCTTAACGGCAACGGCATTGCCCTTCTTGACGATCTCGTATGGCATGATGTCGAGATCTTTCTGAACTTCTTTGTCGGTGAATTTGCGGCCAATCAAGCGCTTGACGCCATAGATTGTATTTTTCGGGTTAGTCACGCGCTGGCGCTGGGCCACCTGCCCCACAAGGCGCTCACCTTTTTTGTTGATTGCTACCACTGACGGTGTGGTGCGGTTGCCCTCAGCATTAGTGATAACTTCTGGCTTGCCCGCGATTAAGTACGCAAAGGCACTGTTGGTTGTACCAAGGTCGATACCGATAGTTTTACCCATATAGTTTCCTCCTGTGCGCCTGCCCTGCTGGCAGCGACGCAACGTTGTTAGTTTATTGTTTCGGCTATTAACATCTTGTCTATTCTAGCACTCTTTGGAGTCGAGTGCCAATAGGTTTAGTATAGCGAGCTAGCACTCGGCTGTCAAGAGTGCTAATAGATTTTGCTTACCACTGGTAGATCTCATCGCCCGCAGTAATTGCCGCCGCGAGCGTCTCAGCCCGCCGGAGACGCCAATACGCCATCACTGCATAGATAAGAACTGCTACACCACTGGTCAGCACCGCGTAGCCCACGCCGCGCACAACCCGTGTGTCACTCCCTTGGATAAATATCACATAGAGCGAAACTGCACCCACCAGTGGTGCTGCCGCTGCTGCAACCACCGCCCAGCGTGCCCGCACTACACGCTTACTAGCAAATGTCCGGGTATGCTGGCGCCGCGCCCACACTGTAGCGACTGCCGCCACAAGCCCAGCACCAATCACCATAAACAAATAGAGGCGATTCGTCGCTTGGTTGGCGTCGTCGACTGTTGTATTAAGCACACCAACGGCTGAGTCGTACTGACTCACCACTGTTTCTACATCTGTCAAATAGACTGCTGCAGCCTGCGTATCTTTGCTCGCGAAGGCCTGCGGAACACGCCCAAGAAGCGTCTTAACGGCTGAGGCTTTTTCCTTCACAGCTGCCGCATGACGGTTATATTCATCGCCAAGCTGCGTAGAAAATGAGTGCTCTGCCACCACTGCAAAAGCTGTTGCAGCCTGCTTGGCTCGTTCATCAATAGAGTCCTTCTTGGGCTGAGTGGCATAAAGCTCACGTGTAAAGGCTTGATAGGCTGTGCTCGCTCGCTTGACCACCGTGATATCGGCTTGGTTGGCCAGTGGCGTTGCATGAGCCTGAGCACTGCCAACACTAAGTGCTGCTAATATGATGAGTGTTCCTGCAAGCAGCCAACGCCTCATCCTGCTTACCCCTACGGCTGCCGGCTGACCCGCACCATAGCATGGCGCAGGACGTGGCCATCAAGCTTATAGCCGCGCTGCAGCTCTTCACTAATAATTTCTTTGTCACCACCTTCATCATCCATCGAGACGGCTTCGTGGAGGTCTGGATCAAACTCGGTCGCGCCAAGCTCAACCACGATCGGCTCAAGCTTGAACTCTGCCATCAAGCCATCGAGCTTTTTCGACATCGCTACTACTCCACTCGCCCAGGTATCATTCTGAAGTTTCTTGGGGACATTGGCAGTGGCGCGCTCGATCGTATCAATCACGGGTAGGAGCTTGCGAATTGCCTGCTGAGCACCTGCCGCCTTGGCCTGGGATTTTTCGGCATCAACGCGTTTGCGATAATTCTCAAAGTCTGCTCTGGTGCGCTGCAAATCCTGCGTGAGCTCACCAATCTGCTGCTCGAGCTCGGCTGTATCTGGCGCTTTCTTATGTTTTGTCATCGATATCATTCCTCCTGCCTAGTGGTGTTGCCTGTGGTACTGAGCAGGCTGCTCAGTCGTCATTATCCTTCATAGTATAGCATGGCTGCAGCGCAAATAGCAGTGGTCGTGCCATCATAATATCTCCTCCAGCATCACCCCAGTGCGCTTGACGAGCTCGATGGTGCGGCGGTAGTGCTGGCGCATGGGGCCAATCACACCAATGTAGCTGCGATCGCTATAGGGCGAGCGAAATTTACTAATAATGAGCGTCGCATCACTGCTCTTGCCAATGGGGTTCTCGCTGCCAATATAGACGTTAAGCGGCTCATTGGGCCGGGCTTCGCGCAGCCACGGCTCGATATTGTCAATCAAATGTGCTACCGATTGGACATGCTTACCCTCAAGAAATTCTGGCTGGCTAAAAAGCCGACTAATGCCATTCATATAGAGCTCACTGCCGATGGTAGCAAAACCCAGGTTGCCCGTGAGCTCGACGAGGCTATCCACCGCACTGCGAATGGCTCGATCGGCTGCATCGAGATGTGAGTTAACGTGCGCTTCAATAGCCTTGGTGCTACGGTCAATCCCGCTAGGGAGCTCACTCATCTGAGCGTTAGTGATGCCATTGACGTAGAAGCGGTAGCCCTTGCTGGTGGGGATACGCCCAGCACTAGTGTGCGGTGCCTTGACGAAGCCCATCTCCTCGAGCTTGGCCATCTCGCTACGAATGGTTGCACTAGACACGCCAAATAGCTTCGCCAACGTCACACTCCCCACAGGGGCAGCGATCTCGGCGTATTGCTCGATGATGGCAGAAAGAATCGCTTGTTGCCGTTCTGTCATGATCGCATTATAGCGCAGAATTGGCACTCTCGTCAATAGAGTGCTAATGAGCTAGTGGAAGATGTAGCCGATTTCTTGCTGCTAAGCCTCGTCTGTTAGCGAGACGTGTCACAGCGAGCTATCCTTCCGCTCCTTGGTCGTCGAGATCGTGATGCTTGATCATTGCGCCCTCGATTGTTTCGCGGTGCGGGAGTGATGGCAACATACATGCGGTAGTTACTACCTCTGTCACTCTGCCATTTCTTTCTACTATTTTACCTATCAAGACTGGCGCTCCTTACACTGAGTGGTTAGCTGGCTCAGTTCATTTCTTGCCTGCAGATTCTGCTGCTTGAGCCGATCCATAGCACGTACGATAGTCTTGCCTAGCTCGGGGTCACCATCTGCAATGTCAAAGCAATTTTTCCAGAGCTCACTATATGTCCAGGCAGTCATCGCTATCCTGCGGCGTAACTCGGCTGCTCGCGGGCAGCCATAGCACTGCTTGGGGATATAAGAAGCTGCAGATATATCTGGCTCATCAAGCCCCTCCACAATGCCATAAAATTCTCGTTCTTTATCTGATGCCATCGGTGTTTTGTATATCCCTCTGTCGTTATTTATTGGCGTAAATAGGCTGCTATTAGTCGGAGGTGTCTCATTCGGATGAGTCCTGCTCATCTCCACCAGTACGACAGACTGTCGCTGCTTCTTTACTCTTTCCGTAAGGCATAGTGGGTGAGCCGCACACCTCTACAACCGTTTTTCCATCCGGACTCATGCATTTTATGATTCCAGGGCAGCCTGCTGTTTGCTTTTTTATGCCTGGTAGCAACTGATTGAGCGCGGCATCACCCATAGCAAGCTTCATCTCTGCAATCTTCCTATACTCAGCTCGTGCTTCTTCTAGCCGCTCCGGGTCTTCTAGGATCTGCTTTATCTCCTCCTCAGACATGCCTTGCACTCGTAGCCATGTTGTAATATTGTCTGCTGTCTCCAGTGCTGTACGTTCCAGCGCTTCCTTCTGCGCCCATGCCGTTTTGAGCGCTTCTATTATTCCTGCCAGGAGCGGGCACTTTCGACATTTTTCAGGAATATCACTATCAAGATCAGGACCAGTACTAAGACCCTTGACAATACCGTCAAAATCACCAATCTGCTCTTTCACAATATCAGGTAGTGTAGCGATTTTTTGCCCTGCTGTCAATCTAAGTAACTTTGAGCTGTCAAAACTCTGGCAGCTCTCACACCTCTCGTTGTTATCACCCCTTTCCTGGAACATTAGTAATGATGAATATTATTCGTGAGTATTCAAATCCTAGTTCCGAGGTCAGAATTAATTATTATAATCGATGGTAGCTCTATCAGAAGATGGAGTAGTCTATCTCAATTCACCCGCACCAGAGTAGAAACAGTGCAACAGTACCGGGTATAACCTACAAATCTACGGCCATTACTTCCCGCTGCGTACTCGGGTGAAGCGCCGAGCAGCGTCGGTGGAGAACATGAGCACGATGACGATGTTGATACCAATGAAGAGCAATGTACCAGCAGCCGACCATGTAACCCTACCGATCGTTAACCCAAATGAACTAATCACCGCTGCAAGGCTAGCAATGCTCATCAGCAAAATCCGCGAGCGGTCACTGCCGCGGAAGGTTAGCCCCGCAAGAAAAATTACGATGCCAATCCACGTTGTCGATACAATAGCTGAGATAGTCGCCACGATATGCGTCGCACTCTCAATACTCTGCAGCGGCAGGCCACTCTCGTGAAAAATCCGCACGACTTCCATGCGCAAGTGGCTAAAGTTGAGAATCTCGAAGAAGGTGCTCATCGTGGCCACAGCAATCGCCAGGCCAATCATAATAATCCCAAGGGCGATCTGTGGCGGGCGGCGGCTCAAAAATTGCGACATGAGAGTAGCGTGTTCATCAGGCATAGTCTCGTGCGTCGTTGCGTCGAGAATCAGATCGGAAGGCACGTCCTCGTCTTCGCTTGCTTTGGCGCGGACACGGCCAAGCTCGATAACGGGCAGGTCGCCATCGGTGATAATGTTGTCTCCACCCCCATTGCGTGAGTGGTAGCCCGTCGAGAAATCCTCCAGCACCGTGAGCTCAATCGAACGAAGGGCGCGCGTAACCGTTTTGACGACATAGTCGCGCTCGATGTCGGTATTTTCGTCGATCTTGTGTGTCACTTGCAACGTAAAGATTGATAGCCCCACACTCTTATCGTACGTACCAGCCGCGAGCCAGTCCACCTGATGCCCACCGGGCAACAACCACCCCTGGGGGCAACGCCAAAAGCGCACATGGTGACGCTTGCCTGGGTTGCCATCAATCTCCTGCTGGTAGGCAAAGTCCTGCTGCCGGCCAAACAGTACTAGGGGTGAGACTGGTGCATTAGGATAGCTGCGGCGGGTCAGTGTGGCGAGGATAATCCGCCACGACGAGCGCACCGTCACGTCATCAGCCAGCGCCCAGCCAGCGGCTGTCATGGCGCGATGCAACTGGGCCTCGCTACCGCGAAAGGCGAGATTAACCGGATCTCCGAGGAGGCCATCTGTGGTGCGTGTTCGACCAATGAAATAATTAGGTACATAAATACTACTTAAGATACGGTGCAAGCGCGGCAATGCAAAATATGCCGTGATCACCCACACCACAGCAAAGAACCCTACCAGCCACCAGCCACCAGTGTGCCAGCCCTCGCGCCACACCAGCCAAACAAACCAAAATGACGCCACCCCCGCAAAAATAAAGAACCCTTGATCGACCAACGCCGTGGGCGACCACACTGGTCGGCGCAGCGCCAGAGATGAACGTTGCTTATGTTCTACATCACCTGGCTCAGCGGTAGCATGCGTGGCTGGCTTACTCATACATGCTCCGGGTGCTCGCGCAAGAGGCTATCGAGCAAATCTCGCGCTGCCAAGCGAGCTTCGTCGTCCTTGCGATTATACACATCTGACTTGGAGGCAATCGCTCGCACAATGCGCGCCGTCTCGTCGATATCGTCGTTGATGACGAAGTGGTAGTATGGAACTTCGAGTGCGTGAGTCAGTTCACGAATCGCACTGCTATAACGCTTTGGCCATTCTTTTTCAAACTCTTGCGTAGTTGTATAACGGGCACTTAAGCGACGACGCCACTCATGAAAATTCGGTGGCAATACAAAAATTGCCACAACATGCTGTGAGAGCCTCTTATATTCATCAATCCCCTGAACGTCAACATCATTAATCACAATCTTACCCTCGTTGTGAATCGACCTAATTTGCTCCACCCCTGTACCGTACAGTGTTCCATGGACAAACTTCGCCTCAACGAAGGCATGCTGTTGCAGCATTTCCTCTGCTGTCGCCTCATTGATAAAATAGTATTCTCGCCCATCTACTTCCATAACACCTCGATTTTGCCGTGGTGCACGAGTCGTATATGAAACAAGTCGTCGAAAATCTTGTGATTGCAGTACGCGGCGCTCAACCGTATCCTTGCCGGCCCCCGAAATACCAACAAGCAGCACAATACGTGCATCACGAATTAGGCGACATGCTGCCTCAGTTGGCTGATACTGTTCGATAAGTGATTGAAGATTCGTCATAGTCATATCATATTTATGATAGCACATCGTAGAGCGTGGCTTCTTACCCTTAATATAAGAAATTGGCTAACTATTCTTGATATTGTTTAAATCTATCTGAAAGTAGTCTTCCAGGAACTCTTGGGAGTACTGATCGATATCTGTCATACGTCCTCCGATACGCACGCAATCAGGCATCCCCATATAATCTGGTTTCGTTGCAGCGTGATGTCGCTTGTGCGCAATAATCAACGCCGGTTGGAGCTGCTGCTCAGGTCGAAACTCATGATGAATCGCTACTGCAATCTCCTCTTCTCTACCGCGCGTTTGGTATGTCCACTGGCCACGGGCAATTGACTGCGCCGTGCGTCGTGCGTCCGCATAGTGACGAGTAAAATGCACTGGCATGCCATCAAGAGTAAGCGCGTCGTTGCCATTGCTCAGTTCTAGCGCAAGCCGCGCTAAGCCCACTGCTCGCCAATACCGATAATCGCTCTCTCTCTGCAGGTGGCACATTGTCATACACTGGTGCTCTGTCTATATCGGCCACCAATCGGTCATAACGTATCTGCACTTGCACACCACACTCCTGTTAGTTGTTAATCTCGCTTGAGCATTACGGTAAAGGCTTCGCTAGGAATATCGACCTTACCAAAGCGTTTCATACGCTTCTTGCCGCGAGCTTGCTTGGCGAGGAGTTTCTTTTTGCGGCTCACATCACCACCGTAGAGATAGCCCGTCACATCTTTGCGGTAGGCACCAATATTTTCGCGAGCAATAAACCTCCCACCAATCGCCGCCTGCAGTGCCACCTCAAAGCTCTGGCGCGGCACGACATCCTTGAGCTTCTTCACCACCTCGCGCCCCAGCCGTTGCGACTCCGAGCGGTGACACATGACGCTGAGCGCATCAACCATCTCACCTGCCACGTAGAAATCCACGCGCACTAAATCCTCCGCTTGGTAGCCCCGCAGTTCATAATTAAACGAGCCGTAGCCGCTAGTGACCGACTTGAGTTGGTCATAAAAATCCGTCAAGAGATTGGCCAGTGGTGCCGCAAAGGAGATGAGGGCACGCTCGTCGATGTAACTGAGGTTCTTTTGCCGACCGCGCTTACTAACGATGAGCTGGATCACCGCGCCGATGTAATCTTGGGGTACGACGATCTCACCATCAATCCACGGCTCGCGAATCTCCTTGATCTGGGCTGGGTCAGGCAATTCGCTGGCAGACTTGATATCTAACTCATCGCCATTGGTTAAGCTCACTTGGTAGTCGGTACTTGGGTTGGTGACGATGAGGTCCAAATTATACTCGCGCTCGAGCCGCTCACGAATGATATCCATATGCAAGAGGCCAAGGAAGCCAATCCGCACACCATAACCTAGCACCGGTGAGTTCTCTGGCTCAAACTGCAGCGCACTATCGCTCAGGCTCAACCGCTCAATCGCCTCCTTCAGGTCATTATAATCTTCATTAGACACCGGGAAAAACCCTGCGTAGACGAAGGGCTTGACCTCTTTGTAGCCAGGGAGGGGCTGGACGGTTATCGCTGTCATGTTTGATATTATAGCAAGTTTTGCGACGGAGGAGAATTACCCTTCTTGCGAGGAGCTCTTATGTTCTGCGGATGGATTAAGATGCTTTTCGCGGTAGTGCTGAATCTGCGAGAACTGCTCGGGCGAGAGGCAAAACATTGGCCTATAGCCATCGATCGCTCTATACTTCCTCATCGCAATTCCAAGCTTTTTTGCAGTATACTGCACACTGTCAAAACGAACACCCAAGCGTTCGCTTGCTTCCATGATAGTCATGTAGCCTTCTGGAGCTTTTGGCACAATATAGCCATGGTCGATCGCCCGCTGCCGAATAGTCTCCTGCTCAGCAGGTGAGTAATACTCCCCCAACTTCGCACCCCTCTGCCGGCAGTGTATACCTGTGATCAGCTGCTCCTTCTTTAGTTCTTCGATGACTTGAATCGTTGTTCGAGGACTAACACCAATCGCGCGAGCAATATCGTACGAAACGTGGTAATCTGTCGGCGGTGAGCGAAAGTACCCCCGCTCCGTTAGGCTTTGTCGCACGAGTGCTATTTGCTCGCGTGTCAGTAATGTGCCACGCGAATCAGTTATAATATCACCTACTCGCTCTTCTCCAAGATATTTAAGCGCATGATCAACCGCCTTCCTATGCACACCAAGATCACGCGCTGCCTGACCTATTGATTTATAATCATCTGTTTGGCTTCGCCTGGGGTCTAGATAGTTTGCTCGTGGCACCATCCACCATTGGCTTTTTATCTCTGTTAACTCACCAATCAAGTTAGTTACAAAATTTTTATTCGTCCGCAATGCCGTTCCGCAATCAGGCTGCTGAGCGATAAGTGCTGTGAGTTCACGCTTCGTCCGGTTACAGAGTGGCTCAGTGCTGTTCTGCTGCTGCAGGAGTTGCTCGGTCTTTTGTGTATCAAAGACATATGTCGCATTGCCATACTCATCACATACCAATATTGTGCGATTCAGCGAGGGTACGACCACCTCATAGTACGGTAGCTGGCGCATCATAGCAGGATCGACGCTACCCTCAGTAATCATTACTTCATCTGGGCTATCAAGTGTAACTTCAAACTCATTTGCTAATAAGAATAGGACCATCTTGAGCTTAGCCTGAGTCTTTGGTCGCTCATATGATTCAGCGCTTCCACTAGATCCATTTGGGCCGCTCAGTTGCATGTCTGGTGGAACTAGCACCAAATGAGACGTCGCAACTGCTGCAATACGCTGGTCGATTGCCCGTAGCTCAGCATCCTTCTCGCTGAGATGATCAAGTACCTCTGCTGCATCATCAAGGCCATAGTAATGGAGTGCGGCATCCTCTGTCGCTGCATGAGTCGGCTGAGCAATAGTCGGCTGATGACTATATGCATCCTCTGCTGATTCAATTAGCCCAATCACCTCACTCAAAGCATGCTCAGCATAGCTATCAACCGTATTCACCGTCAGTGGTCGGTTAAGAATTTGGTCCATCCGATCCGTAAAGTTTAGAGATGATGTGTGATGACGCTGTTCCATGGTTGTTTTGGTAGTACTACACTATAACTTCTAAATGATATGATGGGTTACTGTGTAAGTACTTATACTATACTAGCATGGTGTCATGATGTCAAAATCTGTACCCTTTTATCACTACACCTCCACCGTGATATACGATAGATACTACGCTTCCTTTCACCCCTCCCTACCTCCTACCCACTGGAGGGTACCGGCGAGCAAGGCCCAGGCAGCGAGCATGGCGTAGTTGGTGATTACGCCAGTAGCGACCATGCGGTGGATGGTGGTAATTGGCAGCCACTCCGAAATGATTTGCTCGGTGTCATCTGGCCGGTGCTGGCGGTCTATCCCAGCATATTCGCCGTAAACCACATGGAGCTTCGCACTGGTGCGACGATTGTCGGCATAGAGCCAACCACACGCTCGTACACCTGTCATGGCAATGCTTGACTCCTCAGCCAGCTCTCGCTGCGCCGCCGCACACACATCCTCGCCCGCTTCAATCTTCCCGCCCGGGAACTGATACAACACTTCATCCACCGGATACGAATACTCTTGCTGTACCAAAATATTATCGCCTCGGCGACACACTACGATTACCCCACCATGCCCATGGTAGGGATAATGGATATATTGGATAGTCTTTCCATTTGGTAGCTCTATTGTATCTTCTGCGACGGTGAGTCGAGAGTGCTCGAAGAGTATTTGTGATGACTGCGTGCGCCACCTTTTGAGCGAGGCTATATACTTATTCGTTGTATCATCGCTCAGGTTACTCATCGTGCTCGCTATTCTTTCGTCATATATTTTTTGAGTGTCACTGTATCCCCCACCCGTGCCTCACGCGTTGTCTTGAGGTTGGTGACGATGTAGCCAATTTCGCCGGTGCCAAGCAGTGGGTCGGGCTGCATAGTTGGGCTCAGGTGCCCTACCTCCAGAGCAAGGCCACGGGCGCCGGTGGCCATCATGGTGATGTCCGCACCTTTGGGTACCGTGCCATCCACCACGCGCACGTAGAGGATGACCCCCCGGTAGTCGTCGTAGTAGCTATCAAAAATCAGGGCGCGGGTTGGTATACTCGGCGTCTTGCTATCTTGCGCGGCCATGTGCTCAGCCTGCACCGCCAGTGGCGACACCGGCGCTGGGATACGCTCGACGATAGCCCGGAGCACTTGCGGTACATTCTGCCCGGTCTTGGCTGAGATATGAATAATATCGCTCTCATCGCAGCCGAGTAGATTAATCACCTGCTTGGAGACGCGCGGCACATCGGCCGCCGGCAGGTCAACTTTATTGAGCACCGGGATGATGGTGAGGTCTTGCTCCATCGCGAGGTACACATTGGCCAGCGTCTGCGCCTGGATTCCCTGGCTGGCATCCACCACCAGCACCGCACCTTCGCAGGCCTGCAAGCTGCGCGATACTTCGTAGCTAAAATCCACGTGGCCGGGGGTGTCGATTAGGTTGAGATCGTAGGCGCCAGATTGGGGCGCGGTGTTTCTACCCCCGTCAATTGAATCAATAGATAATGCTAAGCGGGTGGCAGTCGACGGGGCAGCACCCGCTTCCGATGTATATTCATACTTCATCCGCACCGGGGCGAGCTTGATGGTAATCCCCTTCTCGCGCTCCAGATCCATGCTATCCAGCAACTGCTGCTTCATATCCCGCTTGGTCACGGTGCCTGTCAGCTCCATCATGCGGTCGGCCAGGGTGCTCTTGCCGTGGTCGATATGGGCGATGATGCAGAAATTACGGATATGTTCCATACACTAGCGCTTCCAGCCCCAGCCAAGGTTAATCCGCCCAAAGAAGATCTGCCGCAACCGATTGAGCACTGGCTCGGCCTCTTTAAGCCGCAGCCGCCGGCTGAACCATATATAAACCGCAAAGCTCACTACTGTGATCATAATAAACTTCGGAAAAGCAAGGAAGAAACTCTTATCGTTCGTACCAAAGGGGATCATCACCACACTCAGGTAAGCAGCTAACCCAGTTGGCACCGCAGCGATGACCATCTTGTAGATGCTATTAACGAAGCTGCGGTCAAACAGCTTCGGCATACGCCGCCCCATGAAGAAGAAGAGGACAATCACCTCCACCACGGCAGTAATAGACTGCGCCCAAGCTAGGCCATAGCCTGGGTTTTGGTTCTTCGACCAGAGATTTACCAGGATAATCGCCAGGATAATGTTAAACCCAATCGCAAAGAACGAGATATAAAGCGGGGTCTTGGTATCTTGCTGCGCATAGAAGCTACGTGCTGCAATATGATAAATCGTGCGGAAAAATATCGTCAGAACCAGCACCCCAAGAAAACCGGATATCACTGGGTCGCCCCCGTTATGGATAAAGCTCACCACATAGCCCCGTGCAAAATAGGTAATAACCGCCACTGGCAATGCCAACCAAATAATCACCCGGATCATCACCTGCAGTTCTTTGCGGAAGAGATCCTCGCGCCCTGCCCCGAGGTGCTCTGTCATTTGCGGGAAAGCTGCGTTGCTAATCGCCACACCAATCAAATTCACTGGCATCAACGATAACGCCGACGCCTGTTGGTAAGCCCGCACTGTCCCATAAGCCATGCGCGAAGCAAGATTTGTCTCTACAAGACCATTGAAGTAGTCAATCCCTTGGTCGAGTGAGCGCGTCCGCAGCAAGCGCAGCACTTGGCGAAAGCTCTTGTTCTTGCGCTTGATCATAAAGCGATAGTCAAAGTCTAAGCCAAGCAGACCAATCGAGCTCACAATCAACTGCAGCACCGAGCCCAGCACCACACCTAGTGCTACACCCATAATGCCGCCATCAAACACCTGCCAGCCAAAGATATTAATACCGTTCGTAAAGAAGGTCGCACCGATGATAATACCGATGTTGTAGATCGTTGGTGCCAACGCATAGAAGGTAAAGCGCCCAATCGCCTGCTGCATACTGGCAATGACGGTAGAGATAGAGAAGAGGAATGGATTGACCGCAATCACACGCATCATACTCACTGCCAGGCTCCGCCCTGACTCGCTGAGCCCCGGCCCTACCACGACATTCACAAGCGGCTCAGCAAAGATCATAATCAAAATACTCGCCGCTAAGGTCGTGAGCGCTAAGAAATTGATCAAGCTCGAGCTCAAATCCCACGCCGACTGCTTGTTGCCTGACGCCAAGCGCTGGTTAAACACTGGTATAAAGGACACGCTCAGCGCCCCAGACACCAGCACAAAGAACATGAAGTCGGGGATAGTAAAGGCTACGGTATAGGCATCAGCACCCACTTTGTAGGTGTCGTAATACATGCCGTTGATGAGCCGCTCACGGTACATCCCCAAGACGCTCGACAGCAGTGTTGAGCCCGCGAGTAGGGCAGCAGCATTCTTGATGTTTAGTTTGCTATTTGCTTTGGCGACGACTGAGCGGACACGCCGACGATTTGCTCCATGTGCCACTGGTACCTCCCTGCTCCTAGTGGAGCTTGGCCTCCGTTGGCAAAGTGGCATCTGCCATCGCAGCCTTAGCTTCGTCTTCTTCTAGTGTTTCGTGGGCAAGCAGCTCATCTTTGAGTTTCTCAAGCGCTGGACGGTTGTGCGAGAGGACAATCTCAGCACGGCGAGAAGCCTCTTTGATAAGCGCCTCTACCTCGTGGTCAATCGCCTCAGCAGTCGCATCACTATATGGTCGCTCGTGAGTGATCTTGTCGAACACCATACCACCGTTATCTTCATGGAAGACCTGGTCGCGGAGCTTTGCACCCATGCCCTGCTCAATCACCATATCACGAGCAATCTCCGTCGCTTTGCGTAGATCACTGCCCGCTCCCGTCGTAATACCATCATCGCCATAGATTAGCTTCTCGGCAATCCGCCCACCCATTGCTCGGGCCAGAATATCCTTAAACTCGTATACATTGGTGTAGCTTTTGTCTTCTGGAGGTAAGAACCATGTCACACCGCCCGTGCCACCACGCGGGATGATGGTTACCTTATGCACTGGATCGCTATCCGGCAAGACATGCCCCACGATGGCATGACCCGCCTCGTGATACGCCGTGAGTTCTTTCTCATGGTCGGTCATTACCTTGGCTTTGCGCTCGGGGCCAATCGCCACCTTCTCAAAGGCCTCGGTCAGGTCTTGGTTGGTGATCGTCTTCTTGCCGCGGCGCGCTGCAATAATCGCTGCCTCGTTGGCCATGTTCGCGAGGTCGGCACCACTGCTACCGGCTGTCTTGGCAGCAAGCTTGTCGAGGTCGACCGACGCATCGGTTGGTTTGTTCTTGAAGTGCACCTTGAGGATTGCCTCACGGTCTTTGCGCTCGGGTAGGCTAATCGTCGTATGGCGGTCAAAACGGCCTGGGCGCAACAGTGCTGGGTCAAGCACATCGGCCCGGTTGGTTGCCGCTAGGATAATCACGTTCGTATCAGCCTCAAAGCCGTCCATCTCTACCAAAATCTGGTTCAGCGTCTGCTCGCGCTCGTCGTGGCCACCGCCCATGCCAGAGCCACGTTTACGTCCCACGGCATCGATCTCATCAATGAAGATAATGGCTGGCGCATTCTTCTTGGCCTTAGCAAAGAGGTCGCGTACCCGGCTTGCCCCCACACCAACAAACATCTCCACAAACTCTGAGCCACTAATGGAAAAGAACGGTACGTTAGCTTCGCCTGCAACCGCTCGCGCCAACATCGTTTTACCGGTACCAGGGTTACCAACAAGGAGAATCCCTTTGGGGATCTTAGCACCGAGGCTCTGATATTTCTTGGGATGTTTAAGGAAGTCCACCACCTCTTGCAAATCCTGCTTGGCGTTTTCATTACCCGCAATGTCATCAAATACTACCCGCTCTTTATCAAGGCCATACAGCTTGGCCTTACTCTTGCCAAAGCCCATCGCTTGGCTATTCTGCCCCTGGGCTTGGCGCATCATAAACATAAAGAGAACACCAAACAACACGACCGACAGGACAATTGGTGCAAGATTCCAAAACAACAGGCCTGTCTGTGACTCATTTTGCACCTTTACCTCTGTTTTGTCGTGCTTGAGTCCTTGGGTATAGATAGTGCCATTCTCTTTGAGGCTGCGCTCGGTCGGCTTGGACTGGCCTTTGGGTGTAACGGTCAGCTCATTGCCTTGGATCTCGATCTTAGCGATTTTGCCATTATTTGCCCGGTTCACCACGTCCGAGAGCGGCACCTCCTTAAGGTTGGCCTGCGGCGAATTAATTGCCCAAAATGCCAGCACACCTAGCACCACAATCGCCCAAAACAGCCCTAGACGCAGGGCATTGGTCGCTTTCGACGGTTTTTTATTCATCAGGGAACTCACTCCTTTCGTTCGCTTGCATTCTCACACAGTAATCTGATCTATTGTACCACTTCTACAGTGAATTGCCGAGGGCTAAACTGTAAATATACTCCATCACCCACCACATGGCGGCTGCCTGGACGAGCAGTCTTGATGGCTAGCACCGCACGCTCAAGCCGCGGACGGGTTGGACGCGGTGCACCCGCCCACATGATCATCGCACCCAATAGTTCCTGAGCGCTTGCTTCGTCGATCATAATAAATCCATGGCGCTCAGCCGCAAACTGTGGCAAGAGGTGTTGCACTTCATCATTAATCGTATGGCGCAGCGCAAGTTGCCGATCCCGCAGCGAGGTAATCTGCGTCGCCTGCTCTGCCGTGAGGAGCCGCTGAATGTAACGCCGCAGCCGATTGCGTGTGTAGCGGTCACTCGCATTCGTCTCATCTTCTACCCATTCCAGGCGATGAGCCAGCGCATAGGCGCGGATATCTGCCTTGCGCCAGCCCAGTAGTGGCCGCTCCACCCCGGGGCGATTCAGTACGGCCAGCCCACGCCATCCCGTTCCACGTACTACGTTAAGCGCCACTGTTTCTACCAAATCGTCCAAGTGATGTGCTGTTACCACTGGTGCTTGGTACTGCGCTGCTGTATCGAGCAAAAAATCATACCGAGCCTCTCGCGCTGCTGCTTCGCTTGCATTCGGCCCAAGCTCTAGCCGGGTAGACACAAAGGGTAGTCCATAGCGCGCCGCCAGTGCTGCCACAAAGCGCGCATCCGCCGCCGATGCTTCACCCCGGATCCCATGATCGACATGCGCCACAATCAACGGCTCCGTCGCCTGCGCCGCCATCACATCCAAGAGTACTACACTATCCACACCACCAGACACTGCAACAAGATACGCCATGGCAATAGTATATTCATTTTGCCAAGAGGAGTAAATACTAGTTTTATTATGCGCAATATGCTAGGCGCAAGACACAAAACAAGCCGCCCGGGAGGAGGAGCGGCGGCTTGCATAATAGAGGAGGAGGTAGCGTGTGCTACTACGGGTAGTATGCCCCGCCTTGCTTAAATGGAGCTGAAAGCGGATACTCTTTGCTATTTTAGCAATACACCGATGCAAACTAGCGTGGCAGAGTCCTCATCAGCGAGCTTCTTGTAGGCTCTAGAGTCTCGCAATGTGGTCACGGCTTTTCGTAATATACAGCAAAGCAATAGGCCACACTCTATATAATTTGCACCATAACATTCTCTGTTTTTATAAAAAATACAGTAATATACTCAAATGTCTTCTTTCTCGTCTAGACGCTGCGATCTTAGCAATTTCCGCATTTTTCCTCTACATCACTTCATCTTCAGAAACAACAGAGGATAGAAGCTACAAAAACAGATCTCTCTACTTACGCGACAGCTTACTTGCCGCCGTTCGCACTGCTTCGCTCCACGTTAAGAAAACGTGCGGGAGCTCTGCCAGCTGCTCAGCAGTGAGGTCGTGTTTGATGGCGAGAGTGACCTCTTGGATGAGCTCACTAGCACGTGGAGCGACGATTGTCCCGCCGAGCAATACCCCTTGTTTGTCGCTAATCAGCTTGACGAACCCCTCACGGAAGTCACTTGTATTGCTGCGAGCAATCATCCCGAGCGGCACCAACACCTTATTGATCTTGAGATCGCGCTTAATACAGTCATCTTCATTAAAGCCCACGCTAGCCACCTCTGGGTAGATGAAGGTAGCGCGCGGCACTAGCTCGTAGTCAAGCGTCATTTGCGATTTAGGGTGAAGGATGTTGTGCGCTGTTAGCCGGCCCTCGCTCAAGACGGTGTGGGTTGGCACATCATTACCTAGCACGTGTCCCGCCGCATAGATATGCCGCACGTTGGTTTGGAAGAATTGATTGACCTCAACACCGCCATCGGGCGAATACGTCACCTCAGCATTATCAAGCCCAATATCAATGGTCGGCTCTGGCTTGGTTGCTACCAAAACACGCTCTACCTCCATCGTCCGCTCAATACCACCACGGATATATTGGACGATCACATTACCACTTGGACCACGCATGAGGGAGCGAATCGTCGTTTGCGTGAGGACTGACAATGGTTGGTCGCGCTGCAAGAGGCTGCTCACCGCCTCACTTACCTCTTCATCCTCAGTCGGCAAAATGCGCGATGACTGCTCTGCCACCGACACCGTGCTACCAAAGGTCGCAAAGAAATGCGCGAGCTCAATCGCCGTCGTCGTCGCACCAATGATCAATAGGCTACGTGGCGGGCGGCTCAGCTTGAGGGCGGTGCGTGGTGTCAGCCAATCAATCGTCTCGATACCCGCAATCGCTGGCTGGGTCACGTGTGCCCCTGTTGCGATCAAAATATGCCCTGCCGTTACTTCATGATCACCAATCGTTACAGTGTGCTGGTCGCGTAAGACACCTTTGCCGTAGAATGTATCAATCCCTTGTTGGTTATAATAGTGCTCGTTATCGCCCGCACCAGTCCGCTCTACCACTGTATTTTTCCAGTGCTGGATGGCTGGGTAGTCAAAATCCACCCGCGATGTATCGAGCCCAAACTGGTGACCCCGCTGGATACGATTGTAAAGCTGTGCCACACCCAGCAGCGTCTTAACGGGGATATCACCCCAATTAGGCGCACCACCACCAAAGGTGTCTGCCTCAATCAACCCCACCTTCTTATCTGCCCGGGCCGCCACCAAAGCTGCAGTACTGCCAGCTGCACCACTACCCAGCACCAACAAATCATAATCGTAGCGTGGTCGTCGTATCATGTGGTGGTTCTCCTTAACTCCTGATTGGGCGTTTTCTCTATTATACCACTGGCCTGGGCAAAAAAGAACGCCAAAACACTCGTCTGAGCCCTAGCCTTCTTACTAATTCTCTGCTATAATGCGTCATGTTTGGCACCGTAGCTCAGCCGGTTAGAGCGCAGGACTCATAAGCCTGAGGTCACTGGTTCGATCCCAGTCGGTGCTACCAGATATGATAGGCGGCGTACGATGAGTGCGCCGTTTTGTTTTTTATCCAAGGCTATAGCCTATTTCGGATGTGCGAAGATGAATATTATAGGGATATATTCAAAGCACCTCAGGCATATCACCCAAGGTGCTTTCGATCGTTTAGAGCTCTACCTCTGCTAGTTTGCTGTGGCGCGCGGCAATGAATGCCCGCAGCTCTGCCATACTACGCGACCGATTCCAGGTGGCGAGTATGGTTTCTTTCGTCTTTTTTCGCATATCTACCCTCTTTTTTTGTGTTGTCATTATCGACCTACCTTGATCCTAGCATATACACGAACAAAATGCAAACAAATTGTTTCTTATTTTAGTTTTTCTTGTTTATCCCTGTTATCTCGGTATCCCTCACCATTCCAGGGCGGCCCTTTGCTTGTTGTGTCATATGCCACCTCTCAGGCTATTTTGTTACCTCTCCCACGCGCTTGCCCCTAAGTCATTCGCCAAGATGGCATGAGCCGTTGCTGGCTACATCAGAGGTGTGAACAGCGCTCACCGGTTCATGCCTGAGGCGAGACTCCACCAACTCGCATAGCACTCATGGCATACTGCCAAACATCAGTGGTAGCGGGACTAATGGTGTGCTAAGATAAAGGCTAGACTTATTCTTCTCTACCCTCCCAAGATAATCCAAAGCAAAAACCCTACCGTGTGGTAGGGTTCTTACCTTGGTTGCGGGGGCAGGATTTGAACCTGCGACCTGTTGGTTATGAGCCAACCGAGCTAACCGGGCTGCTCCACCCCGCGTTACGGTTCTTATTCTACCAGTGATGAATGCCAGTTGTCAAGGATTTAACACCTGAATGTCAAGATTTCCGCTCCCCGCTTGTTATTTATCCTTTTGCTGAGCCTGCTCGGCTGCACCACCAAAGAGGAAGGTCACCCACTGCTCGAAGTTGCTACTCTGTGCATCGGGGTTAGCGGGCTTGTCGGTTGGTGGATCGTGCGCCTCAGCGCTATTCTTAGGTAGCACAATCACCTTCTCGCCAGGTGCCACTAGGCCAAGTTTCTCACGAGCAGCAAGCTCTTTATATTCGTCACTCTCGCGGAAGTTCTTTTGGTATTGCAGCGTTTGTGTCTCAAGCTCGGTAAGGACGAGCTGCCGCCGTTTCGTTTCTAGCTCGCGCTGCTGCGTATAGTTCTGCTGGAGACGTGCCACCGACTGCCAGGCAAGGTATGTCGCAATCACGAGCGCAAGCGCCAGCACAATGGTGTTGAGCTGGAGATAATCATGCTTGATCTTGTAGATGATGTGGCGCTTGGTAGTGTCGCTGAACACAAACTTCATAGGCTTCTATTATACCGTAGACCACGCAGTTGCTGCAAAAGCTGCGGCCAGCAAAAAAACACGCTGCGCACCACAATTTTGGTTAAAAATCGCTCATAGACTTGCCAGGTGTCGACCTCTGTGCTATAACCAATGCAAGATGACATACAAACAACCTTCTCAAGAGGCTGCTTGGCAACGCAGCCCAGAGTCTTTAGTATTACCAGAAACGGTAATAGGATCCGCCACTGCAATATTAGGACGTGCAGCATTATTACTACAAAAAAACGGCAAGCAAGGTGATCTCTTAGCCGATTTAGAGAATGATGGATTGCCAGCATCTTCTCACGCACCAGACGCCCCACCCCAAGCACAGGCTGAGACACCCTCACCTTGTGAGCAGTCCACTCAGCCAACACGCGAAGACCTCTACGCTCTCCAAATAATCATCAATAGCTACGATCATCAGGTTGCACAGCACCCACGAAGCAAAACACTCAAAGAGAAACGTACCGCAGCCTGGTATGATCTTGACATTGCTATTGCAGAGTCACTCGGGATGACACCAGAGCAGTATGCCGAGGCACGCACCAATCGTGATGCGCAGTTCGACAAGATTGTCCTGAAGCGTATGCGTATCCGCCGCGAAGTGAAAGAAGCAGCACAAGCCACTCACCCATCCCAAACCGCCGCTCAGCGCAGCAATAGGCCAAAGCGAAGTGCACAAGAAAGATTGTTCAGCCCCCAGGATGCCGCCGCTGGAGAATATGTAGTGCGTCCAAAACTACCAAAAACCCCTAAGAAACTCGACTACTAGTAGCATATACACCAACAATACGGTATAATGTGGCAAGTGATCTGGGGGCGTAGCTCAGTGGTCAGAGCAGCGGGCTCATAACCTGTTGGCCGCTGGTTCAAGTCCAGCCGCCCCCACCATTGCAAAGATTAGTCATAGCACGCCCATAGTGGCGTGTTTTAGTATATGCAAACGGTATAAAATTATTTACCTCTCGGTACGCAGCGCCACCAGCATCCAGTTCTACAAGTGCCTTTGCCTTGCTCAACCCCCCTCTCATACCCCTCTCGCTGCGAGAGGTACAAAATGAGAGAAAAGCCACAATTCATGCCAAACATCGCGCTCTAGCGCTCTGAGTGGTGTGAGAGCGTACTTCTCTATGCAAACTTAGTTATCGTCACGCGGTATAGGCTCGCGGCTTACTTCATCTCATACTCTACTTGCTGTGTAGCCCTTCTTGCACTAAGTTCAACAAAAAAAGACCCTTCTGTTACAGAAAGGTCTTTTTCTATATACAAGTGTCCGGGTTATTTGGTTGCCTTAGCAGCCTTCTTGGTGGGCTTTGCCGCATCTTTCTTGGCAGCAAAGGGGAATTTGTTGCGTGAGTGTTCCTTCACGTAGTAGCCCTCAGGCATGTCACACGGCTCACCCTTGCCGTTGTTTGGTGATTTGCAAAAGTAGTAAATCGTCCGCTTTACGCCACCGCGCAATACCGCATCTTTTTGCGTGTGCAAGTAGTATGTAGTACCATTCGAACTAGTATATTCGTAAGCCATAGTGCTCCTCCTATTTGATCTTACAAAACCTAGCCTACATGCTCATAAAATGGATGTCAACACTTTGATAGCGATTTTTTACAGAGATGACGGCTAAGGGTAAGCAATTTTGTTTTTTGCTTATGGTTATTGTGTATGATAGATGTTGGTACTATTTTTGTACGATAAACAGGGGTCAAGCATAAATTTTATGGAGCACCGAGCGAACGCTCGCTCACGGCCATCTTGCGTGTTGTACGTGTTGTAAATTATGTTGTAGTTTTTTATTTTTTTGCTATTTATTTCGCCGCTCGATACTGAATGCGCAGCATAATCCGCAAAATAATCATCCCCACAATACGCCCAAGAATGGCTGAGATAACCACGCCGGTGAGGAGAATCGTCCAGCCAGCGAAATCGGGCGACCATAGCGGTGCGCTGAAGTTGTAGTGGTAGAGGCTGGTGTCGGGCATTTTGGCAGTTTGGAGGCCAGCATTGGTGCTACTAAGCTTGCCGAGCTCCTCGTAGACGCAGCGCACGTATTCTATCGACCAGCTGCGGAACCGTGGCTTACACACTGCATCAGCCTTGGCGTTGGCGGTTTGGCCGGCGCGGTTGGTGGTGCTCATGGAGGCGTTTAGCGCAGCCTTGACATCGCGATTGTACTGCTCTTGCAGGTAAATTGGGCCAGTATCGGCATTCATATGGGCAGAGGAATACTGCTGGAGGTCGGCGATTCGCTGGCGAATCTGCTCCATATTGCCCGCCTTATCTGCCGAGAGAACTGCCCGTCGCCGCTCGGTCATCCCCACATTATTGAGTCGCAAAAAGGTTGCCGACAGCACGAGCAGCACCATAAGCAGTAGCACCAGGTGCCACATCTTGATGCGCCGGAGTCGCTTCATCGACCGCTTGACTTGCTGTTTGTTTGCCATACTATGTACCCTACGTATGCCCACTTATGCTTTGGCTCTAGTATAGCATAGCCTCAATATTGAACCCAGTAGCGCGAGGTGGAGCGATCGCACTCCTTAGCTACCTCTGGTGGTTTTGTGCCAGAGGCGGTACAATGGAAGGTATGAATATCTACTTCTCTGGAATCGGCGGCGTGGGCCTGGGGCCATTGGCTGAGTTGGCACACGATGCAGGGCACCATGTGCTTGGCTCGGATAGCCACATTGGACTCGAGACACAAGAACTCGAGCAGCGTGGCATCTCCGTCTCACAAGACCAAACAGGCGAATACCTGGCCTATCGCCATCAACAAACTCCCATCGATTGGTTTATCTATACTGCAGCTTTACCACCCGATCACCCCGAGCTCGTCTTAGCACACCGACTTGGCATCTATACCGCTAAGCGCGACGAGCTCCTCACTTATCTCATCAACGAGAAAGACCTCCAGCTCATCGCCATCGCTGGTACCCACGGCAAGACGACAACAACTGGCCTGATGGTGTGGGCGCTGCGTCAGCTGGGCGAGCCAGTGAGTTACTCGGTGGGTACAACATTGAGCTTTGGTCCCAGTGGCCACTATGTGCCAGGCAGTCGCTACTTTGTGTATGAGTGTGATGAGTTTGACCGCAACTTTTTGCAATTCCACCCTTATCTCACGCTGCTGACCTCTGTTGACTACGACCACCCGGACACCTACCCTACCAAGCAGGATTACACCGATGCCTTCAGCCGCTTCCTCGAGCAGAGCGAATATACCATCATGTGGCAGCGCGATGCCGACGCAGGCGTTGTGCCACCACGGCGGCGGGCGCGTGTCTTGGAAGATGAGGATGTACAGCAATTTACCCTCGCAGGGGCCCACAACCGAGCAAACGCAACACTGGTGGCAACGGCGTGCAAGCAGCTCAGGCTTGGCTCACCCGAGCACATTCGAGCGGCTATCAATACCTTCCCGGGAGTGCAGCGACGCTTTGAGCGGCTTGGGACTGGGCTGTATAGCGATTATGGCCACCACCCGGTAGAAATCGCCGCGACATTGCAAATGGCACGAGAATTGTCCGACCACGTTGTGCTGGTATATCAGCCACATCAAAACGTCCGTCAGCATGAGATCCGTCAGCAATACACCGACTGTATGGAGCGCGCCGAGCAAATCTATTGGCTGCCAACCTACCTCAGCCGCGAAGACCCAGCTCTATCCATCCTCACCCCGCAGCAACTTACTGAGCAACTAACAAACCGTAGTAGCGTTCACTATGCCGAGCTCGATGATACCTTGTGGCACGCCATCCAAACTGCCCGCGCTGAGGGCAAGCTTGTGCTCTGCATGGGAGCAGGTACGATTGATGGCTGGGTACGACAGCGGCTCGCGCAAGAAGGGTAGGTACACTTACCTCATGCTATCCACACCCATCACGAATGACATTGACACGTGTTCACCTACTGTCGGTAGCTACAATGCATTACAGCATTCTCAAACCATACACAACCTACCGGTCATCCCCACTACCCCGCAGCTGACCGCGCTGCTGGCGGCTGGCGAGCTTGGCGTTATTACGCTGAGCGACCTCCTCAAGACTTGAACCAAGCAGGTGTGCCACTGCCGTTACATACCACAAAATATCACCCAGCTCCTTAATGATTGCCTGCTTATCTGTCTCGGTTATTGTGCCCTGTTGGTCGCGTAGTAACTTTTTAAACTTCTCAAGCACCTCACCCGATTCACCGCCCAGACCTAGCACCATACCCATTAGTTGGGCATTGGCATCACCGTAGGCATAGTCACTGCTCAGGGTAGTGATTGCTTGCTGTGCGTAGTCGTCGATCTTCATATATCCTCCTTGTTATTGATCTAAAACGTCGTCAAACTCCTCAAAAAAGTATGGATCGCGAAAGAATGCCCGCGCTACAATCTGCTCCACCGCCGGTGCAAGCGTGTACTGCGCCAGTTTGTGTGGGCGCGCCCAAATGAGCCGTTCGTGCGGAGTGATATCATCAGTCGTCCCATAAAATACATGAGCAAGCGTGGTTGAGAGAATTGCCTTGTCTGCCCAAACACGAATATAGCATTCGCCCGCATGCTGCAGTACTAGATCCACAGCGCCAAGTTTCTCCGCCGCTTCACGCTGAGCTGCTGCTTGGATAGATCTGTCATCAATGTGGAGCTTGCCGTAAGGGAGCGTCCAGGTATCAATGTAGGGCTGCTTAGTGCGCTGTTGGAGTAAGACATCACCATTACTATTTTGCACCACTAGCATGGTTACGATTTTAGGTTGGGTTCGAACCAGCATATTGTCTGTACTAACTCGATCGACATACGCCAAACCACGTGGTGCCAGGCTATAGCCACCTGGCACTTTTTGGACAAGCTGGTGACGAATCAGCACCTTGAGATGATAACTAAAGAGATTGGTATCCACCCGTGGCGGGCGCAGATCACGAAAGCGAGCCATCTTACGATAGCACAGCACACTGAGAATTCGCCTTTGGATATAATGGTTAATCGTATCTTGCTCAAACATATTTGACTCAAACTATCCTATCTATCTATATTTACTATAGCACGCTATGGTAGTGATATGAATAACCTGCCATACAATAGTCACCACAATAGTAACCAATATAATCACACATCAACGACCTCGCTGCCAGAACACAATTATCCACCACACATATCACACGAACGAGATATCACACCATCACCTATCCAAAGCCAACTATGCCATATTGCACTGCAGAGTATGGAGATAAGCTGCGATTTGGCCGATGTAATGCGCGTGCCACGCCAACCCGGTGGCGAGCGCGAGAATGACGCAGAGCATAGCTGGTCGCTTGCCGCCCTTGCGCCAGAATTACGCGCCTGTCTCTATCCGCAGTTGGATAATGATATGGTGCAGCAATTTGCAACTGTCCACGAGCTACTCGAGATTGCCACTGGCGATGTCGCAACGTTCGACCTTACCCCTGTGCAACTTTCCATTAAACAACAAAATGAGCAGCAAGCAGCCCACACATTATTACAGCGTCTTCCGCCCGTTATGCGTCAGGGGCTAGAGCGCTACGAAGCACAAAACACACCCGAAGCACGCTTTGTACGAGCAGTCGATAAGATCCTTCCAGTAGCGATGGATATTGTTGGGCAAGGGGTGCGGGTAGTCGAAGAGGATTATGGCATTAAAAATCTTGCTGAATTGCAAGCAGCACACGACAAGCTCATCGAGAGCTTCACTCAGCGATTCGGCACAGAATTTCCTGAGCTCGCTGAGCTGTATGCAAACCTCGCTTATCATTTTGAGACATGCTATGCACAAGAAAAATCTGCCGACATGATGAGTTCTCACGTCCCTGAGCGTCCCAATCAGCTCAAAGAAGTTGAGCGTAAATTTTTAGTCAATCTTGATAAGATACCAGCAGATATTGACTCATATGATCATATCGACATCAGTCAGGGCTATCTCGCGCACAGCAGTGATGGATCGGAGACACGCGTCCGGCGTTTTGGTGATGGGCAACGTTTTGAGCTCACGGTAAAATCGGGCGGTACTGTCGTGCGAGATGAGCAAAATATCATTATTAATGAAGCAACCTTTGCTTCGCTATGGCCACTCACCAAGGGCAAGCGCATCGAGAAAACACGCTACTATGTACCCTACACCGATCCTGATAGCAACGAGCATACAATCGAGCTTGATATCTACCATGGCAACCTTGAAGGAAAGCTCGTCACTGCTGAAGTTGAGTTTCGTGGCCGCGAGACCGAGGCAACACTACGTGCTGAAACATTCTGCCCTCCCGAGTGGTGCAGCACAGATATTAGTTATGATCAACGCTACAAAAATAACGCACTAGCGAGCCAGCAACACGGCATGCTAGAGCTCAGTCAGGTGAGTATGTAATCTTGCTACGGAGCGGTACTACTGGCCAGTACCGGTCGTCGCTCGCACACAGCCAATCGCTTTCCCCTCACTCATCCAGCGCTGTTCGTAGGCGGTGAGCGTCTTGTATTCATCAGGTAGTGACGACTCGTGGAGATCGAAAGATAGTTCACAAATCGACCACTGACAAGCAACGAGCTGCTCCAGGCTCCAGCAAAAGAAATCACGATCGTCATGCTTGAGCAAAAGCGAGCCACCTGGCCGCAACAGCTGCTCGTACTGGCGCAAGAATGTTGGGTGGGTAAGACGCCGGCCAGCGCTGCGCCGCTTGGGGAATGGATCAGGAAAGGTTATCCACAGCTGCTTGAGTGAGTGAGCAGCAAAGAGCTCGCCAATCTGATCGGCCCGAGCCCGCACAAACAGCACATTGGTAATGCCACGCTCGAGCGCTGTATATGCACCTTTTTGCAAGCGATCGCCCTTAACATCCAGTGCTACAAACACCTCATCTGGGTGCTGCGCCGCTAGTTCCACACTAAACATCCCGGTGCCAGCGCCAACCTCGAGCACCGTCGCACTCTGCCGCACCTCTGGCATTGCCTGGCACCATTCGTCGCACTCGTAGCAGTTAGCAGCGTTATGGAACTTAGCAAAGCGATATTTCTTGCGTTTGCGAGTGATGATAAATTGCTGAGGGTCAAGATATGTCATGAGTCTATTATACCTGAATCGCATGATCTCTCGTGGGTAACCCCACGCTCTATGTTGTTTGGGTGAGGTATGATAACTCACTATTGTCTAGCATGGTTCTCACTCGAACAGTGAGAACCGCTCTAAAAAATGTTGTAATACTTACATCATTGAGTAAGCTTCTAAGTATTTCTCAGGTTATTATGCCCTACCTGAGTCGTTCCACCACCCCATCAGATAGCACTCGTACTAAGCGTGATGGTGGCGTATTAGTCGGCACAGTGCCACCATCATAATAGTAATCGACACCATTACCAAAGTACACACGAGCTTCGGCAATAGTGCGGGCGGGCGGCTGCCCTTCGAGATTAGCACTGGGGGCGATCAAC